>P_1C_Liq_1_UnCtyDRAFT_1000163_pt1 | contig 15252 bp, 14 predicted proteins | sample Pon1CUnioCityCA_2_FD_10230 | JGI IMG/M metagenome (IMG submission 10230) | reverse complement strand
GCAAGCTTATCGAAGTTCTCCAAGCCTTTTCCATCACCTAAACGAAAGTTTAACTCATCCAATCCAAGAGGCTTTTTCCGAAGTTCTGATTGGCTTGTATTATCAAAACGGAAATTGGCTAAGTCGCTTGATTGGAAACCAGATTGAGACGAGTAACTATCAGGTGCAGTTCATTGATTTTTGCCAAGCCTATTTAATAAATCCATCGAATAACTTTACTCTTAACTTGGGAGCACAGTGGAGGAACAGTAATCAGGAAGTTACTTTTGTAAGACCCCAACAAGAGTCTTTGTTTGTTTATGTTGGTTTCAGTACCAATTTTCAAAACCTATATTTTAACTACTAAACCTATATTTGTCAAATCTATTTATGGTCATTGCTTTATCTATAATTATATCTTTTTTCATCGTCTTGCTCGCAACACCGTCTTTTATAAGAGTTGCTGAGCTAAAAAATCTTTTTGATGAACCAGGTGAAGATAGAAAGCTCCACAAGCATCGTGTGCCTTCCATGGGTGGGATCATGATCTTTGCAGGTACGCTTTTTTCATTTCTGATTTGCTACCCTTCAGGCGATATCGGTTACATTAAATATTTGATTCCTGCCATGCTCGTAATGTTTTTTATCGGAATAAAAGACGATATCATTGGTACCGCAGCGGTTAAGAAGCTAATTGGCCATTTGTTGGTGGCTTTTATCATGGTTCTTATGGCTGAAATACGCATTACGAGCCTTTATGGCATTTTTGAGATCAGAGAAATTCCCGAATGGGCTAGCATCTCATTGTCCATTTTTACATTCGTGGTTGTTATCAATGCTTTTAACTTAATCGATGGAGTAGATGGTCTTGCAGGAGGAGTTGCTTGCATAGCATCAATTGCATTTGGCGTTTGGTTCCTACTCATTGGAAGTCAGGTAGATGCTATTATTGCCTTTGCTTTAGCAGGTGCTTTATTGGGTTTTTTGCGCTTTAATTTTTATCCGGCAAATATTTTTATGGGTGATTCGGGCTCATTGGTCGTGGGGCTGATTATTTGCACCTTGGCTATTCGATTGATCGAATTTGACCTTTCGGCCATACCGTCTAGTATGATGCCAATTTCTAAGCCCGTATTTGTTATGGCAGTTTTATCTTATCCTCTTTTAGATACATTTAGGATCTTTATCTACCGCATGATCAAAGGGATCTCTCCTTTTCAGGCCGATAGTAATCACATTCACCATCGCTTAATTAAGCTTGGATTAAACCATGCTCAAACAGTGAGTGTGATTTACTTTTTTAACGCCTTGCTAATCATTTATTCAGTTTTCGTCACAGGAATAAATACCAGTCTGGTCTTTATTATTCTTGCGCTTCTCGTTTTCTTGCTTTTGGGGATACTTTATCTCATGCCGATCAAAAAAAAGTAATGTTTTGAAGCCCTTTAAAGTCGTTTTGATCATTTCTTTATTGGTTGGCTTTAATTCGCTTTTTGGACAGTTGTCATTGAAACAAGATCAGCTTTTTAGAAACGATAGTGTTTTCGATCAAGATGATGAGCGGGCATTTCAAACAAAGTATAAAAGCCTTGAGCCATCAGAAAACGCTTTGCTGTTCATAGGGCAAGATAGTTTTAAGCTTGAAGTAAACCCCGCTCTTGATCTAGCTTTAGGAGCCTTGCCTAATGAAGAGGAATGGTACAATCAATATGGAGTTGGTCTTCAATTAAATATCACCTTCAAACGGTTTAGTTTAGGATTTACCTACTTAAATTATTCAACGGACTTACTTCCTTATCAGAAGGAATATATAGAGCAACGAAAGGTATATCCTTCTTCAGGCGTGGTATTGGGCAATAGCTTTGCTTCCTTCAATTATTTAGAATCGTTTTTACATTACAAGTCAGAGAGATTTTTTGACTTTGAAGTAGGATATGGTCGAAATTTTATTGGTGATGGTTATCGTTCTTTGTTGCTTTCTGATTTTGGACAGGCATCACCGTACGCCATGCTTCAAGCATCTTTTTGGCATATACAATATACCACCTTATTTAGCATGCACCGGGATATTCGTGGAGTTGAAAGTAGTGCTGATCTATTTAGGCAAAAATATACAGCTACTCATTTCTTAGAATGGAAAATAGCACCTTGGATCCGAGTAGGAGTTTTTGAGAGTATTGTTTGGGCCGCTGATGATGGTCAGTACCACAGAGGGTTTGACGTTAATTACCTTAATCCGGTTATTTTTTATCGTCCTGTTGAATTTTCTGTTGGATCTTCAGACAATGCCTTGCTTGGAGCTAACTTGGCAATTGAACCAACCAGTAGCCAGAAATTCTATTTTCAGCTACTTTTCGATGAATTTTTGCTTGATGAATTACGGGCTGATCTTAATCAATGGCGAAATCCCGACCAAGATATTCAGTCAGGTTGGTGGGCCAATAAGTATGGAATACAATCAGGATGGACCGGTTTAAATGATTTTGGTATCAAAGGACTAAGTCATCTTGTTGAATTTAACCTTGTGAGGCCATACACTTACGCTCACAGTAACCCAACGCAAGCGTACAGTAATTACAACCAGTCACTTGCTCATCCCTTAGGAGCAAATTTTCATGAGTTTGTTGGACGCCTAACCTATAGTCGAAAGAAGGTTTCTTTTAACGTACAATATAACAACCAATTAAGGGGTATTTCTGAAACAGGAACTAATTTTGGTGATGACCTTGAGCTTTCAAACCAAGATAGGGATAAGGAATACGAGAATTACGTCGGCCAAGGTCTTACAAGCAGGGTGCAAGTCCTAGACCTTAGTTTTTCCTACCTACTTAAGCCGGAATGGGACCTAAGTCTTAGTGTGGGACACTTTTCACGGAATGAAGTAAGGGCAGGAGCGACACTTGAGGATAACATGACTTATATTCGTTTGAGAACGAATCTTTTTAATCGGTATTTCGATTTTTAATTCTCCCTGTTTTTAGCGAACTACTTTTAATTAATTTTGTATTCTCTTTTACACTTATGCAGGCAAGTTCAAAAGAAATAGCAAAAACTTCTACTTTAGGCTTAAAGCTCAAGGCTTATGCAGCTTTTTTTAAGTTGCGTTTAGCTTCTTTAGTAGTTTTTTCGGCTATTATGGGCTATTTCATTGCAGCTGAAGGTATTTATTGGCTTGACTTGTTTTACCTCTCGATTGGTGGCTTCTTGGTCACTGGTGCTTCCAATGGCTTTAATCAAATTATCGAGAAAGATCTGGATAAGCTCATGACAAGAACTCAAGACAGGCCATTGGTTACAGGTAAGATGACCGTAAATGAAGCTTACGTTGTAGCTTCTGTTTCCGCTTTCGTTGGTATTGCAATGCTTTGGATCGCCCTTAATCCTTTAAGTGGTATTTTAGGTGCTTTAGCCTTGTTTCTTTACGTTGCTATCTATACTCCATTAAAGCAAATTACTTCTTGGGCCGTTTTTGTAGGTGCCTTTCCTGGTGCAATTCCGCCTATGCTTGGCTGGGTAGCTTACACTGGTGAGTTTGGCTTAGAGCCTGGCTTATTGTTTGCTTTGCAGTTTATGTGGCAGTTTCCTCATTTTTGGGCCATCGCTTGGAAAGTGAACGATGACTACAATAAAGCAGGTTTTCATCTTTTGCCTTCAAAAGGAGGGAAAGACCTCACCTCTGCTTTCATGATCTTACTGTATTGTTTGTTTATGATCATGGTAAGTGTGCTACCCACTTTCTTCGGTTTTACAGGAAATATTGCTCTGGGGCTAACTGTTTTTGCAGGTTTTTTAATGCTGTGGCCTTCCATAAAACTCTTTCAAAAAAAATCTGATAAGGACGCAACAAAAGTGATGTTTGCAAGCTTTATTTATGTGCCAATTGTATTGATAGCTTGGTTAATAGATAAAGTTTAAAAGATGGATATTAGTTTGGAAAAAGATAATTATCAAGAGTATAAAAGAAAGCGCGTTGCTAAGCCCCTTTTGTGGTTTGGTATGATGAGCATCATCATGTTGTTCGCAGGTTTGACCAGTGCGGTATTGGTAAGGAAGGGTGATGGAAATTGGATGCAATTTGAATTGCCTGAGACATTCCTCTACAGCACCATTGTGATTGGGTTAAGCAGCCTTACTTTGATTTGGGCCGGTTTTTCTGCTAAGAAAGATAAGTTTGAAGCTGTTAAGATAGGCGTTGGGGTCACTTTTGTGCTCGGGATACTCTTTGTAGTCCTGCAGTTCATGGGGTATAGCCAGCTAGTCGACCGTAATATTTTCTTTACAGGAACTAGCCAGTATGCTTCTGGTTCATACCTCTATATTGTTTCTTGGGTTCACCTTTTGCATTTAGCAGGTGGTATGATTTCCCTTGCAGTAGTGCTTTTTAATGCCTTTAGAAAAAAATATTCCTCAAAAAATTTATTAGGTTTGCAGGTATCTTCCACCTACTGGCATTTTATGGGCGGTATTTGGATTTATTTGTTCATATTCTTTAGTACAGTTATTTAATCTAGACGAACAATGGCAGGACATACAGCGCCAATCGATTCTAAAAAGTTATGGGGAGGAGGAATCTCTCCTTTCAATGCGAGCTACGGAAAAATCATGATGTGGTTTTTCTTAGTATCAGATGCTTTCACCTTTTCAGGTTTATTGATCTCTTACGGTTACATGCGTCATCGTTTTGAAGATGTTTGGCCAGTGGCAGAAGATGTTTTTACACACTTTCCATTTTTGCATGGAGACCATCCATTGCTATATGTTGCCTTAATGACCTTTATTTTGATTATGAGTTCGGTTACGATGGTTTTAGCTGTTGAGGCCGGTCAACGCATGAACAAGAAAGGGGTTACCTTATGGATGGCTTTAACAATTGTTGGTGGTTTGATCTTTGTTGGCTCTCAGGCTTGGGAATGGTATCATTTTATTCATGGTACAGAGTTAGGAGCTTTGCAGTTGGCTGACGGAACCATTGCTCAATGGGCTAGCGCTGCGAAAGATGCTTTAGTGCTTCCGGGTGGTGCTGAAATTACTGGTGCAGAAGCAGCCGCAATGATCCAATCAGGAACAGAAGTTTATGGAGCAAACTTGACCGTTAATGAATATGGAGTTCCGCTTTTTGGAGACTTCTTCTTCTTTATTACGGGCTTTCACGGTACGCACGTTTTCAGTGGTGTGGTCTTAAATTTCATCATTTTCGTAAATGTTTTAAAAGGAACCTACGAGAAACGTGGCCATTATGAAATGGTGGAGAAGGTTGGTTTGTACTGGCACTTTGTAGACCTTGTTTGGGTATTTGTCTTTACCTTTTTCTATTTAATATAATTTGTTGCTAAGAAACTTAAGTTATGTCTGATTTCGATAGAACTGCTGAATATGCCATCCATCACTCTGAAGAGGCTGGCAAAAAAATGAGAAAAACCATTTGGTTGATTTTCTGGGTGCTGCTAGTGGTAACAGGAGTTGAAGTTACATTAGGATTGATCTGGAAAGACATGGGTCTTGCTTGGTCTTTTGTAAAATGGACCTTCATCATCTTGACCTTGGTTAAAGCCTATTACATTGTAGCTTACTATATGCACTTAAAGCATGAATATAAAAACTTTATCTACGCTGTAGCGTTACCATACATCGTATTAATAGCCTATTTAATTGTAATGATGCTTACTGAAGCTATGTACATTCACGAAGAGGCTGATATATTGATGTGACGGCAATAAAATGAACAACAAAAGACTTCAAAAGGTAGTAATCTTGATCTCCATCTTGTTACTACCTTCTTTATTTTACCTTGGCTTGCACACGGGAGTCAATAACTTTAAGCGTTTGCCAATTATGGGACCTAAAAAGTTTAATCCTGTGACCCAAGATACTGTTTACCATACTATCCCATCTTTTTCTTTTGTAAATCAAAATGGTGACACCATTACTGATGAGTACTATGAAGGGAAAATTTACGTGGCTGATTTTTTCTTCGCCACTTGTCCTACCATTTGTCCTAAGATGGCAACAAACATGGGTGAATTACAAAAGCATTTTTATGACAGAGATGATTTTAAATTGCTTTCGCATACAGTAAACCCTTCTCACGATAGTGTAGCTGTTTTAAGAGAGTACGCAGATCAAGTTTATGCCATGGATTCTGTTTGGAATTTTGTTACAGGTAATAAAGATTCAATTTACAGTATAGCCTTTAACGGATACTTTGCCAATGCCATGGTAGATGACCTAGCTCCTGGTGGCTTTTTGCATACTTCAAACCTGATTTTGGTTGACAAACAAAAGCGGATAAGAGGGGTCTTTGACGGTACAAGCCTATCAGAAACAAATGACTTGATGGACGCCATAGAGATTCTTTACCGGGAACAATACGCACCTTTAAAAGACGAAAATTAAAATGACAATTTCTCAAACAACTGCAAAGTGGGTGGTAATTCTAGCTTCTGCTTTGATTCCTATTGTAGTAGTGATTTTATACCTAATGCCTGAGGTAGAGGGAGTGGGCAAAGAGGTATTGCTACTGCCTAAGCTGAATGCCTTTATAAATGGTACAACTTTTTTGGTGTTGTTAGCAGCTTTTTGGGCTATAAAAAACCGTAACATAGTTTTGCATCGTCGTTTGATGCTTACCGCCCTAGTATTGTCTGTTATCTTTCTCTTGTCTTATGTTACTTATCACACCCTAACTGAATCAACAGCTTACGGTGGAGAAGGAGCAATGAAGACCATTTATCTTTTTATATTGATTACCCATATTATTTTAGCGATAGCCATTGTGCCTTTAGTACTGATAAGTTTTGTGAGAGCGCTTTCAGAGCAGTTCGATAAACATAAAAAAATCGCTCGTGTTACTTTACCGATATGGTTATATGTTACCCTTACAGGTGTGATAGTTTATTTAATGATTTCGCCTTATTACACTTATTAGGAAAGCTACCATTTGCTGTTTAAATTTGCATAGAATGAAAAAAGCACATTTAATTTCTTTTCTTTTTTTGATAGGTTTATTTTTTATTCAAATAGATCTTGAAGCACAGTGCGCCATGTGTAAAGCTGTATTAGAGTCTAATATGCAAAGTGGTGAAGATGCTGTTGGAAAAGGAATTAATATCGGAATTATGTACATCATGTTTGTCCCCTATTTATTGTTAGGAGTAGGAGGATTTTTAATGTATAAATATTACTTGAAGCCACAGCAGGCAAGCAAGTAGCGTTCTTATAATATACTTATCAAGAAAGGTGGAGGGACAGGCCCTTTGAAACCTTGGCAACCTTTTCCATAGAAAGCGGTGCCAAATCCTGTTTTCGCTGCGTGCGAAAGAAGATAAGCCAAAAGAAATTGAAGCCCTTTTGACTAAGTCTGAAGGGCTTTTTTAGTGAAACACAATTTTGAAAATCAATTCGATGAACTCAAAATTGAATGTTGAACTAATCCTGCCTTTGAGCGGGATTTATTAATGCTAGATTGATTTTTAGATGATTACTTTGAATGGCACGAAGCCAAGGTAAACTTAAGTTAAGATGAAAACAGACATTAAAGAAGTATTAAAGGATCGAATTTTAGTGCTTGACGGTGCCATGGGAACCATGATTCAACGTCACACTTTAAGTGAAGAGGATTTTAGAGGGCCCCAATATAAAGATCATCACATGCCCCTAAAAGGGAACAATGATCTGCTTTCCATTACAAAAGCTGAGATCATAAAAGAGATCCATGCGGAATATTTCAAAGCTGGAGCTGATATCGTTGAAACCAATACCTTTTCCTCAACCACCATTGCTCAAGCTGATTACGGCTTGGAGAGTGAAGTGTATGAATTGAACTACCAATCTGCAAAGATTGCGAAAGAGGTTGCCGAAGAATTCACTGAAAAAGAGCCCAATAAACCGCGCTTTGTTGCAGGATCTATTGGTCCAACCAACCGAACTGCTTCTTTGTCGCCAGACGTTAATAAACCGGAATACCGGAATATTAGCTTTGATGAACTGAAAGATGCTTATTATGAACAAGCCAAGGCCCTAGCTGAAGGAGGAGTAGATCTGTTTCTAGTTGAAACTGTTTTTGATACCTTGAATTGTAAGGCTGCGCTCTTTGCTATTTCAGATTATCTTGGAGAATGTGGTAAAGATATTCCAACCATGGTTTCAGGAACGATAACTGACGCCAGTGGTAGAACCCTTTCCGGCCAAACGGCTGAAGCTTTTTTGATCTCTATCAGTCACATGCCCTTATTGAGTATCGGCTTTAATTGTGCGCTCGGAGCAAAAGAAATGCGTCCGCACTTGGAAGTAATTTCTGATAAGACGGAGTTCTTTACTTCTGCACACCCCAATGCAGGCCTACCCAACGCCTTTGGTGAATATGACCAAGATGCTGCTGAAATGGGTGGCTTTATTGAGGATTTTATAAAGAGTGGTTTTGTAAATATTATTGGAGGCTGCTGTGGAACAACACCTGAACATATTTCTAAAATAGCTGAAATTGCTGCCAAATACCCTCCTCGAAAACCGAGCAAGCAAGAGCCTCTTCCCCGCTACAGTGGATTGGAACCATTAGAGATCTTTAAGGAAAGCAATTTTGTCAATGTTGGGGAACGCACCAACGTAACAGGTTCCTTAAAGTTCAAACGGCTTATCAAAGAAGAGGATTACGAAGAGGCTTTATCAGTGGCTTTGCAACAAGTGGAGGGAGGAGCACAGATCATCGATGTGAACATGGATGAAGGCATGTTGGAATCAGAAGAAGTAATGGTAACATTCCTAAATATGATTGCTTCAGAACCAGACATTTCTAGAGTGCCAGTCATGATTGACTCTTCTAAATGGTCGGTAATTGAAGCGGGCTTGAAGTGTGTGCAGGGGAAATCAGTAGTAAACTCGATCAGTTTGAAAGAAGGTGAAGAAAACTTCATTCAACAAGCTAAACTAGTTCGCAAATATGGGGCGGCTGTAATTGTAATGGCCTTTGATGAAAAAGGTCAAGCGGATAACTACCAGAGGCGTATAGAAATTTGTGAAAGAGCTTACAGAATCCTAGTCGATAAAGTAAACTTTCCACCTCAAGATATCATATTCGACCCCAATATTCTAACTGTTGGTACAGGCATCGAAGAGCATAATAATTATGCAGTTGACTTTATCAATGCAACGAAATGGATCAAAGAAAACCTGCCCGGTGCATTAGTGAGCGGCGGGGTAAGCAATGTTTCTTTTTCCTTTAGAGGGAATAACATTGTGAGGGAAGCTATGAATTCAGCTTTTCTTTATCATGCTATCAAGGCAGGCTTAGATATGGGTATTGTGAACGCGGGTATGATCGAAGTGTATGATGACATCCCAAAAGATCTCTTAGACCGGATAGAAGATGTTTTATTGAATAGAAGGGAGGACGCTACAGAGCGTTTGACTGACTTTGCAGAATCAGTAAAAGGAAAAGGAAAAGTCGCTGTAAAAGATGATTCTTGGCGTAAAGAAAATGTGCAAGATCGTTTAAGTCATGCTTTGGTAAAAGGGATCGTAGAACACATTGTAGCTGATACAGAAGAGGCTCGTCAACAATATGATAAGCCTTTAGAGGTGATTGAAGGTCCTTTAATGGATGGAATGAACGTAGTCGGAGACTTGTTTGGAGCAGGTAAAATGTTTCTGCCTCAAGTGGTAAAGAGTGCACGGGTTATGAAAAAAGCGGTTGCGCACCTACTCCCTTACATTGAAGAGGAAAAAAGGATATCTGGTGATCAGGCAAAAAATGCAGGCAAAATCCTTATGGCTACCGTTAAGGGCGATGTGCATGATATTGGAAAAAACATTGTTTCAGTTGTATTGGCATGTAATAATTACGAAGTGATCGACATGGGCGTGATGGTGCCTGCTGAAAAAATACTCGCTAAAGCGAAGGAGGAGCAAGTCGACATGATCGGCCTCAGCGGATTGATTACTCCCTCTTTGGATGAAATGGTGCACGTAGCCAGTGAAATGGAAAGGCAAGGGTTTGAAGTGCCTTTATTGATTGGAGGAGCAACTACCTCAAAGGCACATACTGCAGTGAAAATTGCCCCTGCTTATCAAAAGCCGGTGGTTCATGTTTTAGATGCCTCTCGCTCTGTTCCTGTTGCCGGCAGTTTACTAACAAAAGTAGAAGAACAAAAAGCCAAGTTTGAAGAGCAGATCAAAGCGGAGTATCAACAGATGCGCGAGCAGCATGAGAAAAGAAAGAGCACCAAAAAGCTTATTCCACTTGAAGCAGCAAGAAGTAACAAAATGCAGCTAGCATGGGAAAGTTTTGAAGCAACTAAACCTCAATTCATTGGAACAAAAGTGCTAGAAGATTATCCTTTAGAAGATCTAGTGCCATACATTGATTGGACTCCCTTCTTTAGTACTTGGGAATTAGCAGGGAAATTTCCCAAAATATTAGAGGATAAAGTGGTTGGAGAGGAAGCTACCAAGCTTTATCAAGACGCTAAAGCTATGTTGGAGCAAATCGTAAACGAAAATTGGCTTACAGCTAAAGCTGTTTTTGGNTTTTGGCCAGCCCAAGCNGAAGGTGATGATTTACATTTATATCAAGATGANCAATTGNAANAGCATTTTTGCACCTTACACCAATTGAGGCAACAAGGTAAAAAAGCTTCGAAGATCCCTAACCTGTGTTTGAGCGATTTTGTTGCTCCAAAAGAAAGTGGGAAAACAGATTATGTTGGAGCTTTTGCAGTTACGGCGGGCTTGGGAATTGATGAATATGTAAAACGTTTTGAGGCTGACCACGATGATTACAACAGCATTATGATCAAGGCTTTGGCTGATCGATTAGCTGAAGCTTTTGCAGAGCGNTTACATCAGCTAGTTAGAACGGATTATTGGGGCTACATTAAAAACGAAAAGTTGGATAATGAGTCTTTGATCAAAGAGAAGTATCAAGGAATTCGTCCTGCTGCTGGTTATCCCGCTTGTCCTGATCATACTGAAAAGGCGACTATTTTTGATTTGCTTGATGCTCCTAGCATTGGGTTAAACCTGACAGAGAGCTTCGCAATGTTTCCCACCGCAGCAGTAAGTGGGCTGTATTTTTCACACCCTAACTCAAAATATTTTGGCTTAGGTAAAATTGAAAAAGATCAGCTTGTAGACTATGCGCAACGGAAGGGCAAGAGTAATGAAGAGATGGAAAGGTGGCTAGCTCCTAACTTGGCTTACAAATAAGTCAAACATTTTAGTTAAATAAAATATTCAGGAAGAAAACCAACGAAGAAGCGATGTGTAATTAGCGTTCAAGTGTGACGCTATTGCGCTCAGGTGCAAATACTTTGCCGTCTTTAAAGAAGTTTACCTGATAATAATAAACTCCTTCAGGCGCCGGAGTTCCGTCAGGCAAGCTGCCATCCCATTTACCATATCGACCCTTCCACTGAGCTACTAGTCGGCTAGTTCTTGAATAGATTCTTACTTCTAAATCGTCTATTTCAGTATCGATGATCTCAAAATAATCATTGGCACCATCTCCATTAGGGGTGAAAGCGTTTGGCATATCAATTTTTGGAGTAGTCAGGTCCGTTTTCTCATCAGAAAAATTACCGTTGTTTCTTGCTATTTGATCATCATTTGCTGTTTCATTAACTTGTTCAGCAGCAGACTTGGCTAATTTTTTAGGTTCAGCGCTTGTAGTTGCTTGATCTAATTCTTTTGCTTGAGGGTCTTCTTTAACTTCGATTTCATTTATCAGTTCTTCAACGTTTATACTTGAAGAAGTTTGTTCGGTTTTCTCGACGGTGTTCTTTGAAACCGCATCTGGTTTTGTGTCAAAGCGAGAAGACTTGTCTGTGGTTTGATTTTTATCAGTTGTATGCTGCCTTTTATTGCTTGATGAAGCAGTGTTTTGCTCTGCTTGATCTTTTTTTAACTCAACTTCTACCTTCGTTTTGGTTGGTTCATTTTTAGTTTTACCTTCAAGCTTATTTTCGTTCTCAACCGCTTCTACAAGTTCAGTATCGTCTTGCTTTTCGGTTTTTACTTTTTTGTTATTTGTAGCTTTTTGATCGAATAGATAATAGCCACCTAAAGCTACCCCTGAAATCACAACAGCTACAACAGCGGTAGTTAAAATAGAGGAACTGCCTGCTGTGCTTGCCGCGGTTGCTTTTGTAGAAGCGCTTGCTACTTCAGCTTGCGGTAAGTTGTTTTTAATTCCATTCCAAGCGTTAGCACCAGGATCAACTTCGTAGTCTTTAAAAGCCTCCTCAAATATTTTCTCTATGTCTTTTGCTTGTTTCAAAGCCTTATCTTTTGATGTTTAGTTGTTCTAGTTTCTTTTGAAGCAAGGAACGTGCCCTTGAATACTGTGATTTTGAAGTATTTTCTGATACCCCAAGTTTTTCCGCTATTTCTTTATGCGTATAGCCTTCAATGGCATACATGTTAAATACTGTTCGATAACCCAATGGCAAGCTTTGCACCAATTTTAATAAGTCCTCTGCTTGCATACTCGCTATAATCACTTGGTCATCTTTCAGTTTGTATTCGACTTCTTCTACATCTAAGTGAAAACGCTCTTTTTTGCGTTTTCGTAAATGGTCTAAAGCCGTATTTACCATGATTTTTCTAATCCATCCTTCCAAAGAACCCTTGCCGGTATACGAACCGATCTTCTTGAATACCTTGATAAAGCCATCTTGCACCATGTCTTGGGCTTCTTCATAGCGGTCTGCATAACGCATACAAACACCAGTCATAACCCTTGAGTAGCGTTCAAAAAGTTGTTTTTGTGCTACTTCATTATTCTTTTGGCAGCCTTCCAACATTTTTTCATCACTCATTCTGCTTGGGTCAGACTTTAACAAGGTTCCGTTTTTAGATGAAAAATAGGATAAGATAGTTGCATGCCCTTAGCGCTTTTTTACAAAAATAAAGCAGCTAGCTTGATTTTAGCGATTAGTCGCCTTTTTAAGCGTGAAAGAAAAAGTTGAGCCTTCGCCCTCTGTGCTGCGGACATTTATGGTTTGGTCGTGGGCCTCAATAATGTGTTTTACAATGGCGAGGCCTAATCCTGAACCGCCTTCAGCCCTCGAGCGCCCTTTGTCAATTCGGTAGAAACGTTCAAATAAACGAGGCAGGTGTTCCGCGGCTATGCCCTTTCCATTATCATTCACTTCTACCAAGATGTTTTCGTCCATGTCAAAAAACCTTATTTTGGTAAAGCCTTCTTCTTTTCCGTAGTTAATGGAGTTAACAATCAAATTGGTAAGGACTTGGGCGATTCGTGTAGGATCCGCATTTACCTTGGTAGGTCTATTGGTACTCAGACGAAGTTGAATGTTTTTCGACTTTGCTTTATATTCAAGTGACTCGATCACTTCTTCTGTCAAATCGTTTAAGTTAAAATCCCTTCGATTAAGGTTGATTCGGTTGGACTCTAAACGCGAAATTTCCTCGAGGTCATCAACCATTTCAATCATGCGGTTAATACTTTTCTCAGCCTTCAACAAAAAGTTTCGATTGATCTTTTTGTCATCCAGCCCACCTTCTAAAAGTGTTAGAATATAACCTTGGATGCTAAAAATTGGTGTTTTCAATTCGTGTGAAACATTCCCTAGAAAGTCTCTTCTGAATTTCTCCTGATCTGTTAATCGCTCGATCTCCCGCTTATTATCGCGATCCCACTCAATCACTTCTTCCCTGATCTTGCCAAAGATGTCTTCCTTCATATCAATTGACTGTGCTTCTTTTTTTAAACCAAGTTTCCGATTATGGATGGTTTTGTAGATCAAACGGAATTTACGGTCAATAAATTGACGTATCCCCCAAATAAAAACGAGGTAAGTGATGAGGAGTGTGGCGAGGAAAAGTGTAGTGGTGAAAAAGAAGTTAAATTCTTGGTAAGCAAGCCAATAAAGGCTTCCAATCGAAGATACGATCACTGCAATAGCAAGTGATAAACGAATGGCAAGGTCTTGGGGGCTTAAATTTCGCACCCTTAAAGCTAACGGTTTTCTAGGAAAAAAGTAAGCCTTAAGCCTCAAACTTGTATCCAACTCCTTTTACTGTTTTGATGTATTCATCGCCCAGTTTTTCTCTTAGCTTTCTAATGTGAACGTCAATGGTGCGATCTCCCACCACAACTTCTCCACCCCAAATGCTATTCATGATTACTTCTCTGGTATATACTCTGCCGGGCTTGCCCATTAATAAAGAAAGTAGTTCAAATTCTTTTTTGGGCAAACTGATCTCTTTTCCCTCCTTTTTGATCAAATAGCGCTCTCGGTCAATTGAAATGTCACCCACTTCTATGTCTTGCTCTTCTGCAGCATTACTGCCTTTTCTTCTTAAAATAGCCTTTACCTTACTGATTAATACTCTTGGTTTAACCGGCTTAGTAATGTAATCGTCAGCTCCTGCATCAAAGCCGGCAATTTGGGAATAATCTTCGCCTCTAGCGGTTAGAAATGCGATTAAAGTGTTTTTTAGCGATGGAATGTTACGCATTTGATAACAGGTTTCCATCCCATCCATTTCAGGCATCATGACATCAAGTATAATCAGATCAGGTAATTCTTTCTTGGCAACTTTAATGGCATCTTTACCATTGGAGGCTGTAGAAACCTCGAAGCCCTCTTTTTTTAGGTTATAGCCAACAATTTCTATAATGTCTGGCTCATCGTCAACAAGTAAAATTTTTTCTTTTTTCATTAAAGCTAAGATAGGTAAAGCGCTGCTAAATTATTCACTCTTACACTTACCCATGTTAACTAATGTTTAAGGATTGCTTAAGTTGATTAAAGCCCTGTTAAATCAAGCTTTCCAAAGGGATGATCTACTCTTTCTGCTTGCTTAACATTTCCTTAAACTATCCATAAGTTTTTAATAACTCCAAAAAAAGATAGGGCTAATAATGCCGTGCCACATTTGCGGCAACAAAATAAAACACTAACTGAAACTAATTTTAACTAAACAATCATGAAAAATTTCAGATTTACAACAAGACTACTAATGGGAGCTGCTATTGCTTTTGCAGCTATGGCTCCTTTAACTTCATGCAGCGACGATGACGACGATGATGAAGATCCAACACCCACAACAAATAATAACGGAGGTGGTAACAACAGCGGAAACATAGTCGTTTCTTCAAATATTACAACCAATACTACCTGGTCTGAAGGTAATATTTACGAATTAGCAGGAAGAATCGCTGTTGAGTCAGGTGCAACTTTAATTATTGAGCCAGGAGTTATTGTAAAGGGCCGAGCCGGAACAGGAGCTAATGCTACTGCTTTAATTGTTGCA
>P_1C_Liq_1_UnCtyDRAFT_1000162_pt1 | contig 15287 bp, 13 predicted proteins | sample Pon1CUnioCityCA_2_FD_10230 | JGI IMG/M metagenome (IMG submission 10230) | reverse complement strand
AACCTGCGTGATCGAGCCGTCGAACAGGTGCTCAGCGATGTTATCGGTACCCATTCCTTCAGCAAGACGGTAACCGTTGAGGATGCTGATAATGTTGTCGGTTGAACGATCAGAAGGCGTTGCACTCGTGATGTCAATCAGGTCATCACCAGAAGCTGCCGCATCGTCTGCAAGATTCTGCAGAAAACGGTGCAACTCAATGACAGTGTAGTACCCCGCTCCCGCAGCACCATGTGGTGCCCCGGTGTAATAGATATTTCCTGAGCTATCAATGGCGATGTCACTAGCTATTGGCATTTAAAGGCACCTGCAAATCTGAGCTGAAAGGCTGCGATAGATGCTCATCGTTATACCGATCCAAAAAATCCTTTTCTGACAATTCTTTAACTACAAGGAGGCCGCATGAAGGCTGAACTGATCGAAACCATGGGCACAGACTTGACCGTGGTTAACGCCGCTCGAGTGAGCTTTGACAAAGAGAGCTTTGATCTTGATGAACGCGATGAAAAGCTGATCGGTTACCTGGCTCGACACAACCATTGGACACCCTTTAGCCACCCACAGATCATGATTCGTGAGACTGTGCCGATTTTCGTTGCCCGCCAACGTTTTAAGCACATGGTTGGCTTCACCTACAATGAGGTCAGCCGTCGCTATGTGGATGATGAGCCAGAGTTTTTCTGGCCAGATGTGTGGCGAGCTAGACCCGAAGGCAGCGTTAAACAAGGCAGCGGTTTCAGTGATATAGAGGTCATTACCGTCGACGGTATGCAGGCTTCGCCTGCCGAGCATTACGAAAACTTTCTCGAAGTCGCATTAGAGCTGTACAAGAACATGATTGGTGACGGCGTTGCGCCAGAACAAGCCCGTATGGTGCTTCCCCAGTCCATGTACACCAGCTACTATGTCACTGGTTCCTTGGCCGCTTGGGCACGACTGTACAAGCAGCGGATCGATCCCCATGCACAAGTCGAGATTCAAGACTTGGCCAAGCAGATAGGTGAAATCCTCGAGCCGCTGTTCCCTGTCAGTTGGCCAGTACTAACCGAGTAACTTCGTGGGGATACGGTGGGGACATGACTTATCAAGCAATAAAAATCCTAATAAAATCAACTCGTTAGCAGACCTTGTCGAATCCCTGGCCCACCGCCATTCATTAGTACCATACGGTACATGCAACAACCTAAGCCCCTGTTTTCAGGGGCTTTTTTGTTTCTGGACTGTCACATACTGTCCCATAGGAAACATACTTACACCTCTTGATTGTGGGGACAGCGCGGGGATAATCCGCCAAAACAGGTGCCCAGCGCCTTGTCCCCAACCAATCCCGGTGGGGATAAATTTCTTGTCCCCACCAACAGAGGCACTCCTGCCATGCCTGCACTCACTGACAAGCTCATTAAGTCCTTGAAACCAAAGGAAAAAAAGTATCGTCAGGCTGATGGCAATGGACTCTACCTCGTTGTTATGCCGAACGGCGGCAAGTACTGGTACCTCCGCTTCAAACGCAACAACAAAAGCGTAGAAATGGCACTGGGCGCCTATCCCTCAGTCAGCCTCAAAGAAGCCCGAGAAAAAGCCTTTCACCAGAAATCAGAGCTACAAGCGGTAGAAGACCCTCGTTTGGTGCTGGCCAAGCGCCAGCTCGGCGTTGCCGAGCGGAGCGCAGGCCAAGGCATGACGTTCAAAGAAGTGGCTGATCTTCACTATGAGCACCATTACGGAGACAAAGCCATCACCACCAAGCAGCGAGCCAAAGGCTTCATTGATAATGACTTCGCCAGTATCCATGACTTGCCGATCGCGTCCATCGATGCGCCCCTATGTCTTGCCGTACTCAAGAAAATTGAGCAAGCAGGTAAAACCAACTCAGCCCACAAGGCTAAATCTCATCTCAGCATGATTTTCCGCTATGCCATTGCGCCATTAAACCTGAGGTCAGATAACCCAATTGATCACCTCAGAGGGGCGCTCCGGCCCCATAAAGGGGGTCACTTCTCAGCGATCACCGATCGAGTGGCACTGGGTCGTGCCCTACTCCAGTTTGAGCAGTTCACTGGCTTCTTTGTGACTGCTCAAGCACTCAAGTTGACGCCTTACATCCTCTGCCGACCAGGCATGTTGCGTACCATGCAATGGCGCCATTTGGACTTGGATGAGGGTATTTGGACAGTGCCGGCCGAAGACCTCAAGTACGAACTGCACGATGGCTGGAGAACATGGCTATCAACACAAGCCATTGAAATCATTAAAGAAGTTGGGACATACACTCGAGGCTACTCCGAGTATGTATTCCCTTCTAATCGGAGTCCTGCACGCCCTCTCAGTGAAAATACAGTCCGTATGGCTATGCGATCTGTTGGACTCACCAATGATCAAGCCACTCCGCACGGCTTCCGTGCTACTGGGAGAACGCTCCTAGCTGAAGAACTGGAGTACCCCTTTGAGTGGATTGAGATGGAACTGGCTCACGTTGTGAAGGATGGCAATGGGAATGCCTACAACAGAACCAAGTTTCGTCGTCAGCGCACTCAGATGATGCAGCACTGGGCTGACTTCCTTGATGGGCTGCGTGAACAAGCTCGTAAAGACACTTCCCAGTTTACTCCTATACCTCTCATCTGATCTTCAGTGGGCGGTTCCCGCCCTTGGTGAAACTTACCAAGGAGGTTGCTATGGCCTACACAGTCCGCATCATTTGTTATCGAGACGTCCAAGAAGAAGCTGACGTTTTAGTACGAGTTCCTGACTACATCAAGCCTGCTACAGATGAATTTGAAGAGTTCATTACTGAAATGGCTTATGACCAAGCCAACGAAACAGACTGCTGGCAAATAACATCTTGCGATAGCCAAGGCTGGAATCAGTCAGACGCAACGCCAGTTTGACCGCAAGACCTTTCTAATACGTCTTATACAGACACATCTCAAAAACCTCAGAAAAGCCAATTTCAGCTCCCTACGCTGAACAATCCCTGGCACTGTTCACAGGAGCAACCATGACTGCCTATCTCAACGAGACAGGACTTCCCCTGTCCGTAGCGGCGTACCTTGCTGCCGATTTTTATGATCACGTTCCCAACACACTGTCTGCAACGGCTTTGCTTAAGCCAACGCGCCAGCTGATCCTTGGAAAACGCGTACCCAAAGAGCTCCAAGTCAATGACCTGCAGTCAATGGTCAAGTCCCGTATTGGGACTTCGATCCATGACGGTGTAGAGAAAGTCTGGCTTGGCGGACACTATGAAGATGCCATGCGTTCACTAGGGTATGACGAAAGCACTATTGAACGTATTGTCGTCAATCCCGCCCCTTCAGCCGTTCAACCCGGGCAGATCCCTGTCTACCTCGAGCAGCGCATGTTCCGTGAACACATGGGACACCGCGTCAGTGGCAAATTCGACTTCATTGGTGACGGCCATCTTCAAGACGTCAAAACCACGTCTGTGTTCAGCTACATCTACGACACCAAGACAGAAGATTATCAGCTGCAAGGCTCTATCTATCGATGGCTTGATCAGGGTCAGCGGATCACTGAAGACTACATGTCGATCCTGTTTATCTTCACAGATTGGATGGCTGGCAAAGCCAAGATGGATAAGAACTATCCGCCCAATCAAGCCATGCAAAAGAAGATCCCGCTGCTCTCGCTTGATGATACTGAGGACTATATTTCCAACAAACTCAGTGACTTAGCTCAGTTCAAAGACACAGATGAGCCTGATTTGCCTCGCTGCTCTGACAAGGAATTGTGGCGCAAGCCCGCAACCTACAAGTACTACAAAGACGGCAACCCCAACGCAGCTCGCTCTACCAAAAACTTCGATAACCCGGGCGATGCCTACGCCCGGCAACAGAAGGATGGTGGCGGCGGCATTGTCGTTGAGAAGCCTGGCGAAGTAATTGCCTGTCGTTACTGTCCCGCTTTCCCTATTTGTACCCAAAAAGATGAGTACCTCGCAGAAGGGTCACTCACGCTGTAAGGAGTGTCTATGAAGACCTACGAAGAGATGGATTACGATTCAACTCAGGAAGCCCTTGTCTCTGTATTAGCGCAAGACAAGCAAGATGAAGACCGTCATTTTTTCCGTGTACTAACGTCATATTACTTTGCAGTGGTCGCATCCATGATGCGTGCCAAGATCCACACTCAAGACCGCGGCGAGATGCCGATCAACTTCTTTGCCATCAATATGGCGCCATCAGGTTTCGGTAAAGGCCGGTCAACCTCTCGCATCGAGCGAGAAGTGATTAACCAGTTCCAGCACAACTTTGTGAACTACACCTTCCCCACGTTGGCAATGCGAAACCTGCCTATATTGGCAACTCAGCGTGCAGCCAAGAAAGGACTTGATCCCGATCGCACGCTTGAAGCCGTCGAGAAAGAGTTTGAGAAGCTTGGCCCTATGGCTTTCTGCTTTGACGGCGGCTCAGCTGCAGCTATTCGTCAGGTGCGTCATCAGCTGTTAATGGCCAACAGCGGCGCGCTCAACATGCAAGTTGATGAGATTGGTAACAAGTTCTCCAGTCTGACCGAGTCGCTAACAGCGTTCCTTGAGCTGTATGACGGCGGTATCAAGCAAAAGATCATCAAAAACTCTGCTGACAACTCACGTAACGAGGAAATCGTAGGCGTCACGCCTTCCAACATGCTCCTGTTTGGTACCCCAACGCGGCTGTTAAATGGTGGTAAAACTGAAGATGAGTTCTACGAGTTTTTGGCAGTCGGTTTTGCACGCCGTACTTTTTTTGGCTTTCAACGCTCTACGCGTGACGAAGTTAAACGCACTCCTAAAGAGGTACTGCAACGTCGTCTGACAAGCCAAAACGATCAATTCATCCAGAACCTTTCTGATCGGTTGGGCATGTTTGCAGATATCGCTTATGCAGACCGCGTCATTGACGTACCCATGCCTATTCTCGAACTCTTTACTGAATACGAGCTTAGTAATGCTGAACGTGCTCTTGAGTACGCCGACCATGATGAGCTCCGAATCAGTGAGTTGAAAGATCGCCATGCTAAAGCTGTACGACTGGCAGGTGCTTACGCTTTCATCGATGGATCGCCTGAGGTCACAGAAAACCATGCGTATGCCGCTATTAAGCTAGCCGAAGACTCAGGCCAAGCTTTTGATCAACTGCTGACGCGTGACAAGGCCCACGTAAAACTCGCCAAGTACGTAGCGTCTATGAAAGCTCCGTTGACGCAAGCGGATCTGATCGAAGACTTGCCTTTCTATCGTGGCACAGTCCAGCAAAAGCAAGAGCTGATGACCTTAGCGACAGCTTACGGCTATCAAAACAACATCATTATCAAGAAGTTCTACGAAGATGGTGTTGAGTTTTTCCGCGGTGAAACGCTGAAAGAGACCAATCTCAACGAGATGATTGTGAGCTACGCGCATAACAATCTAGCCAATGGTTTCCAAAGCGACGTTGCGCCATTCGATAAGCTACATTTACTAACCCAGAAGCAAGACTACCACTGGTGCAGTCACTACTTTGAAGATGGACATCGCAAAGAAGAGAAGGTCATTCCTGGCTTTAACATGCTCGTCTTGGATATCGATGATGGTACGCCTTTAAACGTAGCCAAGCAGTTATTGGCTGATTACAAGGCGCTCTACTACACCACTACGAACCATCAAAAGGAAAAGAATGGGATCACTTGCGATCGTTATCGCATCATTATGCCCATCAATTATGAGCTCAAGCTCGATAGCAAAGACTTCAAAGAGTTTATGAAGAACGTTTTTGCATGGTTGCCTTTTGAGACAGATGAAGCAACAGCTCAGCGCTCACGTAAGTGGGTCAGTACGCCTGGGCACTATGAGTACACCGATGGCGAAATCCTCGATGTGCTGCCGTTTATCCCTAAAACCTCTAAGAACCAAAAGTTCAAAGAGTCTCAGCTAGACCAAGCCGGCCTCGACAATCTCGAGCGCTGGATGCTGAACAATGTGGGTGACGGTAATCGCAACAACATGCTGCTTCGCTACTCGATGGTACTGGTCGATGCAGGTCTCGATGAGATCGGCATTCAGACTCGTGTCTTTGAGTTGAACGAAAAGATGGATGAACCTTTACCGGAATCTGAAATCTTGGCCACGGTGATGAAGACTGTCATCAAAGCTTGTAGCGAACGCGATGATGATGCTCAGGAAGCTGCGTAATGGGCCTCCGGCCCTTTGTGAAAGCTGACAATGGTCATCTATAGCGAAGTTTACAACCCCACTACAAAACAGTGGGTATGCCAGCAACATGACACTTTTTCAGCAGTTCGCTGTATGGGCGGAGACTTAGTTTGCAGCATGAATAGCTGCATATCTTTCGAGGTTTCCAAAGGTCATTTACTGGCTGATGTCCTTTGCGCTGGGTACGGGAAAACTGCCCCAATACCCGGCGCATTTCCTTTACGCACTTGTTCTTCAATTTTCTCTGAAGAGATTAACGCAATGGTCGAAGATCACTGCCCCAAACTTTTTGGGTGGAGAACGCGTTTCGAATTGGAAGCCAAGTACGCCGACATGCTCATTACGCAAAATTTCGATCCTGAGCATGTCGCTGTTTACAAGGAATTCCTCAACTTATTGCCCTCACACGAAGGCGATCCAAAGCAACAGCGCGTTGTTTATTGGCTTTAACAAAAGGAGCCGCTATGTCAAGTAACAAAAACATTGTCCTTGTAATGGGCAAACCCAACACCGGCAAGTCAGCATCTTTGATGAACTTGCCGCAGTCCTCGATGGTTTACCTCAACACTGATCTGAAGGAACTCCCGTTCCGTGATCAGTTCATGGTCAACCAAGAAGTCGCTGACGCTGCAGACATCTTCAGCTATGTGACAGAGATCGAGAATCAAGCCAGCGTTACCGGCGCCGTCTTAGATACGTTGACGTTCCTCATGTCAATGTATGAGCGTCAGTACGTCACCAATGCCACCAACACTCAGAAAGCTTGGGGTGATTACGGCAACTTCTACCGCAATCTGATCCATGTCATTAAGGCTGGTTCCAAGAACTACGCCATTCTGGCGCATGAAGACTCATTCCTAAATGAGCAGACTGCCATGATGGAATCGCGTGTACCTGTCAAAGGTTCAGTCGGTAAAACCGGTGTCGAAGCTGACTTCACCACTATTCTGTCTACCAAGCAGATGCCTGTGAAAAAGCTCGAAGGTCACGAAAACGATCTCTTGCACATCACTGACGAAGAAGCAGAAGACGGCGTCAAGTACGTGTTCCAGACACGTGTCACTAAAGACTCCATTGGCGAAAAGATGCGATCAGCACGTGGCCTTTGGTCTCGAGATGAGCTCTACATCGACAACGATTTGAACCAAGTGTTCAAGCGACTCAATGAGTTCTACGGCACTTCTTTGGGAGCGGCCGCATGAAGCAAGAGCCAAGTTGGTCAGACCTTGTAAGCCGTGTTCTCAACCAAATTGCGAACGATGTTTACGCTCAAGACTTCACTGCAATTGAGGAGCTAATCGAGCAATTGACGATTGGCTCTCATCCAAAGCGTCGCGTCTTAATGAGCTACTTGAATGAGGTGTCCAGTGAATGATCTTGAAATGCAGCACTCTGAAATGGTGGGTGTTTTAGCCAAAGACGGTGAAGCCATCCGACAAGAGATGTCAGCCGTCAACGCTCATTTGCTTCACATGGCAGTCGGCATTGCTGGCGAAGCAGGTGAACTTCTCGATGCCATTAAAAAAGCAGTCATCTACCAGAAACCCCTTGATCTCGAGAATGTCATCGAAGAGTTGGGCGACCTAGAGTTTTACATGGAAGGACTGCGTCAGGGACTGTTCGTCGAACGGTCTGAAACCCTTGCTGCAAATTATCAGAAGCTCTCAAAGCGCTATGAAGGTTTGCAGTATTCCGACCAAGCTGCACAAACCCGTGCAGACAAGCAATAAGGAGACATTCTATGTCTATGTTTAGCAACTTGGCTGTAGCCGACGACGTCGAAGAATCACGTGACAGCGTTGGTAGTCAGCCCATTTCATCTGGTGTTTACCCAGCAACCATTAAAGCCTGTTACGTGACCCATTCCAAAGGTGGCGCTATGGCTGTCAACCTTCATCTGGATCTAGATGGTCGTGAGCTCCGTAACACCGTCTACATCACTTCCGGTGATAAGAAAGGCAACAGCAACACCTATACCAAGCAAGACGGTACTAAGGCGATGTTGCCGGGCTTTGACCTGTTCCGTTCACTGTGCTTGATGACTGTCGGCCGTGAGCCTGCTGAGATTGAGCCTGAGAACGGCATCATGAAGATCTGGGATCGTGACCAGAACAAGGAAGTCCCGCAGGAAGTACCGATCATTAAGGATTTGACCGGTGCCACTGTACAGGCCGGCCTTCTGCGCAAGATCGTTGATAAAAACGTTCAGGCAGACGATGGTTCTTACGTTCCGTCAGGTGAGACGCGTGAGATTGTCGAAATCGACAAGTTCTTCCACGCAGAGACAGGTCAGACTGTTGCTGAGGCGCGTGCAAACACGTCTGCAGACTTCATCAACACGTGGTCTGACAAGTGGACTGGCGTCACTGTCGATAAAGCCACTAAGGGCGATACAGCACAATCTCGTCCGCAAGCCACTGCGTTCGGTGGTACCCCAGCTGCTAATAGCGGCGCCACTGCACCCAAAGCTAGCCTGTTTGGGTAATGCCTCAGCTTCAAGTATTGGGCATGGATCCATCACTTAGAAACTGGGGGATAGCAAAGGGCACGTATGACACCGAACGGAAACAGCTATCGATTGCTAAGGTCGATGTCATACAGCCTTCCTTCAAGTGGGCCAAAGGTGTCCGCCAATCACATAAAGATCTGGTCAGCGCCAACGCACTGATCGACGGCATTCTTCCTCATCTCGAGGATGCCAGCATGGTCTTTGTCGAAATTCCCATCGGCTCCCAAAGCGCTTCAGCAATGAAGGGCTACGGGGTGTGTATTGGCATCCTTGGCTCCCTCCGAGGGATCGGTAAGCCCTTTTTTGAGCTCAGTCCGAGTGAGGTCAAGATTGCCGCCACAGGCAGCAAAACTGCTACCAAACAAGAAATGATTGATTGGGCAGTGGAGCATTTCCCTAACGCTAATTGGCCCTCGAAAACCATCAAAGGAAAGCAAAGCATCATCACCGGAAAAGCAGAGCATATGGCTGACGCCGCTGCTGCGATTCAAGCTGGCGTGGACGCTCCATGGTTTCAACGGGTCATCACACAACAAAAGGAACCTTTACATGAAAATTCATCTGTCGCATGAAGAGTTGGAGGTGGCTATTCGTGAGTTTGTCTCAAGAACGGGTATCACCAACGAAGTCACAGAAATGGCCTTCTCTGTCAACCGTCAAGGCGGGAACCTCATTTCTACTGAAATCACGCTGGGCACTATTGAGCAGCCCGTCCAGACAGCTACTGCTAATCTCCGTCCAGTACGCTCTAGCCCTGCTGCTACACCGGTTGCAACATCCGAGCCTGCCGAAGAACCTGAGCCAGAATTTGAATCTGCTGATGAGTCAACGGTTGACGCAGAAAGCTCAGCAGACGAAGGTGACGCCTCAGACTCAGGAAAGAGCTTGTTTGGATGAGAACCCTGATTGATGGGATCAACACCGTGGTCAGCGTCGTGCTGGGATTTATCCTGGCCGGCGTTGTCCTCGGCTTCACCTTTCTAGGTTGGATACTAAGTACAGCTTTTGGCTTAGTAGCCATCGTGGTCACTCTTTTACTGTTCCTCATTTTTGGTTTGGTTGAGCTATGTGGCTTTAAACCCAAACCTTATAGTGAGATGACACCAAAAGAGCGCCATAAAGACCGCTTAAAGCGTGCCAAACGTATGGCTAGAAAGCCTCCAAGCCAGCTTTGATTGTGATGATCTCTGGAATCGACCCGGGCAACTCCAGTGCGCCCATGCTTACCCGCATGGGTGACTGGTTTACCATCAAAGATGAATCCAAGATTGTCGCTGTATCGAAGGCATCACCCAACAAGTAGAGCATCAATGCCCTGGCAGGGTTTGATCGCACACCGTCTAGAATCGCTGCCTGAATTCGCAGGTAGTACTTGGTGAACGGCAAGATACCCATATCGTTCAAGTACTGCAGTCCGCGGTGCGTTGGCACGTCATAGTTCACGAAAGCCGCACGCGCTACCCGCAGCGACTCTTCTGAATTCATTGGCGCACGACGACGCGTAGTCAGGTGCTTGTGCAGCGTATATCGCGCCGCAAAGTCTGACATGATCGTTGCTCGATTGAGCGCTTTGTAACCCCAAGTATCGTGATTCAGCAGCATGAAGTTGCCTGCTGTCTTCATCCAACTAGGCACTGCCTCCCCATAACGTGACAATTTTTGGTTCATCCAAGATTGATACGAGTAGTCATTATTCTCGGTAGACAAGTCTTCTACCAAGGTCTGATACATACCCGCTTCCATCAGCTCATGGACTGGGTTCTTTTCCATGTTAGTACGGAGCATCTCGATTTCTTGCAATGCTTCGTTACGCTCTGCCGGCGTAAGCAAATTGCTTACATTCAGATTTTTTTCGATCTCTGAAACGCGCTGCCGGTCTTTGGTGTATTGGCTTGTGTTGCGCCATGCTTCGATCTTGTCACTCAAGATCTTTTGAATAGGTACACCACGGAGCATCAAGACTGACAAATTGGATAGCTCGTTACCCAGTAGCGTCACAAAGTTACGAATCACCCAAATGTCTTTGACGGTACGTACCAGCTCTTGCCATACGTTTTCTGCTTGCGTTACGCGCAACGCTGCCTTCTCACCAAAGAACAGCTCAACGGCGTTCGTGAAGAACATGTTCATCAGATTCTTATCTTGGTAAGGCTTTTTAATGACGTCAGCCAATGAGAACTTTCGATATCCAAACGCGATGTTGTACATGTCTCGTTTAACGTACATAGATTGACCACCCCAGATATCTCGCACCAATTTGCGAGTTTCAGGTGGTAGCAGCCGATAACGGTCAGCAATCTGCGGATCCGGCGAATCTGGACTGACTTCAATGAATGCTTCGGGGTTCAAAGCGTATTCAGCGCTATGTACATCTTTGAGCAACTGAATGCCTTGCTCATTCAAGATAGGTCGTTGGCGCTTGTTGAGACCATGTCCAACCATCTGGCCCATGACTCGCGCTACATCATTGTTACGTTCGAGCACAGTGTCCCGGGTCTCATTAGGCATCATGTAGCGGTATTCCTTAGGACGCCCTTCCTGATCCAGCACTGGAACAGCGTACACGGCCGAATCATCTCGACCAGGATCCCAGCTCTCAGGCCAGCTAAAAGCACGGTTCAGCGTCTTTCTTGCCATCTTGGGGTCAATTTCTGCAGTCGTACCTCGAGATCGCTTGTTTAGTTGACCCAAGAAGCCCGTAATTTGGTCATTCAAACCTTGGCCTTTGATAGCCACGGTATAACGCTGCTGACCTGAAGTGTCTGAGGGATCTTTCGGTAGTCTGTTGACGACCTGATAGCCGGCCGCTTTCATGCTGTCGAGCTCACTATCCGTCACCACTTTAATGTCGATATACGGGTTGTAGATGTCCCGCGTATATCCCTTAATCATCTGTGTTGGATCATTAGAAAACTCAGTCTGTGCGGCGTCTTCTTGCAGCTTGCGATACTGCTCCATTACCGCTTGAACAGCATTAAAGGCTTCAATGTCAGGCCGGTTCATTTCCTGACGAATGACCTGTACCAAATCTGTTTTGGCTTTCTTAGGCATGTACTTGAGTGCGTACAGGGAAGCCAATTGATCAATTTGAGACGTTACATTGCTCAGATTGTTACCAAGATTGGCTTGTCGCCCGGTGCCACGAAGGCTGGCGATATTGAAGGCATTTAGCATCAAATGGGGTACTCGAGCTTTGCCCGTTGACAAGAAGTAGCCCAAGCCCTTTGCTTGCATCTTGTAGTAGCGAATGTTGCTTGCGGCACCTGTGTTGGTTACTGCTGTTTCCATGGCTTGAGTCAGCGCATCGATCTCAGTATCCAACGCAGTGCTGGATGCTAATAGGCGTTCGATGTCATTAATATCCATCCGATCAAGCAATGCCGAAGCGTCTGTTCGCAGCAATGCTGTCACTGCTGCTGACTGGTCTTCAGTCAATTTAGTGTAGAACAGATCATTGACCCATTTGGCGGTATCTTCGATCGCACGTTTGACAGTCTGCTCGTCTTTGTTGCCCTCGATCAGCATCTTATGTGCTGCGTAGTTATCAGGCTGCTCGCCACGCATTTCTGTCCACAGTGAGCTGAGGACGCCTTCGCGACCTTCAAACATGTTGTTGCGGACTTTCTGCATCTGTGCGGCTAAGTCATCAAATCGGTCAGAAAGCACCATGTAGCCGACTGCTGAGGCACCACGAACCATGCCGCTGGCATTGGATCGGAACACGGGGTGGTTCAGGACGTTGGCAACGCCTGCTCGCAGCTTGTTGTAGCCGCCCTGGGCAAAGTCTTCTGCCTGATCCAAAACTGTCTTATTGGTTAGCTGTTGTCGAGCTAACATGGCTTGGTGTTTGCGCTCAGCCATTGCCAGTTTGTGAGCAACCGTACCGACAGCGCCAGCCAAGTTTTCACCGGTGTGAACGCCAGTCAGCCAGCTATCCAACCAATTCATGATGTTGCTGAACAGTGCCTGGATCCGGGCACCCCAAGTTTCCTGTCCCCAAATTGTCTCGTTNCGCTCACCAACTGTCATGCTTTCGAGTTGGTTACGCAGAGGCTCGTACGCCAGTGACGCAGCCATAAAGCGAGACAAGTACTGCTCTGGCTTAGCTCGAGGATCAAAAATGAATTCATAGGCGCCTGCCGGCAAGCTGGCTGGATCAATACTCTCTTTGATCTCTTTGTAAAGGCGCAATAGCTGGTTCCGCAAAGCAAACGGCATGGCTTTTGAGTCCAAAGCCTCCCGCATAGCAAGTTCCGTTGTCTCTAGAACAAACCCTTCTTGGTTGTTAGTGCGTAGCTTCATCGCAGTCTCTGCAGCGAAAGGCGCTTTACCTGTCTGCAGTGCCTGGAGGAAAACGTCGTCTGTCGTAAAGGGCGCGTTCCGCAGCGCTTCGTCTTTGACCTCTGGATTGAAGTTGTACAGCGTATCAACCACTTCAGCCAATACCGTCATCAAACGCTGGCGATGCCGCGGTGACTTGATGCTTGGCGTATTGGGATCTTGTCCCAGAGCTTCAAAAATCTGACCTGAGCTGTACGTCTTGTAGTCAGGACGTCGCATTCCAAGCTCGATCGGCATCACTGCATTGGAGTCTGTAGTTGCTTCAAACAGTGCACTACTAGGCGCAAACATTATTGGTGCGTTAATCAACAGAGTAGCGACGCCGTTTTGACGTCGTTCACTGGCTTGCTTGCCAAAAACAATGAACCCAATGCTGCGAATAAATGCTTTGAGACCGTTCTTAAGTCCCTTAAAGCTCAGCGTGAAATCGTTACGCTCAATCTGTCCCAACACTTCTGATTGAAAGCCTTGATGCGTAAGGCCGTGCGCGACCATTTCATCAATGTCTTTGACTGCGTAACCGTACTTCTCTTGTAGATCTGGTGATGCCTCTACCAGTTCTTTTGCTGATTCATACAGCTTTTCCAAGTTAGAAGCCGCGGCAATCTGCGCTGCAGTGAGCTGGCTGGGATCTGTTTTTGCCAATCGCAATGTTCTGGCAGTCGCTGCATGTACCAATTCGTGAACAATGGTTTCTACGTTCACGCCAGAGTTGGGACTATCCCAGTGTCCTAAACGGATCTCTTGGCGATTAGAGTCAGGATCGAATGCAAAGATACCCATGCGTCCATCGGTCGCGGGATCGATCCGAATGACCATGTCTTTATCGAGTACTTTGTTCAGCTGGGTGACAAGCTCGCGCAAGAATTGCCGCTGCCCTTCATTGTTGCTGCCTTTATCGATAGCTCGGCGTAAGCGCGGCAAAACAGTCTCTAACGTTTGTTCAGCGTTGTTTCCAAACAGCTTGACTAGCGCAGGGATGTTTTCACGCAGCAGAGTCTCTCTTCCTGCCCAGTAGGTAACCCTTTCTTGTCCTTCTGCTTGGCGTCGTTGTTCGCTTGGTCGGGTAATTTTGACTTCTGGTAGCTCGCTAGGCAGTGGCCGGTCGTCGGCGTCCGTGGCGGCGGACGCGACTGGCTCACTGCTCGAGCTCGCGGCTTCTTCAACCAATGCCAAAGATTCAGCACTAGGCTCATAAACGCCTGCTTCCCAACCATACTGATTGACGTACTTAACGCCCTTAAGGAAGCCAAGCTTTTCATTCTCATACTTCTGAGCCAGTTCTGCTGCTGGAGCACGTGGCCCATCTTCAGTCATAGCGCCATAAATGACGTCATTAACCGGTGTACCTGCAGACTGTCTGGGCGCCCCTAACTCGCTATCGAAGAACCATCGATCGCCAATGACAGCGGAGTTTAGTAGTGAATCCAGCTCGGGGAACTCAGCTACCAGCTCAGGCTGAGCATCAACAGACTTTTCCAATGCCTCACTGATAGCCAGCGGCAATGAGTAGTTGCTCAGCACCTCAAACGTGGTTTCATTTAGCTTCATTGCAGCGTTGTCGATCTGACCAATGCCAGTGAACAATGCGTCGTGAACGTTCATTGCCTCGACTTGGCTATACGCTTGAGAAGCAATAGCAGAATCCAAGGCGTGAACCAGCATGATCACAGTACGTACGCCCGGGTCAGCTGATAGGATTTCTTCGCCTTGGGTGATTATCGATTGATTGCTGCTGCCGAATTTGACCTCTGAGCGGTACGGACTCTTGTCCTTGCCTTGATCATCGACAGCACGGCTCCACATCACTTTTTCGACATCAAGACCGTCAGAGGCATCGGCTTTCTGTGACATTGCAGTACGAACAACCGGCGCCATTGGCTTGAGCTTTTCGCGGATCGCATTCAGCTCAGATTCTGGCAAAGACTGGATTGGCGTCTTGTTTTTGGTTGCATGTGGGATCTTGTCCTCTGCGACCAGTTCTTGAATGCGCTGCTCAACCAAGTAATCGAAAGCAATTTTATAACGCTTCCAGATGCCTTGAGCCATTTCATTCAGTTGGTTACGTCGTGCGATAAATTCACCGAATGTGGTGTCCAACGCTTTTTCCATACCAACGCCGATCGTGTCGTTAAACACTTTACTAATGGCATCGGTGACGTAAATAGGTAGCTCAGTATTTAGCGCGTCTTCAACCGTTCTAAATTTTGCCACTTTAGTGTTGGCAATCGCGTTGAGCTCACC
>P_1C_Liq_1_UnCtyDRAFT_1000160_pt1 | contig 15301 bp, 13 predicted proteins | sample Pon1CUnioCityCA_2_FD_10230 | JGI IMG/M metagenome (IMG submission 10230) | reverse complement strand
ATTCAATTGATGCACCTTTTTTATTTAGACTTTTTCTATTTAGGCATTGACCTTCATGGCTTCTGCCATCTTTTTGCCTATTTCTGCTGGTGATTCTGCAACAGTTACACCACATTCTTTCAAAATTTTCATTTTAGCAGCAGCTGTATCATCTGCTCCACCAACAATCGCACCTGCGTGTCCCATCGTTCTTCCGGCAGGAGCAGTTTGACCTGCAATAAAGCCAACAACAGGCTTGGTGCCGTTTTCTTTGATCCAATTGGCTGCATCAGCTTCCATAGAACCTCCAATCTCACCAATCATGATAATCCCCTCAGTCGCAGGATCATTCATAAAAAGCTCAACTGCTTCTTTGGTAGTAGTTCCAATGATTGGGTCACCTCCAATACCAATTGCAGTGGTAATACCTAAACCAGCTTTCACAACTTGGTCTGCAGCTTCATAAGTAAGCGTTCCTGACTTCGAAACGATTCCAATGTTTCCTGACTTAAAAACAAAGCCTGGCATGATTCCAACCTTAGCTTCACCCGGAGTAATAACACCTGGGCAGTTAGGACCGATCAGACGACAATCTTTATCAGCAATGTATTCCTTTACCGTGATCATGTCTTTGGTAGGAATTCCTTCTGTGATGCAGATAATGATTTCGATGCCCGCATCAGCAGCTTCCATAACGGCATCAGCCGCAAAAGCAGGTGGTACAAAAATGATGGTCACATTTGCTCCTGCTTCTTTCACAGCTTCTTCTACAGTATTAAAAACTGGTTTTCCAAGGTGCGTCTGTCCGCCTTTACCCGGAGTTACCCCACCAACCACATTGGTGCCGTAATCTATCATTTGACCTGCGTGGAAGGTTCCTTCGCTTCCGGTGAAGCCTTGCACAATAACCTTTGAATCTTTATTTACTAAAACGCTCATTGAATTGGTTTTGAATATACATTTGAATGGTTCCCAAAATTATGTTTTTCATGTATCTCCTGCAAAGGGAAAAGACTTAAAATATCGGCTTTTTAATAGCCGTATTTTTCCTTCCAAAGCTGTTTTAATCTTTCGCGCATTTGCTGCTCTCTTGTATTTTGTTGAGGCTCATAAAACTTATGGCCACTTAAATCTTCGGGCAAATATTCCTGAGCGGCAAAATTACCCGGGTAATCGTGACTGTATTTGTATTCCTTTCCATAGCCAATCTCTTTCATCAGTTTTGTGGGAGCATTTCTAAGAGGCAAAGGAACAGCTAAACTTCCCTGCTCCTTAACCATTGCTTGTGCTTGATTAATGGCTAAATAAGCTGCATTGCTTTTGGGTGATGATGCCAAATAAGTCACGCATTGCGACAAAGTAATCCTTGACTCAGGCCAACCGAGCACCTGAACAGCTTGAAAGGTATTGTTCGCAATAACCAAAGCAGTGGGGTTGGCGTTGCCAATATCCTCAGAAGCTAAAATGAGCAGACGACGAGCGATAAACTTGGGTTCCTCTCCTCCTTCGATCATTCTGGCTAACCAATAAACGGCTGCATTGGGGTCACTGCCTCGAATAGATTTGATAAAAGCAGAAATGATGTCATAATGTTGTTCGCCGTCTTTATCATATTGCGCTATATTTTGTTGTGCTATCGACCTTACCAACTCATTGGTGATCACAACTTCTCCCTCTTGTTGCTGAACCACTAGTTCAAAAAGGTTGAGCAACTTACGTGCATCTCCGCCAGAAAACTGCAATAAACTATGAGTCTCTTTTAATTTTATCTTCCGTTTCTGTAACTCAGTGTCCTCTTTAAGGGCCTTTTTCAGTAAGCCTTCTAAATCTTCTTTATTGAGGGGCTCTAGGGTATAAACTTGACAGCGACTCAATAAAGCAGAAATAACTTCGAAAGACGGGTTTTCAGTGGTAGCGCCAATCAAGGTTACATCTCCGTTTTCTACTGCACCAAGCAAAGAGTCTTGCTGGGATTTGCTAAAGCGGTGAATTTCATCAATGAATAAAATTGGGTTAGCAGCTGAGAACATATCTTTCCGCTTAGCTTTATCAATCACTTCGCGTACATCTTTAACCCCTGAATTAATTGCACTTAAAGTGTAAAAAGGGCGGTCAACGGTTTCAGCAATGATTTGAGCCAAAGTTGTTTTTCCTATACCAGGCGAACCCCATAAGATCATAGAGGGAATCATCCCTTTTTCAATTAATCCTCGCAGCACAGCTTTCTTTCCTACTAAATGTTCCTGACCTAAATATCCATCGAGATTTTTTGGTCGCATACGTTCGGCAAGTGGGGCAGATGACATCATAACCACAAAAGTAAAGAAAGGGTGTTTTGGAGCTCAGGTGCGCTACTTAGAAAAGAACCACCTTTTTTAAATAAACTTGATTTGACCGATTAGTTAATTTAAGGAAATAGATTCCCTTCGCCAGGTGTGATAAGTCAATTTGAGAATCAGCAGTTGGAGGAGTAATTTGCTGCACTTCACCAAGAATATTACTAAGCTCAATTTGCAGGCTAGCTAGTGGCTGATGATTTAAAAAGTTTAGATTTAAAACCCCAGTCGTAGGATTAGGGAAAGCAACTAAGTCCTTTGACAAATTGCTTCTTGATGATTCAATGCTTGTCGTGATATGATAATTTACGATCAATTCAGGATGCAAAGTAGAATCAGGATGGTCTGAAGATGCAAAAATTGAAGCTTTATAAAAGTTGACTTCATCTATCATTTTTACCATAAAACCGTAATTCCCATTCACAAGCATATCCTTTAAGAGATTAGAAACATTGATGCTGTAATTTTGTGTATTGCTTACAAAAGGTAGAACTGTGACTACATTTAGGTTAGAAGTGGTGGGTTGATTATTCCAAGTGATTGAATCTTCCTTCCAAGCACTTTCCGCCCGTTTCACCTCCATGTCATTATTCCCTATGTGAGTCCTGTAGTTTACAGTATTGCTAGAGTCATAATACAATTTTAAAAAGGCAGAATCAATGATTGCATTCGCCGGCAAACTGACAAGGTCAAATTCAATGAATGCCCGAATATTAGCTAACACATTATTGTTGGTCCAAGTATTAGGCAAAAGGTTGGATATACTTCCATAATTATTGTTTGGCCCAAGGCTATAAATCTGAGAATCTTTTCCTTTTTGTCCTGAAGGTTTTAAAACGATAGTATTGTTCTGAGCCTGTGCAAAACAAAACGTAAAAGAAAGTATTAAAGCTAAAAATAGGAACTGTTTCATTTCGCAAATTTTGGAACAAGATAGACTTTTAATAGTAGCTCATTTCCATTGCATCGAAAATTCATACAATTCTTTGAAAAAAGCTTTGAATTCAGCTTCATAAGCATCCCAATCTTTGTACAAATCTGCAACTGACTCCCCCATTTTGGATTCGAATTTAGCCCGACTAGCAAGTCCTTGCAAAGCTCTTTCAATTCCTTTTTTTTCTCGGTAATTGGTCAGCCAATCACCTTTACTCATGTAAAACAAGATCCGTTGGGAACGCTCAGGCATCTCTGCTTGTCGCGCATTCAACAAACGGTATACATTCTTTGAAAATAATTCGAGTTTTAATGGTGAGTAGTCGGTCCAATTTTTAGCAAGCAAATGATCAAAGAACATATCGACAATAACTGCAGCATATTTATGATGCTTAGCATATAAACGCTGTTTACTTTGAAGCACCAAAGGATGTTGATCTGTAAAAGTATCGATCGCGCGGTGCATTTCAATTCCTTTTTGCACTCCTTCAGAATAATTCTTTAGTGCCTTGCCCTTTACCTGATCAGCAATAAAGTTACCTACAAGCAAATCAAGATCAGTTTGTGAAAGGTAAAGGTGTGCGAGGTGATTCATCTCTTGCTCATTGCTTTTGCCAAAGGTATTAATCCTTTAGCCTGCTTGCTCGTTTTCGCATAAATAGGTTCCTCTACCCCCCACCACGATTCGCTTCAGTTCTTCTCCGCATTTAGGACAATTCCCATCTCCCCAGCGTTCTTTTACCATGAAATGTTCGGGGAATTCATGGTAGTTCGCTTGTTTCTGTACGGCTATTTTCAGCACTTCTTGCAAGTCATCGTAAATACGTTCCAATTGCTTTTTCGTCAATTTATGCGCCCGAATCTCAGGGTGGATCTCAGATTGAAAAAGTACTTCATCAGCAATCCAATTTCCCACTCCTGCAAAAGCATTTTGATGCAAAAGCACCGTTTTGACTGCTGCTTTTCGTGAACTCAAATAATCAGAAAAATCACTTTGACTCACTTCCAAAGCATCTATTCCCAATTTGTGTTCCTTTTGATACTGTTCTATGGAGTTTACCAATTCTACCCGACCAAAAAGGCGCATGCAGACAAAAGATAGCTTCAAACCACTTTCAAAGTGAATGATTAAACGACTGTGCTTCGGTTGCACCTCCTTGCTTTGATAGAACTCAGGTTTACCTGTCATGCCGAAATGGAATAAAACCCACTTCTTATTTTCCAATTGCATAAACAAGTACTTTCCGATACGCTTTGTTGAAATAAAACGCTGACCTTCCGTTTGTTTTTTGAACTCCTTCCAATCGCTCTTCATCACTTTTTCTCTGAGGAGTTCTACTTTTTGAATAGGAGATTCGAAAAGTGCCGTTTCTACATACATTCGATAAGCTTCTACTTCAGGTAATTCAGGCATAGGGTATTCTTTGGAAAAGAAACCCAAAAGGTACGGATTGGTTTAATCTAAAAGAGGTTCAAGAATGCTGCTCGCATCTCATGATTAATCGCAATTGCTAAAACAAGGCTGACCAACAAACCTATGCCTGCCATTAAGAGATCTCGACTGACCATCCATAAGGTTTCTTTTAATTTGACTTTTCGCCTCTTTTGCCTTTTTTTCGTGATGGACAAGGCAACTTCTCTTCCGGCCAGCAGGCCTAAAAATACCCAAGTAGTACTCATGGGTATTTGGCTAATTTGCTTAAAGTAAATAAGTATTAAGGCATAAACAAAGTCGACTAAAGTAGCAGAACGAATATCTGCAATGCCCGACTTCTCATTGACGATTTTTTGAATGCGATCACCCCTCATGAAAAAAAGTAGACCCAAACCAAAAAATATAAATAAAGTAAAGGCTATGAACCCACCAAGACTTAAACTCCTTGGTAAAAACACCGCAATATTGGCTGCATCTTGCATCACCCAAACCGACCACAAAGTACCAGAAGTAATCCATTGAATTACCGCCCAAATAGGGTGCGCCACTCCTTTAAATTTGTACTTGACAAGCTTTCTAATGGTAAACCAAACTATTATGGCTGAAAGAAAAGCTACCAAGTAACCTGAAACGCTCTTTGTTAGCACGCTTAATACTGCTGAGGACTTCGTCGAAAAGATAGTAAGGAGTAAAAAAGTGGTCGATACCGGCATCCGCAAGCGGGTAAGCACAATCAGGATCAAAGGGGCAATCAGTTGCAAAAAAGTAAAGCTTGACGGTGCTTGATCCAAACCCGGAGTTTGTAGGCGTTGATAAGAAACATCGCCACTAAACACAATGAAACTGTAGGTAACCGTAATGACAAAGATCAAACCAATGTAAAGCCAGAGCACATACCATTTACGGTGTTGGTTGGAAACAATAAAAGTTCCAATGGTTTGGATGCTATCGTTTGCAACAGCAGAATATGCGGCTAAAATAAAACCAAACCATCGGGCGATATCTGGATAGGGAGTGGCAAAAGAAGCAGTAACCAATAAGATTCCAATTAGCAAAATAAACTTGCTTTCAGACTTAAAGATATTGAACAGGCTATAGACTAGTTTTCTTAGGTCTAAGTAATCAGCATATTTATTTTCTGGCATGCAGCTTTATTAAAGTACGAAGGTCAAGAACTAATATTAATTTAGTGTTAACCTGAAAGAATTGTCCTGCTATTGTGGTCTATCAAATAAGTAAATTTGTAAAATGATCGATCGAGATACAATATGTGCCTTATCAACCCCTGCAGGTTCGGGAGCCATTGGTGTTATTCGCTTGTCAGGACCTGAGGCCATTAAGATTGCTCAAGCGGTATTTGACGGCAAAGCATTAAGCAATCAAAAGGGACAAAGTTTGCATTTTGGTAAGATTAAAGCTGATGAGAAGGTAGTTGACGAAGTAATGCTTTCGCTCTTTAAAGCTCCGCACTCTTATACCGGTGAAGATGTGGTAGAAGTCTCTTGTCATGGTTCTGCTTTTATTCTTTCTGAGGTAATGAAACTGTTCACTGAAGAAGGGGCTAGAATAGCTAATCCGGGAGAATACACCATGCGCGCATTTAGAAACGGTAAAATGGACTTAGCTCAGGCCGAAGCAGTGGCTGACCTAATTGCCTCAGAAAGCAAGGCTGCTCATCAGTTAGCCATGAATCAAATGCGTGGCGGCTTTTCAAAAAAGATACAAGAATTGAGGGAAGAGTTAATTCACTTTACCTCTATGATCGAATTGGAATTAGATTTTGCTGAAGAAGATGTTGAATTTGCTGACCGAGATGACTTAAAGGAATTAGTAGATCGTATTCTTTTGATCTTAAGCAAGCTGATTGACTCTTTCGCTACCGGGAATGTAATGAAAAACGGTATTCCTGTTGCCATAGTTGGTCAGCCCAACGTGGGTAAAAGCACCTTACTCAATGCGCTTTTAAATGAAGAAAAAGCCATTGTTTCCGAAATAGCTGGGACCACCCGTGACAGTATAGAAGATGAAGTAAAGATCGGTGGGATCAGCTTTCGCTTTATCGATACTGCGGGAATTCGAGAAACTGATGACCTAGTGGAGAATATTGGAATCAAGCGCACCTTTGAGATGGTTGACAAGGCCATGATCGTGCTTTATCTGGTTGATGCGATTCAAGCTGATGCTGCCCAAATAAAAGAAATGATTCAAGAGATTGAAGCCAAAATAGAAGGCCAAGACAAACAATTGATCGTTTTAGCCAACAAAGTCGACCAAGGTAATTTTGACCTTGCGCATATTCCTTTGGAAATAAAGAAGAAATTTCCTGAAGGGAAGACGCCTATTTTTCTTTCTGCTTTAAAAAAGTACCACTTAGACGAACTAACAGCCATACTCGAAAAAATTGCGAAAGAAACCCTATCCTCCGCCAATCAAGTAACCGTCAGTAATGCAAGACATCATCAAGCCCTAAAAAAGGCGCAAGAAAGCCTACTAAGGGTGAGGGAAGGTTTAGACCAAAACATCACTGGTGACTTTTTAGCCATGGATATTCGTCAAAGCCTGCATTTCTTAGGAGAGATCACCGGAACCATTGAGATCGACCGCGATATTTTGGGTCATATTTTCTCTAGCTTTTGTATCGGGAAATAATAACTTTGGTTTGGTAAATAGAATCCTAGTTTAGGATTAGAAATCCTGCAGAATAAATTCTTGATTTAAAATCAACTTTTAATCAAATGGCAAAACGACTTACTTTTTTCCTAATACTCATAATATTCTTTTCAATTTCACAATCCTACGGGCAAAATTTTATCCAGAATGTAAATCACTTACCTGATAATGCAGTTCCCAGGAAAGTAAAGTTTAAACAAAACAAAAGTGGTTTAGCATGCCTTCCAAATGTATTCTATCAGCTGCTTTCCAATGGTCAAATCCGCCAGTTTACATTAATCAATAATCAAGTCAGGTTAGATAGTGTGCTAATGAATGGAGCATTGAGTAATAGTCTCGCCATTTGTGCAAATTTAAATGGAGGTAATTTTAGTCCTACTTTTTATGGAAGTAAAGACACTTTAAATGGCAACAGGGGGGCTATTCCAACCTATTTTGATGGCAGCAGCTGGGTGCCTATTATAACAGGTATAAGCAACCTAAATTGCACCTGTACAGGAAGCAACCTCTATTATTATTCTAGTGGTAACCCCCGAAACCAAAATAGAAGACAAATAAACCGTTTTGATGGAACCAGTTTTACTAATGTTTATGACGATCGGAGCAAAAGAATAGTCTCAGCCGACCTAGCTATGGACAGTTTGGGAAACATCTATTTTGCCATTAAAAATCTAAATTCGCTTGCTCTGCCACCGGTTAGTGATAGTATTAGAGTAATCTCATTGAGTGGACAACAAATTGCTTCCTATCCTTTAAGTATTGATTTTAGGAATAGCTATGGAGCTTTTTATATAAACCAAACATTGTATTATGGATTTGGTCCTACTAATCCGACCTATCCTAACGCTTTGCTTCCAATTACCTTTTCTAACAATACAGCAAATATTGGCACTCCTATGCCGATGCCTTTACCTCCAAGCCCTCATCGGGGTCTCGATATGGCTGTTTGCAATATGAATATGGTTACCACTATACCCAACTTAAAAAAAGAAGCTAGCCTTAAACTTTATCCTAATCCTAATCAAGGTAATTTTAAACTTAGCTATGATAATAACATACAAATCTCTAGTATTTCTATTTACGATCTTACCGGCAGGATTGTATTTCATAAAGAAGTTAACAAGGAAAGTATCGAATTGAATTTAGAGATTCCGAGAGGTATTTATACGATTAATATCTTCAGATCAGACTCCATTATCAATAGTAAAAAATTAGTGATTAAATAAAAACGAAGTCGAAGTATCTTTTCAAGATCGAAATCAAACCCCTCAAGAAGCATCTCATTCAAATACCGATGAAAGTGAACACGAGACTCTCCCGATTTTAATCGGGACTTAACCGGAATAATACTGAATGGTTTACCAAGCGCAGGATTGCAAATCCTGCGTAACGGGATTAGCTTCTTATTTAACGATGTATTTCTTCACTACTACTTTATCAAAAGAACTAATTCGAATCAAATGAAGCCCTGATTCTAGGACTCTGCCGTGTAGTAACTCAAGTTCAACGTATGAAACTCCTTCTTCAATGGTGAGTGATCGATCTAATAGCAGAGTTCCGGCTTGGTTCATTATATTAATTTGGTACGTATCAGACTTAAAATTGACTAATTCCACAAACAATTTACGACCATTGCTTGGGTTTGGATAAATAAAGGCTTCTGCTTTAGCCCGATCATCTTGATTCATCCCTTGAACAGCCACAGGTCCAAAGTATTCGAATTCACCGTTAAAATCAGTCTGCTTCAATCGATAGTAAGAAAAACCAGCCATGGGTTTTGGGTCTTGTAATTGGTATTCAATTTTCACATTCGAATTTGCTGCTCCAGGAAGCTCACCTACCCATTCCCAAAGATTGCCATCTTCAGAACGTTCTACGGTAAAATAATCATTGTTTTGTTCTGTAGCTGTTACCCAATTTACAGTAACAGTTTGGTCTGCCATACGATCGGCAGTAAAAGAAAGCAGCTCTACAGGCAAAGGGGTATTTTCAAAATCTATGGAGCCAATGCTAAAAAGGTCATTGTCGTCAAAATTAATTCCAGTCCATTGAAAAACATCTCCCCCAAGATCTGTTGCTCCTGAGATCACTCCTCCGGTTTCAACAGTTTCATCAGAAAAAAATCCATCACCGTCTGTATCTATTAGCAACCTTAAGTCAGAAGCTGTAATAGGGCCAAAAACAGAGGAGAGGTCAAATGAAATAAAGATGTCCCCAAGCTCGCCTGTTTCACTGACTTTCCATTCTCGATCAATTTTTCTTTCTATGCTTGTCGGCAAATCGGTTACATTATAGGCATTCAAAGGCTCATTGTTATGCCCCCAAATGAGATACTCCCCATTGTCAAGATTTGCAGGTGTATTTATGCGTACTAGGCCGGTTCCTTGTGCATCTGTATGGGCACTGCCATCAGCCGCTTGACCAATGCCTGCCACGTCAAAATCAAACCCATCATCATCCTCATCATAAACATCATCTGAAGCTAAGGTAAGTCCGTATTTAGCTGCGAAATAATTCGCAATTAATAGCTGTTCAATACTGTTTAATACCTTGCTATACTTATAAACTTCAGCAATTCTACCATCAAAGCCTGTGCCTCCACCTGTTCCGTGTCCTCCAATCCAAGTATTGCTTGTTCTATTTTCAATGTTGTGAGTAAAATTATCAGTATTGGCATTGTCTACATAAAAGTTGAGACGATTACTGCCAGTATTTGCAAACCGCTTGGCATGATAAACCCAAGCAGAAGTAGCAGTTGTAGTGCTCGTATGGTTTGATCCACCTACAAAATCCGCATAAAAATCAGCACCGTTTACTCCAATTGTATTTCTTCCCCCATGTTGCAAGGCAATGTTCAGTCCTGCGTTAGCATCATAACTCATGGCCATTCCAAACGACATATTTTCATTAGAGCTCCCTTGGTAGGTCGTTTCAAGTTCATCGTTTAAATTAAAATCAAAAGCAGCTAAGCCATTGACTTCATTATCTAAAAAAGTAGGACGTTCCCCTCCTATAGCCGTTAAGGTACGTCCATTGCCTGAAAGATCAGGTACGGTATTCACTAGATCTCCGTTACTGAAAGATGTTTCCTCAGCGATGTACCAAAACTCCAACTCTCCGCTACCATCAGTATCGCCTACCCCTCCAGGTCCTAGATAACCTTGGCTTGCAGTACCTTGAACTAAAACGTTATCAAAAATACTGCGTTCTCCTCCCCCATTATTATTCAGCCTTACTGTTAGGGTTAAAGAAGTTCCATTTAAACCATTTATGCTATTGCTAGCCGAATTAAAATTGCCATCTCCGTTACCATTACCAAACTCCACATTACCGCTACCCAAATCATAGAAGGTTTCTATGATATCGCCTGCTTCGCAATTTACTTCAGCTAAGTCTATGGAAATTGAAATGTTTACAAACCCGCTAATATCGATGGTCTCAGAGGTCCATGTCATCGGCCCATCCGTATTTCTGCCAGACATTGAAAATGAACCACTAATGGCATTATCGCTTTCTACCCTCCACCAGTTAGAAGGCACGCCCGACTTAGTCCAATCAAGTCCTGCGGGAGCATTATTATCTTGCGCAAGCTCATCATTATCTGCATATCCGGTTTCAAAATCAACTGACCAAATAGTGGTTTGTGCCATCAAAAAAGAGGCACTCATTAAAAAGGCTATGGATAATAGTAGTTTCAACTCTATTGAATAAAGGCTTTAAAATTAGGATAATCTTGAGGAAACCTTGGATTTCAACTGCTCAAATCAAAACTAAAAAACCTATATGTGGCAAGAGAAAAAACAGTTTTTCATCAGACCTAGTTTATTAGGGTTTTTATAAGCTAAGCGACTTTACAAATGCTGTAGAAAGATAAAATCATTTATAAGCGTGCTAATCAAGTTAGACTTGAAGAAGTTCAGAATTAGAAAAATCGATAGTTATAAGTTGCTGTAATAATATGAGAACTTACGCATCATAAAGATGTCTTATTTAGGGGTTATTATTACCTTTTAAGGTCTATTTCAAATTTGTGAAGTAGATTAGTTCAAGTTTTTAATAATGTAGTAGGTTTTTATTTGTTGCTTTATTTTGTATCGAGAAATAATCATTTAAACCTGTGAAGCGTTCAACAATAGATAAGGCAATCCAATTACTTTCAGCCGGCGAATTAGTCGCCATCCCTACCGAAACGGTTTATGGTCTTGCCGGCAATGCCTTGGATCCTTCTGCAATTGATAAAATCTATACTTTAAAGCGAAGGCCCAAAAACAATCCGTTGATCGTGCACCTTGCTTCCATCAATCAATTAGAAACCGTAGCCACAGAAATTCCTGAGGGAGCTTGGAGATTAGCAAAAGCCTTTTGGCCGGGCTCATTGAGTCTGATCTTAAAGAAAAAAGAGATTATTCCAGATGAAGCAACAGCCGGAAACAACAGCTTAGCTGTGCGGGTTCCAAATCATCCCCTGACGCTTGATCTACTTTCAAAACTCGACTTCCCACTAGTGGCTCCAAGCGCCAATCCTTACCAGGCCATTAGTCCAACTGCGGCTGAGCATGTTAAAAAAGCATTCGGTCCTAAGCTAAAAATGGTTTTAGATGGAGGGGTTTGCGAAGGAGGTTTAGAATCTACTATTGTTGGCTTTGAAGACGATAAGCCCTTGATCTACCGACTAGGATCTATCAGCAAAGAACAGATCGAAGCGGTGGTAGGAAAGGTTGAACTTCGAAACAGAAGTCAAGAAGGCGGAATAGCTCCTGGTTTAAGCCAAAAGCATTATTCTCCGCACACTCCAACCGTATTTTGTGAATCAGCTGAAGCTTATTTAAAAAATGTTCAAGACAAGAAAGTAGGAATTCTAGTATTCTCCAAAGTGTCTACCGCTCTATATGCTCAAAAGGTTGAAGTACTAAGCCCAAGCGGCAGTTTGGAAGAGGCAGCCCATAACCTTTATGCGGCTTTGCATCGGCTAGATGAGGCTGACCTTGACCTGATCGTAACGGAGGAATTTCCAAATCATGGCCTTGGGAAAACCATTAACGACAAACTCAAACGGGCATCAAGCGAATCATAATGTTCGAGAACAGAGAGCTCTTAATTGCCACTAAGCACCAAAAAGAGAAAGTAATTGCCCCTGCTTTCAAACAAGCTTTTGGAATAAAGACGATCGTGCCGAAGGATTTTGACACAGATCAATTTGGGACTTTTAGTGGAGAAGTAGAAAGAAAAAAGTCTCCGCTTGAAACAGCAAAAGCAAAAGCACTTGCTGCATTAGCAAAAAGCAACCAACAGCTTGTTATCGCTAGTGAAGGCTCCTTTGGACCGCACCCCAATATTCCTTTTATAGCCTGCGATGAAGAGTTTTTAGTCTTGATCGATCAAAAGAATGGATTAGAAATTTCAGCTTCTTCATTAAGCATGGAAACCAATTATGCTTCTGAGGAAGTTAAAAACAGCTCGAGTCTGCTAACGTTTGCTGAAAAAGTCAACTTTCCATCGCATGCTTTGATCTTAAAAGCCAATGATGGCAAACAGCTCAAAGTGGTAAAAGGAATTGGATCAGAAATTAAATTGCTTAGTGAGTTTGAGGAATTAAGGTCGATCAGTGAAACAGTGAGAGTTGAAACTGACATGCGAGCTATATTTAATCCCAGTCGCATGAAAGTAATTGCTAAAACAACTGACTTATTGATTGAAAAGTTAAAGTCTTGCTGTCCCAATTGCACCCAGCCCGGCTTTTGGGTTAAAGAAAAGAAAAGTGGTTTACCATGTGCTTTGTGTGGAAATCCGACTAGAAGCATTAAAAGTGAAATATGGGCCTGTGAAAATTGTGACTTTAAGGAAGAAAGAAAAGATCCAAGGGGAAAAACCGAAGAAGATCCGACCTATTGCGACTTTTGTAATCCTTAATTTTAAACTTTAAGAAAGCGCAAATCAACCAATGGAAAAAAAAGAAAGATTATTTCTTGGCTTGGGTATTATGGCGTATGCTGTGGCTAGAGCTGATGGACATATTGATCAAGAGGAAAGAGAAAAATTGCATGAACTGGTCAAGGCAGAAACTGATCGAAATAATTTTGACTACGATCTAGCTGAAATCACCTTTAAAGTACTTGAAAAATATGATGGTTATGAATCTTCACAATTGCCTGGTTTAGCAATGAAAGAAATTGAAATAGGCAAAGAGTTCTTGCAAGACGATATGCGAACCGATTTTTGTGCAATTCTAGAAAAGGTTGCCCGAGCTTTTCATCCCATCACCAAAGAAGAGAATAAATTGATCTTGGACTTTAAACAGCGGCTTAACGAATTGTAAAGTTTTACTGACTCAACCAACTTAAGGCCGCTTCTCGCTCATCTTCTTCAAAAGCTTTGATTTCTAAACCTGGTGTCAAAAAATCGGCTACTTTGATCCAGTCTTCCCAATCATCGTCTGCTACTATAGCATATTTATCAATTTTCCCGATGAACTTTAAATCCAAATACAATCCTTTAAGATAGGTTTTCAACTTATCAAGGCCTTCAAAGTCTTTGATTTCAGCCATTAAGCGAATCTTCTTCCCTTCTGGTAATTCATCTATAATTTGATACAGGACTTGGGTCGCCACTTCATCAATTATGCCATCAATGGTTAGGCAGTAAATGTTGGTTCCTCTGATCTGCTCAATGTCAACTTCTGAGAAATAGTCCTCAGCCTTAATATCCGGTTTCACTTCCTCTTTTGCCCAGGCTGCCGCCTGTTCATATTCACTTTTATGAAAAAGTTTTATAGTAATACCCAGTGCTATGTATTGTGTTAAGGGAAAAAGGCGTTCTACCCACTTTTCATCACTTACCAGAGCATAACGGTTAACTCTATTCCAAGCTGAAAACTTGACCTTACTTAAAGCACTCCAAGCTGTGAACTGCCTAAAAGATGGAAAATCATTGATGTGGGCCACTAAATTTATTTTCTCATGGCGTTCACCAGACTCTTTAAGCAATTGCTCAAAATCTTCAATTAGCTGATTATCTAGATTTTCAGCAATTTCAAATTCATAGGTATTGCCTGATAGATTCTTCAAGTTCATGGTGTTTGGTTTTTCTTTTAAAGGTAAAAAATATTAGCACTTTTCAACTTTAAGTTTGTCTTACTTAAGGCTGAACTTTAATTAAATTTGAAAATATAACTAATCGCGCATGAGTAATTCAAATTCACACCCTCTTTTCAAGTCACATATCGAAAAAGCTACCCGTTTTCAATTGCGAAAACCTACTCCCAACAAAACCAATTGGGATACTTTTTACAAGCTTTCTTCCAATGAAAATTTGATGGGTGCTTCGCCAAAAGCACTAGCAGCGGTTAAGCAAGCAATTGACGGCGTTTATGAATATGATCACTACGATGATTTTCAATTTCAAGATAAGCTGGCGGACTACTACAAGCAAGAAATCAAATCAGGTCAGTTCATTACCGCCAATAGTGGCGTAGAGGTCTTGGAAATAATTTGTCGAGGCTTAGTTAGCGTAGGCGCAGAATGCATTGTCTCCTCCCCTACCTTTTCTCCCTACAAAAACATGATTGAGCTAGAAGGTGGTGTTGTGGTAGACATTCCTTTAAGCACTCCAGATTATCAATTGGATATAGATGAGATTTTAAATGCCGTAACTGAAAAGACTGCTCTTGTTTTCATCACTAATCCCAACAATCCAACTGGCACATACATAGAAAAAGAAAAGATCGATCACCTAATTGAGCAGCTTCCTGATGATGTGATTGTGGTCTACGATGAAGTATACTACCATTTTGTTGATGCAGATGATTTCCCCTATGCAATCGATTACGTGAAAGCAGGAAAGCCTGTGATTGGTTTGCACACCTTCTCTAAGATCTATGGCTTGGCAGGCTTGCGTATTGGCTATGGTTTTACCACCCCAGAGATTGGAGAATACCTCAACAAGATCTTTC
>P_1C_Liq_1_UnCtyDRAFT_1000158_pt1 | contig 15461 bp, 14 predicted proteins | sample Pon1CUnioCityCA_2_FD_10230 | JGI IMG/M metagenome (IMG submission 10230) | reverse complement strand
TAACGTAGAACGAAAATATGAACTTAAAAAATTTTATATACATTTCCTTGCTTTGTCTGATCTGGAGCTGTACAAAAAACAACCAACACCCCGTTCCGTATTTTCAATTCGACGCTAACATCAACTTAACACTACCAAAATACAATGATCTTCAAGGTGTTGGTGGCTGGGCTTACGTGGTTGGAGCCGGTTCAAAAGGAGTAATCGTCTACAGGCGTTCAGTCAATGAATTCGTTGCCTTTGACCGCCATTCTCCAGCTCCCGATGGTTTTGACTGTGCTACGGGTTTACAGGTGGATGAAGACAACTTTTTAATCCTAAATGATCCTTGTTCTAACGCACAGTTTTCACTCTACGATGGATCCGTAATTGATGGGGACACGAAATGGGGATTGCGCAAATACCTCACTGCCTACAACGGAGGGCAAACGTTGAGAATATATAATCCGTAAGTTTATCGGAGAGAAATGTAAGTTTGGCCCGATAATAGCGTCAAATAGAACGTATGAAGAAAATAATTACAGTTTTGATCATGTTGCTTCTTAGTATTCACTCGTTAGTTACGGGGCAAACGAAACAAGTCTTGTTCATAGGTAACAGCTTTACCATGAACTATGACATGCCTAGTAAACTCGAAACAATAGCTGGCCAGAACGATCATTCTGTATATACCAAAAAGGTAACAACTAATGGTAAAGACTGGAAATACCACGCCTCTCAACCGTCAACTTACGCTACTATACGGTCGAACTCGTGGGATTATGTTTTCTTACAAGCTAAAAGCTATGAGCTTATATTAAGTGACAGCACCGTTCTACAGCATTCTCTAACCTATGGTAGGCAAATGATAGATAGTATTCGTTACCATCATCCAGAAGCAAAAATTGCACTATTCATGACATGGGGTTATGATCAGGGTATATACCTTTCTCACTTAGATCGGCAAATTGATTTTGGAGAAATGCAACAACGACTCAAAAAGCAATACCTTGCCTTCGCTGATACTTTTCAAACAGCGGTTGTACCCGTAGGGGAAGTTTGGAAAAAAACTCGTATGCAATACCCTGGTATAGAGCTCTATACTTCTGATCGCTATCACCAAAATAAAACAGGCTCTTTTTTAATTGCAGCTACATTTTACACTTTTTTGTTTGATGAACCCATTCAAGATACGGAAAACTTGCCCTACCCTATTTCAGAGAATGATGCCCGTAATCTTTTGACCGTGGCCTCAAACGTAGTTAGCAATTCCAGCCATAACTGGAAGCGCGAATACTGGATGAACAAAAAGCTAAATTTGGTTGATTATAAATATATTGAGGATAGTATTGTCTTAATCGCGAAAGTTTCGAGCGACAATCGGCTACGCTGGAAAATAAATAATGACTCGTATAGCAAGGCGTCCTGTATTGCACTTCCTCTCAACCGCGACCTGAGAAGAGTAAGGCTCATCGTACGGGAAAGCATATTCCGCCGACCAAGAAAAGAAACCTTTTACATCACGAAGGCAAACACGATCGAATAACGATTCTCTTTACTTGCTTTTTTTCCGAATTTTGCGAACCCGAATATTGAGGAGTTCGATCGAAAGTGAAAAAGCGATGGCAAAATACAAATAGCCTTTCGGAATTGTACCTACTTCTTTTCCAAAAACACTCGTCCCTGATAGGTGAGCCCCTTCGGTAATTAATAAAAAACCGATCAACATTAAAAAGGCTAACCCTAACAACTGCATACTGGGATGTCTTTCAATATATATCCTTATCTGGTTAGCAAAAACGAGCATTACAGCCATTGATATTACAACGGCCATGATCATAATTACAAGCGCATGGTTAGGATTGGGCGAAATCCCATTCGTCATCCCGATTGCCGTAAGTATAGAGTCTATCGAAAATATCAAATCGATCAAAACAATTTGTATCAGCACACTGCTCATAGACTTACCTACCTTTTTTTCAACTGCACTTTCGCGATCCGTTTCTACTTTTTCCAAAATTTCAGAAGTACTCTTGTAAAGCAAAAACAATCCACCAACAATCAAAATGAGTGCCTGCCAGCTCAACGAAAATTCAATCCAGGATAATTCCACTTCCCAAAAAGGAGTCTTCAATCGAACGAGGTAAGAAATCAGAAACAACAAAATAATTCGTTGAACCATAGCGAGAAGCAACCCGATATTCGTGGCTTTTTTTCGCTGACCCTTAGGCAATTTACTCGCTGCAATAGAAATAAAAACGACATTATCGACACCCAAAACAACTTCGAGAAAGGTGAGTGTCAACAACGCCATTATAGCATCTCCCGATAATAAAAAGTCAATCATACACTATCTTTTAAAATGAATAAAGAGGACTCAACTACAAATATATTTAAATCACACGCTTCATTTGTTTATTATTCGTATAAAGTAAATAACCCGCGACTGACATTTGGGACATTTCAGTTAAAACGGCACAATAGCTTTGAACCTGCTCATTATGTTTCTTGCGTTCCTGACCTGTCTTAAAATCAATCACAATCATTTCATCTCTGGTTATCAAAATCTTATCGGGTCTCCTTGTTGTCTTCTCGTCCACCAGCAACTCTTGTTCATCCAAGATCTTGACGGCACGTTTCTGGATCGCTTTAAACTCAGGAATTTCAAAAACATCGTGTGCCGTCTCCAAAAGAGATGGCTTTAAACGAGCCTGCACTTTATCTTGACGCATGAGCTGATTAATACGCTCTTCAAGCAGGGATGCCTCATGTGTGCTCGCAATTAATAAATGCAGTTGATTACCGAATTCCTGTTCTTTACTAATAACTTCTACTTCCTCTAGTTCTTCTTCGCGGAGGGAGATTTCAGGGAACCACAAAAAATCTTCCAAGTGATCCGGTTCAAATCCATTATTTTGTTCAAGTTCCTTTTGTACTTTTTGTGGCTCACCTATCGCAATTTTATTTTCACTTCTGACGATTGCTGGATGATTCAGTTTTTCAGCAATAAGGGTTACCAATTGATTCATTGAAGAAAAACGGTCACTACTTTTTGACGGATACTGCTCTTCGAACATTACATAAAGCCGCTCCTCTGCCCGCGTAAATCCGACATACATAAGGTTTAATCCATCTAATAATTGTTGCTGATCTTCCTCCTGATAAGCGTTTTCGACATATTCTGGTGTTCCTTTTCTGGATAGTTTGACACGAATTACGCTTTCGTCCACTTGGAAAAAGGCCTCTTTCTCGTGTGTTCGAAGGTTCCATTCTAATTCTGGAATTAGTACCACGGGGAATTCTAATCCTTTAGAAGCATGAAGCGTCATAATTTTAATAGCCTCATCGTTTTCTGGCAATTGAATATTCTCACTTTTTGCTTTGCTTTCCCAGTGTTCTAAAAAGCTTCTTAGATCAGGACCGTATTTTAAATCATAATCGTGGAGCACTTCCATGAAATGATGCAAGTAGGGGTTTTTCAACAAATTTACACGGAGCAGATTAGTAAATTTCTTACCGAGATCATACATATTTTCATAATTCGGCATAAAGCTCGCTACATCCTGAAAATAGCAGTCCACAAAGGAATCATAATCAAAACTCCCCACTTTTCCGTCTATCCAAAAAGGTTCCATTTCAGAGACTGGATCAGCTCCCTTCATCTGAAAGTAGCTACTCGCAAATTTCATTTGAGCCGTTTTATTCGATTGATTTCTGCGCAATCGAAAATAATCAACCATTACTTTCACGGTGCGGTCTGCCCCCACTTCCAAACTATCAGCGCTGATTACTTTGAATTCCTCTGGACAATTAATCAACAGGTGTGCAAGATGGCTGGCTAATTTCTTAGATCGAACTAAGATGCAAATATCCCCAGGGGCATATCCGTCACGAATACAGTCTCTTAGTTTTGTTACAATAAAATCATCGATGATGCTTTTATCATTTTCTTTTTTAGTCCACGAATGCAACTCCACGTAACCACCATTATCACCTTTGGGATGCTGGCGAATGGAGTTATAATAATCGTGAAAAACAGCTGGTAGATGATGCAGCGCTTCTTCAAAAAACATATTATTAAACGCTACAATTTCGCGTTTCGATCGGTAATTATCTTGTAACGCTTTCTTATTTCCCAATGTTAGAAAATGTTGAGAAATACGTTCGAGTTGATCATTGTGTTCGGGATTATAAATTTCGGGAAGCGCTACAAATTGCTCAACTAGTCCATTTCGAAAACGGTAAATCGCCTGTTTCGGATCTCCCACAATCAAATTTCTTCTATTATTACTAATGGATTCGTGCAAAAGTGGTATCAAGTTCATCCACTGCAAACGACTTGTATCTTGAAATTCATCCAGTAAATAATGGTGAAATCGGGTGCCGAGTCGTTCATAAATATAAAGTGCGCTCTCGTTGTTCAGCAATTGAGCAATGCGTTGTCCAAATTCAGAAATCCCGATAATGTGATGCTCCGACTTATATTGCTGATACGCCGCATAAAGGTGTTTCAATAACGCAAGGTTAAAAAAGCTCTTTTGACGCTGACGATAAAAATAATAAGTAGCGAGTAGCTCCTTTTCAAATTCAATAAACCGTACAAAACGATTTATCAGGTCTGGATCAACACGGTGCTGTTCTTTTACATTTTCTCCCGTAATGGTCTTTTCAACGGTGGCTGATAGTTCGCGTGGTCCATCATCGAGTGTTCTATTTTGAAGCTTATCAAAATGTTTAAAGATCCCTTTAGACCTGTGGGGATAATCATTTTCTGTCGTACCAAGCTGAATAAAATAATTGTATAACTCATCCCTTGTTTCTTCGTATTGCTGTTCAAGTTTCTTTTTTTGACTAAAAATGCGTTGGTACTCCTCAGGATCAAAATTTAACGATAGTAATTGCTCGATAAACGGCTGTTCTTCCTCTTGAGTAAGCACTTTACCAAAATCAATGAGTTTGGATCTAAAATTCCATTTTGTGCCTTCCTCTAAGTTGGCTTTAGCATAATCGACAGTGAGTCGAGTGATGCGTTCATTTCCTTTTTTCCCAACTTTAGACAATAATTCATCTACTACTTGTTCGAGTAATTCACGTTCATTGAGTTCTACTTCAAAATCCTCCGGAAGGTCGAGATCACGACTAAATGTTCGGATTAATCGTAGACTAAATTTATCAATCGTTAATACATGAAACTCTTCATAATTGTGCAATATCTCTGTAAGTGTCTTCTTAGCTCGACTTGTTAGCTCTTCTTTAGTTAGTCCCGTATTTTGTAGTGCATTATTGCAAACAGCTTTATATTTCGAACGATCTTTTGAAGGGATGCTTTCCGGGTAACCGAGCCATTCCAATGCCTGAATGATGCGTGACTTCATCTCCCAGGCGGCCTTATTAGTGAAGGTCATGGCTATTACTCGTTGGAAAGCTTTGGAATGCGAAGGAGCCTTCAACGTCAGCTCCAAATAATGCTGGACGAGATTAAAGGTTTTCCCACTCCCCGCTGAGGCACTATATATAAGTAGTGGTTTTTCTGTAAAATTCTCCATCTTTAGAAAGATACGTTATCTCCAGGAATAATTGTTCGAAGCACATTATTTTTTTTTTAAATCAAGCAACTTCTATTTGTAACAAACATCACATTCAAAGCGGCTTACAAGGTTTTTGAACCCTAAAAATTAGTTTTTAATTGAAAAAAGGCTTATATTTATGATATGAAAACAATATACCTATATACTCTGCTATTAACGGCTGGCCTAATTGTACTAGAAAGCTGTAAAGATGATGAAGATAATACAGATCAAGAACCCCAACCAATGGAGGTTCAGGTTAATTTAGTACCTACTTATGATGGTGAATCTTTTGAGTTCAATAAGCCGTTCACCACTCAGGAGGGTTACACCATTGAATTTACGCGCCTGAACGTGATTTTATCTGAACTTGAGCACGAAGGAAAAACCTTAACGCGATCAGGTGTTTATAAATATGAAGAACACCCTAAACGCATTTGGCGAGGAGAAGGTTCTTTTCAGGACTTCCCTTCATTAACGGCAAATGTAGGAGTCCCAGCTTCACGTAACCACGAAGATCCTTCCGCCTGGGAAGATGATGATCCATTGCATATACTCAATACAGATGACATGCATTGGGGATGGAATACAGGTTATATATTCCTCATCATTGAAGGAAAAGCAGATACGACGGCTAACCAAACCGGTGAGAACTTGATGAACTTCTTTTACCATACAGGTACAGATGAACTGCTAAAAACTGTTTCACTAGAAAACTTAAACTGGAAATCCGAGTCCAATACGCTTTATTCAGCTGATTTAACAGTTGACATGTACAAGGTTTTTGATGGTGACACAGTGGATGTGGATATCAAAGAAGAACGCGCATCACACACGATGCCTTCTCAGGTTGAGCTCAGTGACAAAATACTGAGTAATTTTGCGTCTGCTCTAAAAGTGAAACAATAAATGAACTTGAAATTTTACGTATATTTTGTAGTTATTTTTTTGCTCTCGAGCGCCTGTCGAAAGGATCAGATTTCGCGTTCAGTGACTCCATATCAACCGGATGTTCCTGAACATTTCCCGAACATGCCAGTTCCAGCAGATAACCCCATGACAAAAGAAGGTGTCGAGTTGGGACGTCAGTTGTTTTACGATGAGCGACTTTCACGGGATAATACTATATCTTGTGCTTCTTGTCATGAGCAAAAGTATTCGTTTTCCGATAAAGAAAAATTCTCGCTCGGCGTAGATGGGCAAATCGGATCGCGCAATTCCATGGCTCTAATTAATCTCGCCTGGCAAGAGGACTTTTTCTGGGACGGACGTGATGAATCATTAGAAGAGCAAATTTTAGAACCCGTAGTCACACCTCACGAAATGGATCAGAGTTGGCCTACAACATTAAATAAACTGTCCGCAGATGTGGATTACCGGAACCAGTTCTTCAACGTTTTTGGTGTAGAAGAATTTGATTCGACACATGTTTCTAAAGCAATAGCACAATTTTTACGCACCCTCATATCTGGGAAGTCCAAATATGATGTGATGTACAAATATCAAAATAGCTTACCACTGACTCCGGAAGAACAAGTTATTTACGAACAAATTACAACAGAAGAATGGGCAGGTATGGATGTGTTCTTTAGCTTGAGTGGAGGTGATTGCCTACATTGCCATGACGGCGCATTAGCACATGTCAATATGTTCGCCAACAACGGACTCGACGCTACTTTCGAAGATGCTGGAAGAATGTTAGTTACTGGTAACCCAGCTGACAAAGGTAAATTTAAAGTCCCTACTTTGAGAAATATCGAGCACACAGCTCCGTACATGCACGACGGTCGTTTTGAGACACTAGACGACGTCGTCGATCATTACTCCTTTGGACTTGTTGAAAGTCCAACGATTGATCCAATGATGGAGTTTGCTCACCAAGGTGGTGTTCAACTTGACTTTCAAGAGCGAGAGTTGCTCAAAACATTCCTGAAGACCTTTACGGATGAACAATTCTTAAATAATCCAGATTTTCAAGATCCAGAAGTGAATTAAACAGCTTACAGAATTGGACTTTAAAGATATCCAATTATGTAATCTAATCGAATTTTAGTTAATTTGCTCCAACGTTAAACTAGCAAGCATGGAAGACCGTAGAAGATTGACAACTGAAGAGAAAGCTCTTAAGGTGAACTTAACCCCCAATATTTATGGGTCTTTTTCTGAAATAGGTGCAGGACAAGAGACTGCTGCGAACTTCTTTAAAGCTGGAGCAAGTTCAGGAACTATAGCCTTTACGCATTCAGCCTACGATATGAAAGTATCGGATACGATCTACGGCAAGGCGAAGCGTTACGTATGTGAAGAGCGCTTAATGACTATGCTGGAAATTGAATTTGATGCAGTTAAAAATAGTTTAGCTGATCACCGGGAAGACACCAACTTTTTCGCCTTTTGTAATACGGTAGAGTCATTGAACTACCACAAAACAAATCAAGGTCAAGGCTGGGTAGGCATTCGCTTTCAACTCAAACCGAATTCAGAACCAAATCACATTGTCCTGCACGTTAAGATGCACGATCAAAGCAATCGAGCTCAACAAGATGCATTAGGAATACTCGGTGTCAATCTAATTCACGCAGCCTATTTTCATACAGAAGGTGAATTGGATTACTTCATGAATAGCCTTGTTCATCGCCTTCCTCGAGATCGAATGGAGATTGATATGTTGCGTGTGGAAGGTCCTGATTTTGAACATGTGGACAACCGCATCCTGGCCTTAAATTTGGTAAAACGCGGGATTACTGAAGCCACGATGTTCGATCAGACGGGCAAAGTCCTTCAGCCGGCAAACGCTCTTTATAAGAAAAACATTCTGCTGATGCGCGGACGATTTCGTCCAGTCACCAAGGTGCATATCGATATGGTATCAAGCGCCCGCAAAAAGTACCTGGCTGAAAACGATATTAAAGAGGAAAATATACGTGAAGTCTTTGAACTCACGCTCAAAGATTTAACAGCTGACGGAAAAATATCGGATAAAGATTTTGTTGATCGGGCCGAACTCTTAGGATCGCTTGGACATACCGTCATGATTTCCAACTACCTCAAATATTATAAAATGGTAGATTATTTGAGTGAGTTTGCACGCGGTAAGAAAATGGGAGTCATCCTTGGAATTTATAACCTCCACACTGTTTTTGATGAGAAATATTATCAAAACTTAGACGGTGGTTTACTCGAAGCATTTGGTCGCGGTTTTGGTCATAATGTGAAATTGTACGTATATCCTGCAACAGATGTCGAAACAGGTGAAATTTACGAATTGGAAAATATTCAGATTGAGGATCACTTGTTAGGATTACTCGATTACATGCGGAAAAACAATAAGATAGAAGCACTTACAGACTTCGATCCAAAGCTTTTACACATTATGTCTGACGATGTACTTTCTAAGATTAACGCAAATGCGAGCTCATGGGAAAATGATGTTCCAGAGCGCGTAGCAAAAGCAATTAAATTCTTGCGTTTATTTGGGTACACTCCGAAAGAAGAGCTCGTTTAAATAATCGGTCTACGTGGCAATAATGCTTTTAGCTTTATAATTTTTTAGCTCGATTCGATTCTTAATCGTCAGATCGTTTCCTGTATTTGCGCATATCATCTATTCTTTCTTTGAAGCTTTTATTGTCATCAGCAATATCTTCATTAGCCGATTGTTTTGAAGAAGAATCTTTGTTTTCAGTGCTTTTTTCATCGTGTATAGATGGTCTTTCTTTCCTTTTTTCCCGCTTCGGTTTATCTGAACCTTGTTCTTCAATATCAACTTCCTTCTTTTCGCGCTGAGTTGTTTCTACTTCAGCTACTTGATCTTCTATTGGTTGCGATTCTGAATCTACATGTTTTGATGGACCATAACTACCATCTACGATTTCAAACCCACGAAAACTACATTCCAAACTACCATTAAAAACGCGCATTTTAGCTTGAGGTTTGAGCCCTATTCCTTTTAAGGCTTCGTAATTCGAAGAAATAATCCAGCACGAAAAACCACTAAAGTTTTTCTTAAAAGTATCGCCAATATTTTCATAAAGTGATTCAACATCTTCATCTAGCCGCTCACCATATGGAGGGTTACAGATAAGCATCCCACTTTTCTGATCAGGATTTAAATCGCGAATATCCGCAGTTTCAAAAGTAATCATCCTACCAATTGGAGCCATACGACTATTTCGGCGTGCCTTTTGAATCATGGCGGCATCAATATCAGATGCAATGATTGGGAAGCCAAGATCTACAGGACGATGATTCGCTTCTGCTCTTACTTTTTCCCACAACTGAGGTTCAAAGGATTTAAAATTCTTAAATGCAAAGTGATTTCGCTCTACGAGGGATGGAATATCCGCTGCCCATAAAGCAGCCTCAATAGCAATCGTTCCCGAACCACACATGGGATTGATCAGCGGTGACTTGCGATCCCATTGTGCCATTCTCAACAATCCAGCTGCCAAAACTTCATTGATCGGAGCATCTCCAGTAGACTGGCGATAACCTCGTTGAAATAATGGAAGACCGCTGGTGTTCACCGAGAGCGTGACGCGTTTTTCCTTAATATAAACATCAATAACAACTTGAGGAGACTTGCGATTTACGTCAGGTCGCTTTCCTGTTTTATCCCGAAATGTGTCTACAATCGCATCTTTAACCAACAACAAAGGGTAGTTAGAATGGCGAAACAACGTAGAGAAAATCGCTCCTTTAACAGCAAACGTTTTATGATTATCAAAAAGTGATGTCCAGTCCACCTTTCGGGCTTCCTTATACAAATCATCCTCCTTATGCACGTAAAAAGCATCCACCTCAACCAAAACAGAAAGTGCAAGTCTGCATCTGTAGTTTAATCGATAAACATCTTCCCAATTGCCTTTTAAAGAGACAGCTCGATTTTGTTTTTCAGTATTATTAAACCCCAGTTCGCGCAATTCTTCCGATAGGATACCCTCAAAATTATGAAGGGTCTTAATTGTAATTTTTAACTGTTCCATTTGCTAATTTCTCGAATAAGCGGTAATTCCCACGAGAAAACCACCGCAAAAGTTCTAAATAAAATAATGATTAGAATACACACCCACAACATCCACAAGTGTGAAGCGTAGCCTAAATAATCTCCTAACAGATATATCGAACCACCAGTAAGGCAGGGAATCGCGTATATTTCTTTTCTAAAAATCAAAGGAATTTGATTACACAAAACATCGCGGATCAACCCTCCAAAAGTAGCTGAAATCATACCCAGGAAAACAGCCGTTAACGCTATTTGATCAAAAGATAGGGCTTTTTGAACGCCAACGATCGTAAATATAGCGATACCAGTGGTATCAAAAATAAACAACGTTCTTCTCAATTTTTTCAGATAAGAGCGGAAAATAATACCAATTGTACCTCCTACAATTACAGTGATGACCTGAAGCCAAGAACTCATCCAAGCCACATCGGTGTTCAACAACAAATCTCTTAACGTACCTCCACCGAGGGCCGTAATAAATGCGATGATATACCCTCCCAAAACATCCAAACTTCTGTCCGCAGCAGTTAACATACCGCTAATGGCGAAAACAAGTACTCCAATATGGTCGAGTAAAACAAGCATTCAATTTCATTCGTTTAGTGGAAAAAAAACTTCTATTTTTGTACAAATTAACTCATTTTAAAGGAGCTTGAAACGAAAGGCACTCATTTTTTTATTGTTTTCCCTGATCCTGAGTAGCGCTCATGTGCGCGCTCAATCTGTAGGGCTCGTACTCAGTGGTGGTGGTGCAACGGGGCTTGCTCACGTAGGGGTTTTGATGGCGATAGAAGAGGCCGAAATCCCGATTGATTATATTGCAGGCACAAGTGCAGGTGCTCTCGTCGGTGCAATGTACGCCTGTGGTTACTCGCCAGTTGAAATCAAATCTTACATCCTATCGGATAAATTCATTAAAATGACTAAAGGTGCCACTACCACTGAACAGCGTTTTTTGCTGCGCGAAAAAAATGACGGAGCTTCTATGCTCAATGTGGCTTTTAGTAAGGATAGTCTATTTAAAAAATCACTCCCCACTAACTTTATGACTCCTGCATATCTCGACTATGAAATGTTAAGGATATTTGGAACTACCGGAGCCAGTGTCGATAAACAGTTCGATTCGCTATTCGTCCCTTTTCGATGTGTAGCCTCCGACATTCGTGAAAAGAAAAGCGTTGTTTTCTCAGAAGGAAATCTAAATGCAGCCGTTAGGGCGTCTATGACCTATCCGTTTTATGTGAATCCCATTCGTATTGATGGCAAACTGTTGTTTGATGGTGGTTTATATGATAACTTCCCTGCTCATGTGCTATACAACGAATTCCCCGTGGATTATATCATCGGGAGCAACGTTTCATATAATGCCTCTCCACCTAAAGAAGGTGATGTCATCAGTCAAGTTTCGAATATGCTCATGAAACCCACCAATTTTGAATTACCCTGCGAAGAAGGTATTATTATTTCGCCAAACACAAGTATTTCTACATTTGATTTTTCGAATGCTCAAGAGGCAATTAACAGTGGCTACCAATCAACTTTACCCATGATCGACAGCATTTTAAACAGCGTCAATCGACGGGTTTCCTCCACAGAAATGCGACAAAAACGCATGCAATTTCTAAAAAAAGTCAAGCCTCTTCAAATTGACGATATTTCAACATCACTATCTCAACAAGATGAAGATATTTCATTTATCCGTAAAAGTTTCATCCGTGATTCCATTCCTAACCTGCTATCTTCGGCAGATTTCACCAAACGGTACTTCCGGGCTTATGCTACTCCCCAAGTGAAGTATATGTATCCAACAATTTCGAGAAGCTCAGACAGCTCTTATCAATTGAACTTAGATATACGAAAAGAGAAGCCTTTCGAACTAAGTGTTGGTGGTCACTTCTCTTCTCGGCCTGTAAACACAGCTTACATCGGTTTATCGTATTTTGACATGGGGAAAGGTGCACTGCAATTGCATGGCGAGTCCTATTTCGGAAAGTTTTATGGATCAACCAAAGTGGAATTGAACTACGACCTCCCAACTACTCTTCCGCTTCGAGTTTCTCCTTATTTTTTATTGAATCGCTGGGATTATTTCCGAAGTTCTTCTACATTTTTCGAAGATTCAAAACCATCATTTCTGGTTCAGAACGAGCTCTATTACGGCACTCAACTCAGTGTTCCACTTTCTAATTCAGAACGGTTAGATCTGGATTTTCGCAAGTTCCAGAATGAAGACGAATACTATCAAACACTTAATTTCTCGAGCAGCGACACAGCCGATATCACCTTGTTTAGCGGTGAATCAGTCATTTTTTCATATAAACACAGCACATTAAACAGGAAACAGTGGGCTTCAGACGGTAGTTTTATGGACTTGAGCTTCCGGTATGTTCAAGGAAAAGAGCAGAGTCTAGCGGGTAACACCCAAAATGAAGATTACGATGTGCGCAAATTCCACCGCTGGCTCAACATTTCAATTGAAGGACAGCATTTTTTTAACTTGAGTGATCTGTTTCAGATTGGGATTTATGGAAAAAGCGTGCTAAATTCTCAGTCTCTCTTCTCTAATTATACAGCATCTATTTTAGCGACCACTGAGTTTTCACCCCTACCTGATAGCCGAACTTTATTTATGACAGAATATCGTGCGCCCCAGTACGCTGGTGGTGGTGCCAATTTCATTTTTCAGCTGACCAATTTTATCGATCTTCGATTCGACCCATATATTTTCCAACCTTTCAAAACAATTGAACAATTTGACAACGGAACCTTCGGTTATATCAATAAATTTCAACCTCCTACCATTATGGCTGGAGCATCAGTTGTCTTTCACACACCCATTGGCCCTTTAAGGGTTTCCACCAACTATTTTCCAAAACAAAGCAAGCCTTTTTCAACACAGGTGAGCTTTGGGTATGTAATTTTTAATGATCGCGCTATTCGTTAGGAGACAGTCCTATTTATTTATTAAATTTGTGTGGTGAAAAAAGTATATTTATGATATTACCTATTGTCGCTTATGGGGATCCCATACTTAAAAAGGAGGCTGTTGAGATCGATGAAAATTATGAGGGACTTCAATCGCTCATTGATAATATGTGGGAGACGATGTACAACGCTCATGGTGTAGGACTCGCAGCACCTCAAATAGGTAAATCCATTCGTCTATTTATAGTGGACGCTTCTCCTTTCGCCGAAGATCAGGAAGAAGAGCCAGATCCGAAGGCCGCTGGTTTAGATGGTTTTAAAAAAGTATTTATCAATCCGATCATTGAAGAAGAACACGGTGAAAACTGGGGTTTTCAAGAAGGGTGCTTGAGTATACCAGCTATTCGGGAAGAAGTCTATAGAAAAGAAAAAATCGTGATCAGTTATTTCGATGAAAATTTCGACTTTCACGAAGATACCTACGAAGGATATGCGGCACGAGTCATCCAGCATGAATACGACCACGTAGATGGTATTCTGTTCACGGATCATTTAAGTCCACTCAAAAAACGGTTATTGGGCAAAAAGCTCAACAATATTTCTAAAGGCATTGTAGATATCCCTTATCGCATGAAATTTCCCGTAAAAAAACGTAAATAATTAAGAAGATGAAGTTTATTTTACCTGCAATTGCTAGTTTATTTTTAATCGTCGGCTGTAATAGCGAGGAACAACCTGAAACATTACAAAAAGAAACGCCAGCAGCGATTATTTCCTCAATTAATAGTATTGATGATACGTTGCAAGACATGACAAAAAAACGCATGGAAATTGATAGCTTCAAAGTTGATAAGCTCGTATATCACAAAGCCATTAACCGCAACAAAAAGTTTTTCAGAAAATACCCGAGCCACGATTTTGCAGAACAGGCGCTTCAAAATATTGCTTCACTTTATATGCAAATTGGAGTCGAGCGCTTGGCTACAAAATGGAGAGACTCTATACTGATTCACTATCCGAATACATCGAATAAAATTGGGCTTCTCGAACTTCAAATGAGCTATTACGATCAAGATAAATACAATCCAGAGCAAATCCAACATTACGCCAATAGATTACTTGAGATTGAAAATCTACCACCATCCAAAAAAGAGCTGTACGAATTTAGACTGAAACATATTGATAAAACATTTGAAGAACTCATTGAACTACAGATGCAAAAAATGACGGACTCGACTGACACTCCAGCAGCTTCTTAGATGTTAATGGTTTGTTAATTTTAATATGCCTGAATATATATACCTTATTTTTGAATTAAACTTAAAATTTTGAAACAATGAGAAAAGTACTTTTTACACTTACGCTAATGTTCGCAGCTCTTTCAACTGCAAACACATTTGCTCAGGAGAAAGCTGTAGAATCTGGAGCAAAAATTAAATTCGAAAAAGAAACACACGATTACGGAACCGTCAAGCAATATGGTGATGGCAGTTGTGAATTTGAATTTAAGAATACGGGGAATGAGCCATTGATGATTTCTAATGCTAAAGGCTCTTGTGGCTGTACAGTACCTGAATGGCCTAGAGAACCAATTGCTCCTGGTAAAACTGGTGTCATCAAGGTGAAATACGATACAAAGCGAGTTGGTCCATTTGGAAAAAGTGTAACACTTCAATCGAATGCTGTTAACACACCCACTAAAACAATTCGTATTAAAGGTAAAGTAAAAGCCGCCCCAAAAGGCGAAGCACCTGTTAACAAATCAGGAGCACCTGCGAATGAATAAAAGTACCGATAAACAACATACTGAAATCCGCCATTGTCCTTTTCAATGGCGGATTTTTTATTTAGACCATTGACTGTAGTATCAAATCTCGATTGTTTAGAGAAATTAACACCAATTCGTTGTCGTGTAATCGGGAACTGGTATATTCGTAGAACAAATTTTGAACTATGTCTATTGCTGTCAAACACCTCTCAAAATA
>P_1C_Liq_1_UnCtyDRAFT_1000156_pt1 | contig 15537 bp, 17 predicted proteins | sample Pon1CUnioCityCA_2_FD_10230 | JGI IMG/M metagenome (IMG submission 10230) | reverse complement strand
ATTGAGTCAATTTTAGCGTGTAACATTCGCTCTGACTCTAACCAAAGTCCAAGCTCCAATTGATTAGAGGGTAGCACTTCATAATAAAAGGTACGATCAAAAGAAGTGTTGGCATTCAACACACCACCGTTTCCTTGAACGATCTTAAAGAATTCTCCCCTTCCAATATTCTCAGAACCTTCAAACAGCAAGTGTTCAAAGAAGTGTGCAAAACCAGTACGGTCTGCATCTTCATTTTTAGAGCCGACATGGTATAAAACCGAAACAGCTACTATTGGAGTTGATTTATCCTCATGCAGAATAACATGTAATCCATTATCTAGATCGTATTCCACAAATTCAATTTGTTTGCCTTTGTCTTGTGCTTTCAAACCGACTAGGCTTAGCACCGCAAAAGCAAAAAGCAATTTTCTTTTCATGATATAAGGTTTATTTTGACAAGGCTCGAAAATACTAAATAAAACACGGCTAATTGAATTGCATTTACAGGTGGCGGCTATCTTATTTGATTGGTCTTGCTATAGGACAGCTAGCTTATTTGTTAAAGAATCGGTATTTTAGAAGTTCTAAACTTTTCCAATAGACATGAAAAAATTTACTGCTATTTCCCTAAGCTTTCTACTAGCTACAACTTTTGCTTTTGCTCAAGTTCCAACTAGTGGTGGGCCGGATACTTTTGGCTACACCTTTAAAACCTCTCAAGACCCTACTGGACCAACTTATAATTGGTTCGATATAAGTCAAATAGGTACCTTAGTTTCAGGTTTAGCTGATGATAACTTTGTTGGCCCTTTTCCCATTAGCAACTTCCCTTTTTACAGTAGTACGCCACAATCTTTATACATCGGTTCTAATGGTTATTTGGCTTTTACTCCTGGAAACATCGCTTCTACTGCCGCCCAGTTTCCTGCTATTCCAAACTCTGGTGGATCAAACAATTTTATTGCGGCCATGCTGACAGACCTCAATTTCGCAGGTCCTAATAATCCGGCTAATGCATACTTCTACAGTGCAGGGGATACGGTTTGCATCACTTTTGAGAAAGTGCCCTTTTGGACAAACAACAGCTTAACTTATTCAGGCTTAAATACTTTTCAAGTTATTTTAAACAAAGCGGACTCTTCGATCACGGTGAACTATAAACTACAAAGCGGATTACCTGACCCTACTTATGTGAACAACTTTGTAAGCATGGGAATAGAAAATTCTACCGGACTAGATGGATTGCAATTTTGGAGAAGTAACACCTTCCCTCCTGATACATTTTCAGTAAAATACTATTATCCTGCCATTACCACTCCAGTTACGGATCTTAGTTTAAATTGGACTAGTAGTGAAAATGATGGCGGTAAATTCTTGCTTGTAAACCAAAGTTTTAGCCCGACACTCAATATTCTCAATGTCGGTAATCAAGATATTAAAACGAATATTACCGTTAATTATGAATTGAGAGATGCAGCGAACTTTCTAATCAACAGCGGCACTGGTCAAATCGACTCTTTATTGGTTGGTGATGACAGTACTTATACTTTTGCATCAACTCCACCAATCACCTTTCCAGGTAGGTACCGCTTAAAGACTTTTATATCAGCGGTAAGTGGAGATAACATTCAGTTAAATGATACCAGTGAGGCACTTGTAAAGGTCTTAGACTCGTCTAAGTTTCCGGTAATCTTAGACTACAGTGATGTAGCAACCCCAAGCTTTGGAGGAGTTAGTTGGAGTGGCGGTAATGCGGGTGTTGGTGTTTACATCGAACCACCCTTCTACCCTGCACGCATTGTAGCTGCTAATCATTACATAGCCAACGTAGGAACAACCGGTTTCTATTCGATCTTGTATGATGATGATGCCCGCGGAGGCGGACCGGGTACAATATTGGATTCAATGTATTTTGGTCCAGGACAGATTGCAAGCGGTCAATACCTGCGTGATTCTCTAAGAAACAACATCATTATAAACAGCGGAGGAGTCTACCTTTTATGGCGGATGGGNAGTGGTACAATCACCTTAGGAACTTCCTTTGCTCAACCAGTTTCAAATCAAACTTTTGAGGTAATTGGAGGTGCTTGGGCCCCTTACAGAAGTCGAGAATTTCAAGACTTTAAAATGAACATAGAAGTACAACCCTTGTCCGTAGCACTTAATGAGTTGGAACAGACAAGTATTGAACTCAGAATTTATCCTAATCCAACAAATAACTTTTTTGATGTGGAGGGATTCGAAAACATTGATCAAAATACGTTACAGCTTTTTGACCTTAATGGCAAAGAGGTAAATGTGAAGGTTATTCCTTACGATAATAAAATGAGGGTTTTTAAAGGTAATCTTGACGCAGGTCAGTATTTTATAAAAATTGGCCAAGAAACGAAGCCTGTCATCTTCACAGATTAATTTGCAGGCCATCATAAGCTAATGCCACATTAGACGGTAATTCTTGTTCAACTTCACTGTGCTTGCCCATTAAATGGCTAATGTGAGTTAAGTAGGTTTGTTTGGGTTTTAGCTCTGCTATAAGTGCTAGGGCTTCCTCTAGATTGAAGTGAGAAATGTGTTTTTTCTTACGAAGAGCATTCAANACCAAAACATCTAGGTCTTTAAGTTTCTCCTTTTCATCTTCTTCAATAAAGTTGGCGTCTGTTAGGTAGGCAAATGATTTGATCTTGAACCCCTTGACAGGTAGCTTATAATGCAAAGCATCTATGCTCGTTACCTTTTCACCATTTAAGTGAAACGGTTCATCGTATAAGGTATTTAAATGTATTTTAGGAACCCCGGGATATTTTTTGGTTGCAAAAACATAGGAAAACTCCCTTTGTAGAGCTTCCTGAACCCTTGGAGTGGCATAAACCTCCATCTCTTTTCCACCAGATTTAAAATTGAAGGCCCTTATATCATCCAATCCTGCTACATGGTCTTTATGCTCATGTGTGAACAGCACTGCATCTAAATCTTGAATACGTTCCCTCAACATCTGCTCCCTAAAATCGGGTCCTGTATCAACTACTAGTTTGGTTTTATCAGTTTCTACGTATATAGAACACCTTGTCCGCTGGTCTTTAGGATCTATTGAACTGCATACTTTGCAATTACAAGCAATAACCGGCACACCTTGAGAAGTTCCACTACCTAGAATCGTAACCTGCATACCTAATTGTCTGAATTGTAAATCCTTTGTAATACCTCGATACATTTATCTATATCTGCAATACGATTAAACCGTCCAAATGAAAAACGAACCGAAGGTCGATCCATTGGCACATCAATAGCTTGGAGCACATGAGATCCTTGGTTGCTACCTGATGAACAGGCACTACCACCTGAAGCACTAATTCCCTCTATATCTAAATTGTATAAAAACATTTCATCCATATCTGATGAAGGAAAGCACACACTTAAAACGGTGTAAAGTGAATCCTCAGACTCAGAATCCCCATTAAATGAAACTCCAGGTATTGCTTCCTTCAATTTATTGATCATGTAACTTTTCAAAGACTGGATATGTTTTTGATGCCCTTCTAAATTTAAATAGGCTAACTCTAGTGCTTTTGTAAGTCCAACAATTCCATAAATATTTTCTGTGCCTGCACGCATGTTGCGTTCTTGCGCACCACCTGTAATTAAAGGATTGATGCTAACCTCATGGTTTATGTATAGGAAGCCCACTCCTTTTGGTCCATGAAACTTATGTGCGGCACAGGTTGCAAAATGTAGGTTCAAGTCGCTAAAATCAAAAGCATAGTGACCCATAGTTTGCACTGTATCGGAATGAAAGTAAGCTTCATACTTGGCACAAAGCTCTCCGACTTCCTTAAGTGGCAAGCGGGTAGCAATTTCATTGTTAGCATGCATGAGACTAACCAAGGTTTTGTCATCTGTTTGCAAAAGGCTTTCGAGGTGTTCTAAGTCTACCTTACCCTTTTTGTCAACTTTAACCAAACTCAGTTTAACGTTAAAGTTCTCTGCCAACTCCTCTGCTGTGTGTAAAACTGCATGGTGCTCTAATGGAGAAGTAATAATGTGTTTAACATCCAAGTCTTCTACAGCGCAACGCAACACCATATTGTCAGCTTCTGTACCACCTGAGGTAAAGAAAAATTCGGCAGGGCTTGCATTAAAATGTGCTGCAACGCTTTTTCTTGCTTTTTCTATAATAGAGCGCGCTACTCTTCCATCAGCATGAATGGAACTTGGGTTGCCAAAATTCTCTTTTAGAATAGGCACCATTGCTTCTACCACCAAAGGGTCTATGGGTGTAGTAGCAGCATTATCAAGGTAAATATTCATCCTATAAAGTTAAATAAGCGATTTGATCTCATCCATGATTTTATGCGCCAGCTGATTGGCTTTCTCTTTGGATTCACTTTCAGCATATACCCGAATGATCGGCTCTGTATTAGATTTACGTAAATGCACCCATTCTTGATCGAACTCAATCTTTAAGCCATCTATTGTGCTATGCGGTTGCGTTTTATACCTCTCTTCCATCTTTTGCAGCAATAGGTCTACATCGATATCTGGTGTAAGGCTGATCTTGTTCTTACTAATGGTATAATCACGATAAGTTTGACGCAATTGAGCGGTTGAAAGGCTTCCCTCTTCTAAAGTTGCCAAGTGTGACAGGAACAAGGCTATTCCCACTAAGGCATCTCTTCCATAATGCGAAGTTGGATAGATCACGCCTCCATTCCCTTCTCCTCCAATAGTTGCTCCTACTTCCTTCATTTTTGTAACTACATTCACTTCTCCCACCGCTGAGGCAAAATATTGCTGCCCGGCTGCTTCAGTTACATCTCTTAATGCTCGAGTTGAAGATAAATTACTAACCGTCGCTCCTTTCTGGTGCCTTAAAACATAGTCAGCCACAGCAACAAGCGTATACTCCTCCCCAAACATCTCACCATTTTCATCTACTAAGGCAAGTCGATCCACATCGGGATCAACCACAATACCCAAATCAGCTTTTTCTTCCTTTACCACAGCCGATATCTTACTTAAGTTCTCAGCTAAGGGTTCAGGATTGTGAGGAAACTTACCATTTGGCTCACAATAAAGTTCAATTATACGATTGACACCTAATGCTCTTAATAGCTCAGGTACGAAAATGCCTCCGGTTGAATTTACTCCATCTACCACTACTTTGTAGTTCTTTTTCTTGATTGCCTCCACATCAACAAGCTCTAGCCCTAAAATATGTTGAATGTGTTTTTGCAAGTAAGTGTCATTTTGAGTGTAGTTTCCAAGAGCATCTACTTCTACATATTGAAATTCAGCCGCTTCAGCGAGGTCGAGAATATGTTTTCCTTCTGCAGCTGAGATAAATTCACCTTTATGGTTTAGCAATTTTAAGGCGTTCCATTCTTTTGGATTATGACTCGCAGTTAGAATTATACCGCCATCAGCTTCTTCCATAGGCACTGCAAGTTCCACGGTTGGTGTGGTAGAAAGACCTAGATCAACTACATCAATGCCTAGGCCTCGAAGACTTGAACTAACCAATTGACTTACCATATCACCACTTAGTCTAGCATCTCGACCAATAACGACCACTAAAGATTCTTTTTGGGTTGATTCTTTCAACCAACTACCATATGCTGAGGCAAAACTCACCACATCAAGCGGTGTTAAATTGTCTTTCACTACTCCCCCAATGGTTCCGCGAATGCCTGAAATTGATTTAATAAGTGTCATATTCTGTATTTTTGCACTGCAAAAGTAGGAAAATTGAAATCCCTTAACTGTTAATTTCTTTGTGGATAAGAAAGCCGTCGAATAAGCGATTTTAGCTGTTATTTTTCAACCTTTGTTAATACTTCAAGCAAGACTCCATGGATAATTATTTTGGTAATTTTTCTGAAAACTCTCCCAACATAGAGGTGATCAAAAAATACGAGGAAATGCTAGCCAATAAGCAAGCGCTTTTTTTTGATGTAGAAGAGTTTGAAGACCTAGTTGATTACTACAGCAGCAAGAATGATACTGCCAAGGCCTTAAACGTGACAAAGTTTGCACTAGAACAACATCCTAATTCTGCTAGCTTACTCGTTAGTTGTGCACAGCTTTATGTTTCAATACATAAGCCACAAGAGGCCATGAAATACCTCAATCTAGCTGAGACGTTTGAACCATTCAATATTGACCTTTTCCAAACCAAAGCTTCTATTTTTAGTCAGCTGAGACAATCAGACAAAGCAATAGAGCAATATTCAAAGGCCTTGGAGCACAGTAGTCAAGAAGAACGAGAAGATCTATTAGTCCAATTAGCATTTGAATACGAAAATGCTAACAAGTATCTCTTAGCTATTGATTGCTTAAAAGAGGTCTTGAGCCTTAATCCAGAAAACGAAACGGCCTTGTATGAACTTGGCTTTTGTTTTGATATGTCTGATCAAAAAGAAGGCGGTAGAGATTTCTTTCAATGGTTTGTAGATCAAAACCCTTACTCGCACATTGGATGGTATAACCTAGGAATTAGTTACGATAAACTAGAACTCTATGAAAAGGCCATAGATTGCTACGATTTCGCCATAGCGATCAAAGAAGATTATTCTTCAGCCTTTTTTAATAAAGCGCATGACCTTAACAAGTTAAACCGTCCCAAAGAGGCACTAGCTTGTTATAATGAAACCCTCAAAATAGACACTGAAGACTCGCTGAGCTATTATTACATTGGTGAATGTTATGAAAAGATGGAGGAACTTGAACGGGCTATCTCTTTTTACAAAAAAGCAGTTGAGATTGATGAGTTCATTGCTGATGCATGGTATGGAATTTCCTCCTGCTTATTTGAGATCGGCAAGTACAAAGAAGGTCTAGCTTACATTAATAAAGCAATCACATTAGACGAATTCAATTACGATTACCATTACCTTAAAGGTGACATTCAAAAGCAATTGGGATTAGAAGATGAGGCCTTAGCATCATTTGAAAAGGCCTATGAGCTTGAGCCAAGCGATGAAGATCTTTTAATTGATTTGGCTTTTTTAAGTGATGAAAGAGGTGATTCTGAGCACGCAAGAGAATACTTTTACCAAGCGCTTAAGGAAGACCCTACAAATGCCAAGTTATTGTATAACTTTGTCGCTTTCTTGCTGAAAAAAGGCGATGTGATCAATGCGCTGTTTTATTTGGAAACAGCCTTGAGCAAACACTATGAAGATCGTTTTGAACTCTTTGAGCGATTTCCTGAAGCAGAGCATGATCCGCAAGTAATAGAATTAGTTGAATATTACAACCAGAAATAGCCTTGATGAATTTCTCGCTCCCTCATATTCCTGAACGCACTGAAAAGCCAAGAAAAAGTGGCCTTACCATGATGATGGATAAAGGCTTAAGTTGGCGACAAGCAGAAAACTTCGTCGATTCTTGTGCTGAATTTGCGGATATCGTAAAACTCGGTTTCGGCACCTCCTATCTCACTAAAGATTTTGAGCGAAAACTTGAAATCTATCATGAAGCAGGTATTACTACCTATTTAGGTGGTACTCTATTTGAAGCATTTATTATCCGCGGAATGTTTGACGACTACCGTAAGTTATTGGATCGCTTTAAGATTCCTGCAGCTGAAGTATCAGACGGCTCTATTGTGCTTAATCATGAATTGAAGTGTGAATACATCAACAAATTGAGCAAGGACTTTATTGTAATGTCAGAAGTTGGTTCTAAGGAAGAAGGGATATTGATAAGTCCCAACAAATGGATCAACATGATGCAAGCTGAATTAGAGGCAGGATCTTGGAAAGTTATTGCAGAAGCAAGAGAAAGCGGAAACGTTGGTATATACAGACCTAATGGGACTGCTCACGTTGCTCTTGTCAATAAAATCATTGCTAAGGTGTCAGTTGAGAATATCCTGTGGGAAGCCCCAAAAAAAGCACAACAGGTTTGGTTTATCAAGCAATTTGGGACGAATGTTAACCTTGGTAATATTGCCCATGATGAAGTTATTCCGCTTGAAACTTTGAGAATAGGACTTAGAGGTGATACCTTCCACGACTTTTTACCTGAAGGAGTGGCTAATCAGAATATTGAATGAAATACCATGAGTTATCAGCCGAGGAGCTGAAAAGTAAAATGGACCAAAAAGGACATTTGCTCTTAGATGTAAGAGAAGAGTACGAATATGAAGACAATAACATTGGAGGTATTAATATGCCGCTATCAAGCGTACTTGGTCGAATTGAAGAACTCAAAAGATATCCTGAAATAACCATTTGTTGTGCAAGCGGTAAGCGTTCAGCAGCTATGGCAGTGCATCTTGCAAAAAAGTTAGAATCACACAAAATCAATTCTCTAAAGGGAGGCATAGAAAGTTATTTAACCCATGCTTAACAAAAAACACTTGCTGATCACCCTAAAGGGTATGGCCATGGGAGCTGCCGATATTGTACCCGGAGTTTCTGGTGGAACAATTGCACTCATTGCAGGGATTTACGAAGACTTTGTCAATGCACTTAAATCATTTAGCTCGGTAATTCCCGTGCTTACCAAATCAGGAATTTCTGCAGCTTGGAAACATGTAAATGGAAACTTCTTACTTGCTCTTTTTATTGGCATAGGCATCAGCTTGATCAGCTTGGTCAAAGTAATAAAGTATACCCTAGTAGAGCACCCTATTCTACTTTGGTCATTTTTCTTCGGATTGATCTTAGCATCTATCTATTACGTAGGTAAAAAAGTAAGTAAATGGAATTTGAGCAATGTTCTTTCCTTGCTTATAGGAGCAGCTCTGATTTTTGGTATTACTACGATTAGTCCTGCAGAAACAAGCACCTCCCTAGCTTTTGTTTTTTTAAGTGGTATGTTAGCTATCTGCGCTATGATTTTACCAGGTATTTCAGGCGCTTTTATTTTAGTCTTGCTTGGCAAATATGCTTACATAATTGAAGCTTTAAGCGACCTTAAACTATCAGTAATTGCCACATTTGCTGCAGGCTGTGTGGTTGGACTTTTAAGTTTTAGTCATTTCCTTTCTTGGATGCTAAAACGTTACCATAACTTGACCATAGCACTCCTCACCGGATTCATGATTGGGTCATTAAACAAGATATGGCCCTGGAAAAAAGTGCTAGAATGGGGATTTGACCGGCACGGAGAGAAAAAAGCAATTATTGAAGAAAACGTTTTACCCCAAGCCTACGAAGGGGACAATCAACTCCTTTTTGCGGTAGTTTTAGCGGCTTTTGGATTTGGCTTAATCGTATTGTTGGAAGAGCTAGCGGGAAAAAAGCAAACTGCGTGAGACAGTTTGGACTTTTAGGCAAAAAACTAGGTCATTCCTTCTCTAAGAAATACTTCACTGAAAAGTTTAATAAACTAAACTTAAGCGACTGTAAATACGAGCTATATGAGCTAGAAAGAGTTCAAGAATTCACTACCTTAGTGAAGGAAAATAACTTTTCAGGATTAAACGTTACGATTCCTTACAAGGAACACATATTACCCTATCTTGACAAATTTGATCCTGTTGTTGAGCAGATAGGAGCTTGCAACACCATTGCTTTTCAAAATGATAAGCTAATTGGTTACAATACCGATGTAATTGGGTTTGAAAAAAGCCTGATTCCATACCTAGCCCCTATACACAGCTCTGCTCTTATACTTGGAAATGGTGGAGCATCAAAAGCAGTACAATACGTTTTAAAAAAACGATCTATCCCCTTTTTTATCGCAAGTAGAACACCTCAAGATCAAGCAGAAGTCTCCTATTCCGAATTAGACTCTAAAACGCTTGCTCGATTCAAATTGATCATCAATACAACACCACTAGGCATGCACCCGAATACCAAAGAAATGCCAAAGGTCGATTGCTCTCTTCTGACTGAAGACCATCTAGTCTATGACTTGATTTACCAACCGGCAGAAACCTTATTTTTAAGTGAAGCAAAAAAGAGAGGAGCGACTATTCTAAATGGACTAAGCATGCTTCGCTTACAAGCTGAGGCATCTTGGAAAATATGGAACGAATAAGTTAATCCAAAAGCCTTTTCCGGAAAGCTGCTAGGCTGATGATCATGGAAAGTAGAATAAGCAGAGCAGCCAAAACAAAGGGAGAACCAGGAAAGTGAAAACCACTATCCTCTTGCGTAAAAGCATAAAAGATATTCGTCATGATCAAGGGGCCAAAAATGGCAGTAAGAGCTATTAAAGAAGTTAAAGCACCTTGCAACTTACCTTGCTCTTGATTGGAATACTGATTTGACAAAGTGCTTTGTAAAGTAGGCGTTGCAACACCACCCAAACAATAAGGCAGTACAAAAACAAAAAGCATCCAACCTTCAGTTGCAAAGGCAAATAATAACAAACCGATAATCCACATCGAATAACCAATAAATATGGTCTTTAACTCACCAAACCAAAGTACAAAGCGCTTTACTAGCAAACCCTGTACTATAGCAACAGCAACCCCTACCACGCCTAAGGAATAACCCACTTTGGTTTCATCCCAATCAAACTTATACATAGAAAAGAATGTCCAAGTGGATTGAACCGCATGAGAAGCTAAATAAAGCAGAAAGAAAGCTATGGCAAGAGCTGAAACCAAGCCTTTTTGACTTAATAACTTAAAAGAACCAACTGGATTAGCTTTTCGAAAATTGAGTTGTGTATCTCTGTTTTCAACTGCTAAGGATTCAGGTAAAATAAACCAACCGTAGAAGAAATTGAGCAAAGTGAGCCCTGCTGCAATTAAAAAAGGCAGTTGTATAGAATACTTTGCTGCTAACCCACCAATTACGGGTCCAATGATAAAACCCAAACCAAATGCAGCTCCAATGACTCCAAAGTTCTTAGCTTTTTCTTCCGCTGCACTAATATCTGCAATATAAGCGGTAGCAACAGTATAACTAGCTCCGCAAATGCCTGCAATAATACGTCCGACGAATAACCAGGTCAAAGAAGGTGCATAGGCATGGAGAAGGTAATCAAGACCTAAACCAAAAAGTGCAATAAGCAAGATTGGCTTTCGCCCAAAGCGATCACTTAAGCTTCCTAAAAAAGGAGCAAAGAAAAACTGCATAAAAGAATAGGAAAAAATCAACCACCCTCCTATTCTAGAAGCTTCACTCAAGCCGGAACCATGCAAGCTTTCAATTAAACTTGGCAAAACAGGGATAATAATGCCAAAGCCAATAACGTCGATTAAAATGGTAAAGAAAATAAAACTGAGAGAAGCGTTCTTGTTCTTCATTGAAAAATCAAAATTAGACTTCTAGTTGCAGTAATGTTTATCTTTAAACCAAAACAAATGGGCAAAATAGAAGGCATAGGTGGAATTTTCTTTAAATGTGATGATCCAAAAAAAATAAAAGAATGGTATAGCAAAAAGCTTGGCATTAAAACCGACGATTATGGAGCTTTGTTTGAATTTAGAACAGCTGAAAACCCTGATCAAAAAGCCTATCTGCAATGGAGTCCGTTTGAAAAAAACACACCGTATTTTAAACCCTCTGAAAAAGAGTTTATGATAAACTACCGTGTTTCAGATATTGAAGACTTAGTCGAAGAACTAAAAAATAAGGGCGTAGAGATCTTAGATGAAATAGAAGAGTTTGAATACGGTAAATTCATACATATTCTAGATCCTGAAGGAAATAAAATTGAACTTTGGGAACCAAAAAATGAAGAAAAATCCTTTGGCTGAGAATAGCTTATTGCGGGAAGGTAACAGAAGCAAGCTTAATCACCTCGGCCAATGCTGTTTGATCAATTATTTCCAAGCCTTCCTGCTCTGCAAAATAAGCGATCATCTTTTCAGTTGGCATATTTCCGGTTAGCTCATCTTTAGCCATAGGGCAACCTCCGTAACCTTTAATTGCCCCATCGAAACGGCGGCAACCTGCATGATAGGCTGCATCAATCTTCTCTTCCCAGCTATTTGGAGTAGTATGGAAATGCGCCCCAATTTCTAACTCAGGAAACTCAGGAGTTAATGTTTTAAATACCCGCTCAATGATAGCCGGTTCAGCTATCCCAATCGTGTCACTCAAGGCGAAAATCTTGATGTCTAATTTTTTGAGCTCAAGCAAGTACTCTGCTAAAAGTTCTTCATGAAAAGGGTCGCCATAGGGATTGCCAAAGCCCATAGAAAGGTAAACCACCAATTCTTTATTGGACTTAACGGTTTTGTTTTGAATGTCTTCAAGACGAACTTTTGATTCTTCAATGCTTGCATTGGTGTTGCGCTTCTGAAAGGTCTCTGAAATTGAAAAGGGATAACCTAAATAACTAATCTCATCATATTGAACGGCATCTTCCGCCCCTCTTTGGTTAGCAACAATGGCTAAGAGTTTAGTTTTCGTTTCGCTTAGGTCGAGCTTGCCAAGCACTTCAGCTGTATCTTTTAGCTGGGGTATGGCTTTGGGAGAAACGAAAGAGCCAAAATCAAGGGTATGAAAGCCTATATTTAGAAGCAGTTGTAGGTACTCAACCTTGGTTTGGGTTGGTATAAAAGTCTCAATGCCTTGCATGGCATCTCTTGGACATTCAATTAGCTTAAGCTCTTTTTTCTTCATACTTTGCAATTGCTTGATTCATTTTTTTGATCATGGCAGGGCCTTCATAAACAAAGCCCGTATAAATTTGCACCAATTGGGCACCAGCTTCTAGTTTTTCGATGGCATCTTCTGCTTTAAAAATTCCGCCCACCGCAATAATGGGTGTTTGCTTTAGCTTACTTCTTAAAAAACGGATCACTTCAGTAGACCTAGTTTGCAATGGTTTTCCACTTAGACCGCCTGCACCTATTTTCTCCACATAGTTAGCGTCCGTTTTTAGACCTGAGCGATCAATAGTTGTATTGGTGGCGATTAAGCCATCCAAGTCAACTGATTTGGTAATTTCAACAATATCGAGTAGTTGACTTTCAGTAAGATCAGGAGCTATTTTGAGTAAAATTGGTTTAGGAGCCTCATGAGCTTGGTTTGCTGCTTTAATTGCTGTGAGCAAACGCTTTAAAGGTTTCTTTTCTTGTAGCTCCCTCAAGTTTGGCGTGTTAGGAGAGCTCACATTTACCACAAAGTAATCAACATGATCTTTTAGGGCATGAAAACACTTAAGGTAATCGTCTGTAGCCTGCTCATTGGGGGTTAACTTGTTCTTGCCGATATTTCCACCTACTATGATTTGGCTCTTCCGTTTTTTTAAGCGCTTGAGCATACTCTCCAAGCCCTCATTGTTAAATCCCATGCGGTTGATCAAAGCCTGGTCTTCAGCTAAACGAAAGAGACGTGGCTTTGGATTTCCTTCTTGAGCTTTTGGGGTAACCGTTCCAACTTCTATAAAACCAAAACCAAAGCAGGCTAATTCATCAATTAACTTGGCATCTTTATCAAAACCAGCTGCAAGTCCCACAGGTGAGTCAAATTTCAATCCAAATACTTCCCGCTTAAGGCTGTTAGGCTTTTTTGCATACCAATTGGCACACATTCTTTTGGACCAAGCTGAATTTAGTGACTTTTTTATCCAAGAGAAAACCTGATAGTGAACCTTTTCGGGATCTGAACGAAAAAGAATTGGTCTTATGACTGATCTGTAAATCATCTTACAAAAGTAAACTTTGTTGGGTGTAAAACGTCTTTTTCAGCTAGCAGTAGAAATTTATTATTTTCCTTTGTTAATTATGGAAGAATTTGGATTTGTATTAAAGAAAGAATTAGATTTTGCTAAAATCTGGATTAACAGCGAATACGGTATTATTTTGATCGATTTTCTTCCCTACCAAACTGTTGGTCTAAAAGAAGCACAAATTTTAGAATCAAACATTCTACAACTTCTTGATAAAGAAGAGAAAGTTTTTGGAATTACCAGGCTAAATGATGGTTCTGATATGGATGATAAAGCAAGGGCGTATTTTGCAAAATGCTCGCTGACCGTAAAGCATACAAAAGCACTCGCAGCTGTATTTGATAACTTAGGCCATCGTATATTGTACAATGTTTACTTAAAGATTAATAAACCAGGCATTCCAATGAAAGGATTTGCTAACTTGCAAAAGGCTGTTAATTGGTTGGTAGAAAAAAAAAGTATTGAATCATTACAATAAAAAATATGAGTTAGCCTTAGATCTGGGCTTTGCTACCATATTCCACAATAAGGAAGATGGAATCCTGCTTATTCGTTATACAGAAGAGACAGAAGTAGACCTAACCAAGGCTGAGATTGTGATCGACTCGGTCCATAAAATCCTTAAAGATGGCAAAACTCCCTATGGCTTCACAGATGCTACAGCTAAAAGAATACACATAACGCCTGCTGCAAGGAAAGCTTACCGAGACAATCCAAGTATGCGCCTGAATAAAAAACATGCAATTCTAGTAAAAGGACTTAGCAATAGAATTTTGGCAAATGCCTTCATTAAATATGATAAGCCCATTGTCGACTCGAAAATATTTAATGACTTCCAAGATGCCGAAACTTGGCTTTTATCCTAAAAAACTTGACCATTTCTCTTACCACCTTTCTAACCAATATACCAGAGGTTTATAAAATATTGTGAAATTGCTATTTTATTTTACCTTTGGTTAAAGTAAAAAGTAATTGAAAGGTTTTGTTTGCATAAAAGAACTCGACTTTGTAAGCTTTTTAGTCGCAGTTGAGAATCAAATCCTTTTAAGCAAGTACAAGGATAACTCGACGATAGACAAGGTAAAAGCTTTACAAATAATAGAAGATTCCTATACTTTTATAAAGTCTTATAAACTAAATTACGGATTAATAGATAACCGCGCAGCTTTTTTAAACACTACCGAGGAGGCAAGACAACTATTGAGTAATAATAAAAGCCTTAAACTGTTAAAGGTACAAGCAGTCTTAGTCAAAACCCTTGCAGACCGAATCAACACCAACTACTTTATCCAAGTATCTAAACCAATAATTCCCTTTAAGGCCTTTGAAGAAGAAGTGAAGGCTTTGAAGTGGCTAGAAAATTTCAAGACGGCTTAAACTCCCGAAAAGTCTGGTCAGAATAAAAAACCACGATGCGTTCAACTTCTTTATTAACTCCATAAGAAATAGGCTCTTCTGAACGAACAATATTATCTGTCAAACTCTCTTCAGCTCGTTTCTCATCCTCCTGATCATCTTCTATGATTGATTGATCTTCTGGGACTGGTTTAATGTTTTTTTGCTGCATATTGGTTGAACCATTAACTAACCAGTTTGCATCTACCTTCGGAAATCGATTCAATACCTTTTGCACAAACTCCAAACTTGGCTTATTTCGACCTGAAAGCACATGCGAAATAGAGGAACGTTGCACCCCAATTTGTTCAGCAAAAGCTGAAGCTGAAAGCTGATTCAACTTCATAATATACTTTAACCGCTCACTAATATCCATCTTTCCTTTTATTCGTTTTTGTAAACAATGACAATTATACACAATTGTAAACAAAAGAGATCAGTCCTGATTTAATTCTTGTAAACATAATTCTCAACCTGCCTTCAAACTCAATATTTATATAAACTAAAGGTTTATTTATCGAATTTAAATAGCTCGAAAAGAATAATATAGCGACAAAAAAGAAACTTTAGCTTGATATG
>P_1C_Liq_1_UnCtyDRAFT_1000154_pt1 | contig 15825 bp, 12 predicted proteins | sample Pon1CUnioCityCA_2_FD_10230 | JGI IMG/M metagenome (IMG submission 10230) | reverse complement strand
GAAGCTTTTTTCTGGATCGTTCCCGGGCATCAATGTAAAGTATATGGGAGCCGAGATGTATGACGTATTTAAAAAATTCTTGTCGAAAGTTTTCATACTATCTTGAGCTGCAAATATGGTCGTATCATTATATGCCAGAGAAGAACTTGTTGATTTTAATGCATATCTATTAAAGCGAAAACCTAAACCAGTGAAAAATCGAAACTTCTCTGTACCCAGTTTTGTGTTGAATTCCCACAAGTTTAAATTAATCATAAAACTTTTGGCATAATCCAATTCCAGGTAGATGTTGTTCGGATCATTATTGATTCCAAAATCATCAGAAGTGAAATAACCATTCATTCCAAATTCTAAGCCTCTCCAGTGATTTACTTCCCACTCATCATCATCGTCTTCGTCTTTAACAACAGTGGTATCGCTATCATTCTGCGTGATTGTGATCACTTTTCCTTTGTAAGAGATCTTGGTTGTATCCTTTTTTTCTTCTTCTTGAGCAAATGACAAACTCACAAAGAAAACTGCTCCTAATAATGTAATTATTCCTTTCATAATTTTTCGTTTAATTTACCTGTAAGACGATTAACTAAATGATTTGTTACAGCACTTTTTTACTTTTTTGAAGTGCGTTCAAATTTGAATTCACCCAACTGAATAACAGTACGTTTACTATCTGATCCCTCGTTAACGGCCAATATAGGCTTATCGTCATTGACGCCAGATAACGTGGTGTTTAAGATGTTCTTTAAGTCAGGTTTTCGACCGCTATTCAGTATTTTTTTACGTTTCAAATAAGCAGCTGTAACGTCTAATATTGTTGGAATCTCTTCTTGATTCATTTTGGTTTTAGTCCGTTTATTTTGCGCGACGGAGACTTCTTTATCGTTTTGCTGAGGTTCTAATGCCGCCATTACGTTGTTCAAACCACTAGCTTTGACATTAGCGAACGATTTCTTTTGTGTTGTAAGTTGAGCTCTACTCGTTCGCTTCGGAACCGTCGTATTTCTCAGCTCCCCTTTTACTTTGGTGATGTTACTTTTTGAAGCAACAAGAGTAGTATTAGCGGTAACGTCATTCACTTGCTCATTTTTCTTATCCTTCCGAACATTGAATAAGACAGGTGAATACTGATAATCATCGATCGAAACAGCTAAACGCTCCTGTGCATAATGCGTGTCACCCGTATTTGATATAGAACCCATAAACCAAAAGAAAGCAGCAAATGAAGCGGCAGCAACACCAATCATCCAGTTGCGAGCAGCGATTGAAATGAAATGTCCATCACCCTTACCAGCTTGTAATTCTCTTTTGTATGGATAACGTATTTTTTCTGGGGGTAAATGTACCTTACCAAATTGTTTGAATTTATTTGAATAAGAAGGGTGATCTCTAACAAACTGTTCTACCTCTTTTTTGTCGTCATTCGACAGGTCTCCTTCGAAGTATGCAACGAAAAAGTACAGTGCATTTTGTTGGTTGACCGAATCATAAAGAACTCCAGTTTTATCAAACTTCTCCTCTGGCTTAGTCATTGAAACATCATCCTGAAGTGCTAATACATCATCACTATCCAGTTCTGGATGTTGGGCCAGAAAATCATTGAGCACCACCTCCTCTTCCTTTGAGAGATTACCCTCCCAAAGGTCTAAAAGATATGCTTCATAATTTTCCTTGGTAACCTTCATTATATGACTGCTTCTAATTTTCCAATGTATTTCTGCAATTGCTTGCGCGCTCGGTATATGTAAACTTTTACTTGTGAGGGTTTCAATTCCAGTATCTCACCAATCTCTTCATAACTATAACCTTCATAGTCGCGGAGTAAGATCGCCGATTTCTGGATCGCAGGTAAGGTTGCAAGCGCCTGATTTAACACTTCTTTCAAATCACTCGTTTCCTGGGAAATTACAGGTTCCTGATCATACTCATCAATCGCGATGACCTTATTTTTTTTCTTGCTATCTAAAAATTTGTTGTACACTGTTCGAAATAAGTAAGATTTCACCTTTTCACGCTGGATTATTTCTTTCTTGATCCAAACTTTTTCAAAAGCATCCTGCACCAGGTCTTGAGCCATAGATTCTTCTTTGCACAGTTTTAGTGCAAAACGATAAAGTCCATCACTGAACTCATTAACGGCGCTATGATAATCTCTTTTATCCAATTTAATAGCTAGACGATCAACTTCGCGATTTGTTACAGTAATTACAAAACTTTTTATCAATAAATAAATACCCACCTATCCAGTAAATAGACTGTCACAGATACAGATTTATGGAATAAAAAAAGGATCAACTTTGTAACTTAAGTCACTAAACATATTTGTAATTCACTTTATCTTTGATTCACGATAAAATATAATCAAGAAATAGAAAATTATGGAAGAAGAAAAAAAATTAAAAGAAGAAGGAGTTCAAGAAGAAATGAACGTCATGCCTAGAATTGGAGATAAGGCGCCAGATTTTGAAGCAATAACGACAAAAGGAAAAATCAAAATGAGTGAGTTTGCTCAGGATAAATGGACGGTTATGTTCTCTCACCCAGCAGACTTCACACCAGTATGCACGACTGAAATGAGTGGTTTTGCCAAGCGCAAAAGCGAATTCGAAGCTTTGAACACGGAATTGCTCGGTTTAAGTATTGATAGTATCCACGCCCACCTCGGATGGGTTCAAAACGTTCGTAAAAATACTGGCGTCTATTTTGATTTTCCAATCATTGCCGATTTAGACATGAACGTTTCTAAAAAATATGGAATGCTACAACCGAACGAAAGCGAGACATCTGCTGTCCGAGCAGTGTTCTTTATTGATCCAGAGAAGACCATTCGTTTAATCATGTATTACCCCTTGAATGTTGGACGTAATATGGATGAGATTTTGAGATCTTTAGAAGCATTACAAACTTCGGACGAACATGGAGTAGCCATGCCACTCGACTGGAAAAGAGGCGATAAAGTCATCGTAACACCACCCAAAACACTCGACGAGTTGAACGATCGCCTGGCAGATGACAGTTGTGAAAAAGTCGACTGGTATTTAGCGAAGAAAGAACTATAATTATCATTTATTTTTCATCAACAAATGCGGTAGTCCTTATGGTCTACCGCATTTTTAGCTCTTAGCTCTTATTTCTGTATGCTTTAACTTTTTATTGTTGCTTCCTACCACCTGATTAAAATTGTTTACGAAGTATCAGGGCAGCCAAATGACCACCCACTAAATGAGGATTCTATAAATCCTTTCCAGCATAAAGTGCGTAGTTTTCTTTGAGGAGTATGTTATTTATCATATGTTCGTAGGATATACACATAATCGCCATGAAAATAAGCCTTTTTGTTATTTGTCTATTGATCATTTTTCAATTCGTATCATGTAAAAAAAATGATGAAACTCCTGCTACAATTTCTAGTTGTTCAACTATTCCTGGATCATTCGAAATAACACTAAATGGGAATCAGCATCATTTGGAAATAACAAATCAAACAGATTATTTTATTACCTACAATTTGGTTGGAGAACAAAAAAATAGCGTTGTTATCTTTGGAAAAGATCAAAGTGATCAATTCATGCATGTTGAAGGAATTTTGCCCAATGAACTTTCAGTGGGATCACACTCCTTCAATTCCAGCGATCTTAATTTTGATTTCTTTGATATTAGCTTAGATACTGCTAGCTACTACACGACACAATTAACAATCCATATTAGCGAGAGTGAGCTAAGTCCTCAAAATGGTCTTTATAATCCGATTCGAGGAACTTTTCAAGGGTTAGCGCATTCATATCCTTGGTTTAATGGCCAACCTCCTGCTGATACATTTGCTTATTCCGGCGAATTTTGTCTAAATGGATATATTATGAATTAATTGAGTCAATGATGACTTTTGATTTACCATTTAAACCATTCCATGTTTCTTCATTCTATTGTCCCTGACCTAACGAAAAGCCTCTTTCACCATCAAACGTGTACAGATTTTCTGTTTTGATAACATCAATGTCGTTATCCAGGGCCTTTGAAAGTAACTGGACAATATCTTTTTTCTCAAGCGTTCTTTCGCTTTTAGTTGTAAAACGACATCTCCAGTGCTGCGTGCAAAACGTTTCGTCGAATCCATTGGGCCAAACTTTTACACCGCGGTTGGTAATCATCACCAATTCAATATCATCAAAATTCATCTTTTGTAGCTTACTAGCCACTGATTCAGGGTTTTTATCTTGATCATCCACAAAGACATCCACCCCTTTCAATTCTTTCTTTTGAGGCAGTGGTAACGTATTTTGAGGTAATACAAACGGTTTTTCTTTCGCTGGTTTTAAGACTGGCAAATGATTAGGAAGTTTTCCTAAATTCTCAATGACAGCATCAGCAAATTCCATCGTACCCACTTTTCTTTTGCTGTTATCATCGTTATAAATATCAGCTGTATGAATACCGTCTTCCAAAGTTTTGAGCCAGGCGTTTTGAATATCAGCGGCAGCCTTCACCTCTCCAATATAATCCAGCATTTGAACGGCTCCCATGAGCAACCCAGATGGATTAGCAATTTTCTTTCCTGCAATATCAGGTGCACTTCCATGGATTGCTTCGAACATTGAACAAGAAGCTCCGATATTTCCAGAGCCCGCTAAACCAACAGAACCAGCGATTTGAGCTGTGATATCCGAAATGATATCCCCGTACAAGTTGGAAGTCACAACGACATCAAAATCTTCGGGTGTATCCGCTATTTTGGCCGTTCCTATATCGACAATCCAGTGCTCACTTTCAATATCCGGATATTCTTTCGCTACTTCGTTGAACACTTTGTGGAAAAGACCATCCGTTTGCTTCATAATATTGTCTTTTGAAAAACAAGTCACTTTCTTTCGATTAAAGTGTTTTGCGTATTCAAACGCGTAGCGAATAATCTTCTCCGAACCAGGCTTCGTAATAAGTTTTAGGCACTGTGCTACATCGGCAGTTTGCTGATGTTCAATCCCTGCATACAAGTCCTCCTCGTTTTCGCGAATGACAACTACATCCATCGTTGGATGTTTTGTATCTACGTAAGGTGAATAGCTCCGACAGGGACGAACATTGGCGTACAAACCAAGTGTTTTGCGCATCGTAACATTCAAACTTTTATATCCACCTCCCTGAGGTGTTGTGATGGGTGCTTTTAGAAATATTCTATTCTTGCGTATTGAATCCCATGCCTCTTGTGATATCCCTGAAGTATTACCTTCCAAATAAACTTTTTCACCGATGGCTACTTCCTCAAATTCAACCTGGGCACCAGTGGCTTTGATTATTTTAAGTGTTGCGTCCATAATTTCAGGACCTATACCGTCTCCTTTTGCTACCGAAATTGTTCTCATCGCACTATTTAATTTTCGCTTGGTTTAAGAAATACTATGATGCCTTAACGAGTTGTTGTAAGTCAAGAGAAACTTTGTCTTCAGACATTTTATTAAACGCTTCGCATAGTCGTTCTTTTTCTTCACGAAGTTGCTTTAATTGAGAATCTATAGATGTGGAATCGAAATTGTGATTCTTTTCCCATTCAATCATGTACTCCAACTTAAGTGCGTTGATCTTTTGATCGATTTGATTGCAAGTGTTTTCAATTAACACAGTCTTGCTAATTTCAAGTTTTTCAATATTTACATTAGACATAGCTATTTATTTTTAAGGTTCAACAATTATTAACTTCATTATATACATTGCAAATATTACAATTATTACTTATATATTTTTATTTATGTTTTTTATACAAAACATTGTTTATTTTTATGGGTTGCAGAAATTACAATACATCGGCTCTTCATTTTTCTTACCATTTGGATAAAGTTTTCGTTGCTCGTGCTTACATGAAGCGCATTTATACTTGAATGCTAATGTCGATTGCGTTGGTAAACTACAAAGGCTACACGGTAAACCCGCTTCCACCTCATCGACTTGAAACCCTGGCGCGTCGCATACAGGACAACAATTATTTATATTTTTTATTAAATCGTCTGTTGCCTGGGCGATGACCTCCATGCGTTTTGGATTGTACATGGCGCGCATGTCGGTTTCAATCCAGGCCGTTCCGAATGCTTCAAATAGCTCATTCATTTTTTGAGTAAGCAGCGATTTGTCAGTAATATTTTTATAAATAACTGAATTGTCGTTTTGAGCATTTCTCAGAATCATGGCATGTTCTGGAAATCCTTGATCCGAAGCGAAGTTTAATCCTTCTTCTACATTACCAATCTCCTCTCCGCCAAAGTTTGTATCTGTGGAAATTTTTCTACCGATAATTTCGAATTTATATTTTCGGTCCTTCAACAAAACAATTTCATCATCCGCTGGTGCTAAAAGTATAGTGGGATGCTGACCAAAAGAGCCCTCGCTTGCTATCGCCAAATCACTTCCCGTTTCATCCATTGCCAGCTCACATTTCTTCCGTGCTGTTTCTAATGGGTTTAATTTCCGCTCCACCTCACCTGAAAATGTACCCAATTGATCAGTGTCAAAAGCATGCGGGACGAAACAATTTACACCAATTGCCTGCTCAAGTATAGGAGCAATGACCTCCTCTTTCTTATGCTTGGTGGCAATCACTAACCTTCTCTGCTTGAAAACTTCAATCCCCATAAATTACACAAGTTCTGCTTCTTTCGGTTGTTCAACAGCGATAGCATTCCATGCTAAATCTTTGTCGTACAAATGAGATATATTGCCATCATCATCCATCGTCAACAGGAAGATCCAATTGTTATCGCATAGCTCTTTTACGTTTTGGTGCTTCTCTAAAACGTTATTAATTGCTTCTATCGGTGCTTCAATGATTACGTTTAATCGCTGCGGCAGGTGCTGATAATTTTCGCCATCGTGCACAGATTGCCAGGGTAAACCAACTCTTAAATCACCACTGGAACCTTCTAAAACTCCTATTCCTCCAGTGATATTGTGTAATGTTTTATTTCCTGATCCAAATTTTTTATTGTCGACCGTTGAAGCATAATACTGCATATTGATCCAATTCGTTACCACCATTGGTGCTGTCATAATAGCCTCCAAAACGCCGAAGTCTTTATCCGATTTCCAGTCGTAAGAATGTAAAAATGACTTTCCTTCAAGATTCGCCGTTTTTGTGCGTTCTCGCGGTGCAACTACAAACGTATTACAACCCGCAAGCCCCCATTCGTGACGTACTTGGGACCAATCTTTGCTTCTTCCCATCATTTTTTGATCGATTCGCTTATCACCTACTTCCATTCGCACAGCACGTTCTGTCCGCGTCAATTTACCTGCTGCTGTCAACCATTCTTGAAGTTGTGCAAGATCTTCGGCACGCGCTGAAGGAACAGCATCGGTTTTAAAAAGCTGCACCTCATCTGTTGTGGTATCGTGTTCTGCTGCTACAAAATGCGTGTCATCGGGAATTTCAATCTGCGCTTTGGACAGTTCCAGACGCACCTCGCTGTTATTAAGCACTTCTGCAGCAACTTTTGCATTTGCTTCACCAGAGTTTCCTCCACAAGCTCCGCAATCATACCCTGTGGCGTGTGGGTTATTCGTAGAAGATGAACCGTGTCCTGCGATCACAACTAATTTTGCAAAACTTTTCGATAATGACATTGCTGTAAGTGCATTTTTCGCCAATTCTACCTGTTGATTTAGCGTTAACCCTGTTTGAATACCTCCCTCGTTTTCTTGTATTAGACTGACCGATTTATTTTTTCTGTTTTTCTTTGACAAGAACGAATTTGAAGGATTAGATACTGGCCGCGTTACTCCAAAAGCGTCTAAAAATAGTTTTGGCAGAAAGGTCATTCCCATTGGACTCACAAAACCGAAACACGAAACCGCACCATGTCGAAATGATTTCCATGCACTAAACAGTTGGAAACGTGTTTTTTTTGAATGCAGTGCTTTATTATGATCACCTTGTGTTGGAAGCGCCTCTTTTATCGTAGCCTCTGTTGGGATCAAAGCAGGACAATTGTTTTGCCCTTTCTCGTGTCCAATAGGCACGTAATTGATAGGAAATCCGAAAAACCCTGCAAAACCTAAGGTTTCAATGTTGTCAGATTGCATTTCAAGGTTTCTTCTGTATACTTCAGAACGCACATCGATACAGAAAACAGCTTGAACAAGCGGTCTGTCTTTTTTCGAAGCAACTTCATTTTTTGTTGAATTGATCTTTTCAACCAGGGAGCGCTGGCATGCAAAATCGTAAGCATCTTGCAAAACAACCCTGTGGCGAACTATTTGATCTTCGTTATATTCAAAAAGCAACGTTGAATTTTGTCGCTGTGAATGTTTCCACAAATCTTCAAATCCCTGTGCTTTAAACGATACAAAGAAACTCAATTCCCAAGCGAGTAAAATAGCCAGGAAATCCTCGAGATGTGTTTTTTTACCTCCGTATAGTTTTGCATCCCAATCCAGACCAGCATTGTAAGCCGACCAACCACCAACTCTTGATAAAAGGGCGTGCAAATAGGGCTCGATTGTATTTTCAGCTGGATTTAGTACCCGTAAACATGATTTGATCGCGCGTTTCGGATCATCCGGAAGCTCTTTTATCGTTGCCTGAAAATCCTTTAATCCATGAATTTTTGGTGTTTGATCGATCAACGCTTCCTGTTTCCATGCCGCAAACATAGAAGTTGACTTTTTATTTCCCTTCCAAGTCGCAATTCCTTTATCAAAGTGATTTGAAGCCCAACATGTAATGCTGTCTGTCATGATCGATGACCAATTTTTTTGCGTTAAGTCTTGTGCACAATCTGATCCAAGCTGAATAGTGACAGTCTTTTTTTCAGCCTTTTCATTTAATTCCTGGACTATTTGAATAAATTCATCAATTGAAGTTGAGTGCATACCCGCATGCTTTAGTGCCTTCTCTAGATCTTCGTCTTGAATTACTCCTTCATCTATTCCCTTCAAGTAGAAAGAAAGCGGCATGGTTAACTGTGTGCCATTTAGCTTGTTGTAATATTGCGCTACCTCATCAAATGATTTGTTTGTGCTTCCCATGTAGGGATTCACCGCAACAAAATTCTCTAATGACCATAGTGGCGCAATTTTCGGTAATGTATTTGCTAAAAGTGGTTCTATATTCATGGTATATTGTTTTGTTGTATTCATTTTTGAATTGTTTTTAATGACTTCAGTTGTCAGCATTTAAGCATTTGTTTTTTTGATATCATACGCGCCAATAAGCTTATCAAAATAGCTGTTGATATAAAATCCATTGCGCAGATAAACACTCAATTTTGTAGCATTTTTTAAGTTGAAATAAGAAGGTGAAAACACCTGTAGACTCACCACAATTGCAAACAATAACAACATAATTGCAACAACCAATATTCTACCCGAAGTCATGGAGGCAGCACCTGGAAATTGAGCGTCAAGCAGGGTATGGAAAATATGTTCAAATCCGAAAAATGAAGTGGCTACTAATCCAACAAGTAAACAAGCGAATAACACAGTTGAAACATGCTGTTTTGTATCTATAATAGGAACAATTACTTGCGTCAAACTCATGACTATGACAAGTCCTACAGCAAACAACGCAACGTTCGAGTTAAAATCTATCTCAAAAATGACAGCGATCCCAAGATAAACAGCAAACGCCAATATTACTCCCAAAGCAATTCGAAATGGATTTTTCAGGCGCTCAGAAGTTGTAATTCGTTTTGTTTTAATTACATCTACCGAACTGCCCGAAGAAAGAAATGCGTGTCCCTTGTAAAATGAATGCGCCACGATGTGTAAAACCGCTGCAGAATAGGCTCCCGTTCCACAGATAAACAAGCTAAATCCCATGTGCGCAATACTTGAGTATCCGAGTGCTGTTTTGATTGAAGACTGCGTGAGGAAAATGACAGAAGCAATAATTGCCGTTGTTCCTCCAACAATCAATAACATATTAGAAGCCCAGACGGAAGCATCTAGCAAAAATGCCATTCGCATGATCACAAAAGGCCCGGCATTCAAAACTCCAGCATGCAATAAAGCTGAAACGGGAGTAGGTGTTTCCATTACCTCAACCAACCAACCGTGTATCGGAAATTGCGCCGATTTAAAAATCGCAGCTAATACTAAAAATACAGTAGCCAATTCTAAATTGAGTGAGGCGTTCAAATCAGTTTGTTGAATGGCTTCAAAAATAGTGGCTAAGCTTCCAGATCCTACCTGGATGTAGATTAACAAGAAACTCGTGAGTAAGAATACATCCGAAAAACGTGCTACAATAAACTTTTTGAGTGCCGCAGATTGAGCACGCGGTCGTTCTTTGTAGAATACAAGTAAACGATGAAGAAAAAGACTTGTCGTCACCCAGGAAAGAAATAGTATGAAAAGATTCCCCGACAACACAAACAATTGAACAGATGCAATCGTTGCTGCTATTCTTCCCATAAAAACATGTTGACGTGCATCACCTTTTAAGTAGTTCACGCTGTACTTTACAATTACGAATCCAAGGAGCGCAATCATACCGAAAAACAACATGCTTAAGACATCCACACGAATGGATAAACCCAGGTTTTGAAATTCAAGTAGTGACGTCTCAGCATTTCCGATTGTATAAATATAAAATGCCCCAACGAATGAGAGTAAGATACTCAACACGGAGCCCAAGAGTGTAAGTTGAATAATCGGTTTTACTCTTTTTGCCCCTAAAATAGTGGGTAACACGCTTGAGAACAGAAATAATACTGTGGGGATTAACAAAATCAAGGTAAATAGTTTCATTGTCATATCGTTGCTTTAAACTGCTTAAAAAATCTATTTGACGACAAAATAAAGGATTCTGATTCATATATTTTTATTTATATTTGCTATGTATCTTATAATATATATTTATGAACTATACCATTCACCAATTACAAATATTCCTGGAAGTCGTTCGGCAAGAGAGTATTACCAAAGCTTCAGAAGAGCTATTTATGACACAACCCGCGGTCTCTATTCAATTAAAAAAATTTCAAGATCAGTTTTCTGTTCCATTAACTGAAGTCATTGGTCGTAAGTTGCACGTCACCGAATTTGGACGAGAAGTGGCTGTTATGGCAAAACGCGTTTTATCAGAAGTAAAAGAAATACAATATAAAACCAGAGAGTATGAGGGTGGGTTGACAGGTGCTTTGAAAATATCCTCAGCTTCTACCGGGAAATATGTAATCCCTTATTTTTTAAGCGACTTTTTAAATAAAAATTCGGGCATCGATCTAAAATTAGATGTGACCAATAAATCAAAAGTGATTGAAAGTTTAAAAAAAAATGAGATTGACTTTGCTTTAGTTTCGGTAATTCCTGACGAAATGGAATTTGAGGAAGAAAAGTTAGTGGAAAACAAACTTTATTTAGTGGGTAATAATCCTAACATTGACAGTAGTAGAGCGCTCATATTTAGAGAGCCTGGTTCNGCTACGCGCCATGAAATGGAACAGTTCTTCAAGTCCAAAGAGCGAAAAAAACGGAAAAAGATGGAACTCACATCAAACGAAGCAGTTAAACAGGCCGTCATTGCAGGGTTAGGGTATTCCGTCCTTCCAATTATTGGAATAAAAAACGAATTGAAGAACAAAGAGCTGCATATACTAAACATGGAAAACCTGCCTTTAAAAACAGAATGGCGATTAATTTGGTTAAAAGGAAAAAAATTGACCCCTGTGGCGCAATCGTATTTGGATTTTATCAGGGAGAGTAAGAAGCGAATTTTACAAGAGCACTTTGAATGGTATTTGAATTTTAAATAATTGAATCAAATAAGTCTAAGTGTAACCAATAAACCAAAAAGGTGTATTCCCCTCCCGAATTCGATAAACTCAGTACCGTTAGATCCCTGATGAAGCGGAAGAATGCAACCCAACGAAAGGAGGGGCGCAGGACGGACCGACAGTACAATATCTCCCGACACAGGGAACAAAATTAGTGCGTAGTATGTTGTTGTATCGTTTTATTTTGGTTTGAGATTGTTTATCCATTCAATATCATTTGCTTTCTTAGAATAGTTTCAGAAATATCATTGATATGACTGCAAACATTAATATTTTCATGGGTCTCATTATTGGTTATAACCATTATAAACATCATTCCTTTACAAATTTTCTTTTCAGAGAACGACCTTCAATTTTTAATGTAATATGGTAAATCCCTGAAGCAAAATGAGCAATATCTAATTTATAATCACCCTGAACGTTGCGAACCTCTTTGATAACCCTACCGGTGACATCCATAATGGTAATGTCATAGTTATCTTCAAGCGACGGCAGGATGTTTAGTTCATCGCTCGCGGGATTGGGGTACATGTCGAAAGTTGAAAAAACCGATGAAGATAGCTTTGTATTACCCCCTACACAAAAGTTATAGGTATCCGTAGATTCAAAATCACCTCCTTGTATGAGTATATCATCATTGTTTGTCAATTCAAAGAACCCATTACCGTAAAAACAGCATATTCCATTACCAAAAAGATCATGGATCTTGAATTTGTAACACCCTGGAGATAAACAAATATCTCGTTCATAGAGACTGTTGGGGGCTTCGTAAAATCTTCCAAAAGTAACGAGATCTCCATTATCATCAAGTATTTCCCAACTCGTTTCATCCGGATAGTTGTCTGTTTGAAGCGAAAAGTCCAGCAAATGTTGACCATGTGTTACTTCTATAGCTTTAGTAATTGAATCAGAACCATTGGCATTGTCTACAACAAGTGATACATCATAAACACCTGATGAAGGAAATGTAACAGTTGGTCTTGCCGCTGAGCTTGTTGAGGGAGATCCACCAGGGAAATACCATGTCCAGCCGGGAGATGCGTTTATCGAAGCATTTTTAAAAGTAATGCTATCTGAAGGACAGATTTCTGTTAAAGAAGTTATGAAGTTTGCCTCGGGAAGAAGGGTTGAAGGTGTGTACAATTCAGATTCCCAAATACCTCGACCATAAGTTGCCGCTCGGATTACATCTCCTCCATAGTGGATCTCTAGTTCGCTGATGATCACATTTGGCAGATCAGTATCAAATGCCTGCCAATTGGTCAACGTACTGTCTGTATAATATATTCCTACATCCATACCGACATATAATCCACCGTCTGTTCCTTCTTGATAAACGAGCGTATTGGCCGGTATATTCGGTAAGTTCCCGCTAATATTTTCCCAACTAACACCACCATTAGTTGTAACAAATACTTTCTCACCATTGATAAACCCAGATGACGTGACCCAAACGATTTCGGGGTGAGTTGGGTGAATCTGAATATCTGAAACCTGGATATTGGGTAAATTACTCGTCACGTTTTGCCAACTGGTTCCTCCATCTTCAGTTTTATGGAGACTACCATAAAATGAAACATAAATGATATCCTCGTCATTGTCGCATACATCAAGATGGCGAATTCGATCACCTCCTGCAAATGTTGAGATCGAATTGAAGCTGTCCCCATTGTTAGTACTCTTCCAAACATTTTCGTATCCGATGATTACAGAACTACTGCCGATCGTTTCGTAAGGGGTAGTCCAAGCTCCGTTTTCATTACTCACTGGGAAGATTCGCTCCCAGTGTGTTCCTCCATCTACACTGCGTACCATTGCTCCGAATTGATAGGAGCAAAACATAATATCCCGGTTAACAGGATTAACAGCTGCTTCCATTCCATCTGCTCCGTAAACATGTGTCCAGGAGTTGTTCTTAAGTAAATAAGACCCGTTATCTTGTGTACCTCCAATGACTATATCAGGAGTTTGAGGAGCAAGTCCCAAACGATAAAATTGAGAGATTTCCATTCCTGGAGTTAGATCATTCCAATTATTCCCTAAGTCAGTAGTTTTATAAATCCCTCCATCAGTTCCACAGTATAGGTTCCCATTGAAAAAGCGAATATCATGAATATCCGCATGTGTGTATTCTATGTTAGTAGAAAGTTGATACGATCTATGTGTGTTAATGGACCAATTTTGACCTGCATCTGTGGATTTCCAGATATTGACACCTCCAGCTAATATAGTAGTCGCATCATTGGGGTCAGCATCAATTGCCATGTCGTACCAGCATTGCCCATTACCGTCACTACCTGTAAGGTTCACGCCAAAAATATTGGGTGAATCTGACTGCAATTGAAAGGATAACCCGCCATCAGTAGAAAGGTAGAGTCCGTAAAAAGTAGCATCTGAAAATTTGCCAGTCAATGCATATACCCAGTCTGGTTCATCTTCACTTACTGCTAATTGTATTCTGTTGAGATTTGATGCTACAGGTAATCCATTGTTAATCTGCGTAAAAGAATCACCACCATCATTGGATCTGTACATTTGATCTGTTGAGGCATACATGATCGATGGGTTTGTTGGATGGTATTCTACATCGTGAAAATCTCCGCTCGCACTCTGCGTCCAATTGACACCTCCATCTATCGTTTTGAAGAGCCCCTGATTGGTCGCAAGAACCAAGGTATTCGGGTCAAACGGATGCATAATAAGTTCCTGGCACGAGATGTATTGTGATAAATTGTGCGTAAGACCAGTATTGTTCCAGGTCATTCCACCGTCCGTCGATTTAACCACACCAATACTGTAGGTATCAGAAGCATCTTTGTCTCCAGTAGCGATATAAATCGTTTGAGGATCAGAATGATCGATCGCAATTCCTGAAACACCTAGAGTAGGAAAGTCGTCATTGAGCGGTTCCCACGTCGATCCTGCGTCAGTAGTCTTCCAAATACCACCCGAGGGAGAGCCGGCATATATAATCTGATCATTCGTAGGGTGTTCGGCTACTACATTAATCCGACCGATGCCAGGACCAGACCCGATGGCTTGCCAGTCGTTAGGCCCCATGGGCGACCAACCGTTACTCTTGGTTGAAGGCGTTCCATATTCAGCTTCGAAAGCTTTCCGCTCGTTGTATACTTGCTGGGTGTTAATTCGATTACCAGTAGGGTAAACGCGCGGTTCCATATACCATTCCCAGCGTTTAAACTGCTTCCAGCCATTTCCTTTTTTGTATTCTTTACCTTCCCATTCATCATAGAATGCTTCTTGAACCTCGTAAAAATTACTTGTCGTATCGTTCATAAGCTCAACCCAACGCTGACCAAAAAGACAAGTAGTAAATGACAACGTGACAACTAAAAGAAAATTCTTTGTACTCATGTGTAGGCTATTTGTAGTGTTTCACACAAAAATAAGATAATTTGCGATCTTTCTTGAAATTGGTCGAGGCTTTGAATCAACTTGACCATAGATCTACTGAACAATTTATCCTCTCTTTTCTCAAGACTTCACGATGTATCCACTAATTAGCATCCTTATTAAAAGGACTTCGATATATTTGTACTATGGCATCGGATACAACAAAAAAAACGAGCTTTATCCCTCCTCTAAATGCTGCTCACGTTTTGGAGTGGGCTTTGTTTTGTCTTTTGTTGTTCTACTTAGTACTACGAGCAATTTATATTCCTCCTTTGCACGATGAAGTAGCCACTTTTTTTCATTATATAGAAACGGGCAATATCTGGAGTGACACTGCCGTATTAGATGCCAATAATCATCTGCTCAACTCCTATTTATCGCGTTTCATGTATCTGCTGTTTGGTGAAGATTTCTTCTTTTTGCGGCTGCCCAATATTTTCGCTTTCTTCATTTATTTCTGGAGCATTGCAAACCTCCTGAAAGGTTTAAATCATCGACTCAATTACATCTTCGCATTGGTAGCATTCTCGACCGTTCCATTTGTTTTTGAATATTTCGCGCTGACCAGAGGATACGGACTGGGTATGGCTTTTTTCGTCTTGTCTATTGCGCTATTCATTCGTTGGTTAAAAGTTCAAAATATCGGCAAGCTAAT
>P_1C_Liq_1_UnCtyDRAFT_1000153_pt1 | contig 15834 bp, 13 predicted proteins | sample Pon1CUnioCityCA_2_FD_10230 | JGI IMG/M metagenome (IMG submission 10230) | reverse complement strand
CTACCTCTTCCTCCAATTTGATCAAACAATTCTTCTTTAAAGAAATCTGCTGAAGTAAAAAATGCATCAGTTTTAGTTCCCCCAACTAAATTGGTAAAAGTAATTTGCGGTTCTTCTCGCTTCCAATTCAAAACTTCAAAATCCATCTCCAATTGATGAAAGGTATTACCGTAAGGAGTTCTAGATATCCCTTCTCCCTCTCGGTAAAGCGTTACTAGGTTGTCTTCTTTTAAGTATTTAAAATTTAAACCAGGATGGCTAATAGAATCCTTACCCAGATAAAATCGAATCCCTGCTTCTGTTGAAATGATCCGGTCGGTGCGAATAGAGAAGTTTTCAGACAACACCTTAAGAAATAGGGTGTCATTCCTTGAAAATTCAATTATGGCGGACTGCTCTTCATTACCTTTTCCCAATAATTTTGCCCCTCTCATAGAGAAACCACCGTCAAAGTTTACGCCGGGCATGATGTTTTCAATCCTAATCCGTTTATCATATGAATCAAAACGCGGATAAGAAGTGTTAGAAGGAGTCATATTGGCTAAAAGCTTGTTTTGCAATTGACCAACTAATGGCTTACTTAAATAGAAGGAGTTATAAAACGTCACTGAGTCTATGGTGTAATCATAAGATTGTGCGTCTATCGTGTAAGAGCCGATCTCAGCATAAACTTCATCAGACAGCAGACCTGCTTTAGCCCAATTTATCACTCCTCCCTGACCAACCCACTTCTCCTCTGTTGGGTAATAAGAGCCCTTTGTTTGATAGATTTTCATGCTATCTCGCTTTGAGTAACAAATCAAGTCTAGTGATTGAAAGGTAATCTTTGGCAAGCTATCAAAGCCGAAGATATATTCGCTATTGCTTGCTCCCCAACTTACAGATGGAGAATAATAGATTGCATTTTCACGGAAAAGGTCGTTGCAAAAATTTAAAAAGTCTGTAAAGTTCTTTTTCCGCTTTTGGTCAATCAAACGAAACAGAATACGCTGCCAAGCCATGAAACTTTCATCAGTCTGGTTTTCATCAACCACAAAACTACCAACAGTAAACAGGTAATTACGAAAGTCGGGAAAAGCCCTAAGTTTTCGCTGCAGCATTTTGTTGGTAGTTGCATAAACCCCTTGCCTTTGGGATTCAGAGAAGTATCCTCCATACCAGACCTCTTCAAATTGTTTCATAAAATCTTTTCCCTCCTTTCGGGAATCTACCAGAAATCGCTCCATCTCTTCAAAAAAAGCTATAGAGTCGTTGGGAAAGCTTGCAGGGGTTTGACTTTTAACTTGAAATAAGCTGCCTAAAAACAGGCAAATTAGAAGAACTTTTCTCATCAATTTCAAGCAGTGCATGTAATAGGTTGATTAATTTGTAAATAAAGTGAATAATTCACTCTTATCAAAACTCATTCCAGGCTTTGAGAGAGGGCTTAAACAAGCTTTAAGGCAGTCCAATCATCTTTAACCAGAGCTTTAGCAATCTTCAATCCATTTTGCTTAGCATAGTCTTCGAACTCAGCTTGATCGGTTTCAAAAAATCCGCTTAAAAATAGGGCTCCTCCTGCTTTTAATTTAGACCGATATTTATCAAGCTGTTCAAATAAAATATTCTTGTTAATGTTGGCAATGACCAAGTCGTAGTTATGGTCTAGCCCTTGCAAAACCTCTATACCTCCATGATAGGCGTTAAAAGCCTTGCATTGATTTCGCTCGGCATTCTCAATCATGTTTTCGTAGGCCCACTCTTCAATATCAATCGCATCAACCACTTTCGCCCCCATTCTATCGGCCAAGATTCCTAGGATACCTGTTCCTGCACCCATGTCTAAAATGTTCTTCCCTTTCAGTTGCTCAGCCGATAGTAATTCAACCATGAGTTGGGTTGTTTGATGGTGGCCCGTACCAAAAGACATCTTAGGCTCTATGATCAATTCAAACTTAAAAGCATTTTTTGCTTCATGAAAAGGTGCACGGATATAGCAGAAATCAGATATGGGTATTGGTTCAAAATTTGATTCCCATTGTTGGTTCCAATTTTCTTTAGGTAACTTTTTTTGATCTATAGTTTGAATGGCTTCAAAATCCTCCATCAGGCTATCAAGCTGCTGGGCCATTGTTTCTGTAAATTCAGCTTCAGGAATATAAGCATTGAGCAGGGGTTCCTCTTGCGTAAAGCTTTCAAAGCCCCATTCTGCTAGTTGCGCTATAATAATTTCATCATAGGGCGCATAAGGCTTTAAACTAATCGTAAATTGCAAATAAGACATTTAAAAAGCATTTACTATGGCGGCAAAATCTTTTGCCTTTAAGGAAGCTCCACCAATCAAGCCACCGTCAACATCTTCTTGAGCAAACAATTCTGCTGCATTCGTAGGCTTACAACTTCCTCCGTAAAGAATACTGCATTGAGCAGCAAGGGTGCCGAAATTTTTCTGCAACTGTGCTCGAATAAAGGCATGCATTTCTTGCGCCTGCTCGGCTGTAGCTGTCTCTCCCGTGCCAATTGCCCAAACAGGTTCATAAGCAATGATTACTTGCTCAAATTCTTTCGGCTCTAGCTCCCATAAGAGCTGAAGCTGCTTTTCTACTGTTTCGAAATGCTGCGAATTCTTTCGTTCGCTCAGTGATTCTCCACAACAAAAAATAGGATTGATTCCATTTTTCAAAAGCTGTTGCACCTTGGCAGATAGCGTCTCAGCATCCTCTTTCTGATATATTCTTCTTTCAGAATGGCCAACTAAACCATAAGACACACCCACAGATTGAAGCATCTTAGCCGAAACTTCTCCGGTATAGGCTCCTCCATTTACTGCATGATTGTTTTGACTTCCTAATTTTAGTGTAGTTTGCTCAGTCAGCTTACTGACTTCACTCAAATGGACAAAAGAAGGGATCAGAATACACTCCACTTCAGCCGACAAATCTTCTTGGATTAAACTTCTGACTAATTCCTTTCCTTCTTCAAGGTCTAGGTTCATTTTCCAATTACCGGCAACAATTTTTTTTCTCATATTATGATTTGATTCTAACTCTCGGATCTAAGACCCCATATAACAGGTCTACAATAATATTTATCAAAACAAATATAGCCGCAATCAAAAGAACGGCTCCCATTACAATTGGCAAATCATACTTTTCCAAGGCGTTAACGATCTCCCATCCTATTCCTTTCCATGAAAAAATGATCTCTACAAAAACCGCTCCTGCCATTAAAGAGGCAAACATACCTGATAAGGCTGTAAGCACAGGGTTCATCGCATTTTTAAGAGCATGCTTCAAAACCACTGTTGATTGTGCTAACCCCTTTGCTTTAGCTGTTCTAATGTAATCCATTTGCAATACTTCTAAGAGCGCATTTCTGCTTAATTGCAAAATAACTGAAAGTGGTCTAACGCCCAAGGTTAATGCAGGCAAGATCAAATTAGAAAGTTGCAAATACTCTCCCCTCCCTAAATCGTCTACTTCATATAAACTACCTGTCATGTTCAAACCTGTCAAATCGGACCACACAAAACCGAATAACCATGCTACAATTACCCCAATAAAGAAGGATGGAAGAGCCATTCCTAAGGTGGCTATAAAAAGCAGCGCTCGATCAAAGAAGCTATCTTGAAAAAGTGCAGCCAGTAAACCGAATAGTATACCCACTAGGCCGGCTAATAAAATTGAAGCCAAGGCAAGAACTGCAGTTTCTCCGATACTCTCAGCTAAGATTGCCGAAACCTCTTTTTGACTTTGATAAGATCGTCTTAAATAAGGAGCTTTAAGAGCAAGTTTGTATTGCTTGATCGAGAGAAGAACCGTTCCCTGATATTTTTTCGCATCATAGTAGGTGGAAGCGTTTTTATTTTGATGATGAAAAGATAGCGGAGAAAGGTCATTCAAGTAAATGGCGTATTGCACCAAAATGCTGCGATCCATGCCAAGTTCTCGCTTAATCTCATCCACAGCAGCTTGATCAGCTCTTTGACCAAGCATCATTCTTGCAGGATCGCCAGGAAGAATATTAAAAATAAAAAAGACGACAGTGAGAACTCCCCATAGAACGAGTAAACCATAAGCAAGACGTTTGATTACAAAATTGATCAAGGTCTATATTACTTAAAGTTCTTCGATACTTGGGATGTCATTCTCATGCCACTTACCTTTAACGGTTCCTTGCTCCAAATACACAATGCCTGGATTAGAACGGACTATAGTCTTGAGCACGATTCCATCTGTAATGTGGTACGGTAAACCTAATTGATGCTGCTTTTCAAAAGCGACTGTCTCCTCACTTCCTGCTGAGGAGAGCACCATAGTTTGGATTCCATTTTGTTCTGCTGCTTTAATCAGCTCTTTTAGCTCAGCAGTATGAGCTGTTTCCGTTTTACTTAGATCGTAAGCAACAATCCATAAGACCTTATTCTGACTAAGCACAATGTCGGTAATGTCATCACCACTCTGCGAACTAATAGAAAAATCTGTTATCTTAGGCAAGTCGCCCTCTTCTATTAAATTATTCTCCGTGCTTACCCATTCCCAAGCAGGGTTTTCCCATAGCTTAGAAGCTGTATATTCTTCTGAAGTAAATTCTTTCTGCTCACCGGTTTCTGTGTTTTTATAGACTAAAAGCGTTTCATAAACAGGTGGTTTTGCTCCTTCAGGTAATTGCATTTGTTCATCAATGTTCTTTCCAATGGCGTAGGGTCTAAAATCGCGGTAAGGCAAGTGCTCTATAGCGTAAATTGAAAACACTGTACTCAATATCAAACTAAGTGCAGTTCCAACAGCTGCGGCAAGCTTAGGCTGAACGTATTTTACGATCAATGCCCCTCCTAAAATAGCTACTGTTAGGTAAAGCGTAGCATTCCAATCGAGCATAATAGAAAGTAAAACCATAACAAAAGCAGAAACTCCCAGGTAATAAAGGTCATTTTTTGGCTGCTCAAAAGGTTTGATGGACTTGCTTTTGGCAAAAAGAATTAAAATCAAGGCTAATAAGACTAGATCCTTATAAAATGACTCCCAGGGGGTTAAGGGAATGGCATCTCCAAAACAGCCACACGAACGTACAATTTCAAAAATGGCTGATGCACCAGTGAGAATGGTGAAGAAAATGATCATGAGGAGAAGTACCCAGCTGACGATTCGCATGCGGTAGCCCAAAAGCACGGCAGCTCCTAACACTATTTCAACAATACAAAGTGCAGCAGCTAAGGGAACTAAAAGTTCTTCTAGCCAATGCCAGTTCATGCCAAATTCAATAAAGTACTCTTCAAGTTTGTAAGAAAAACCTAAAGGGTCATTGGCTTTCACCACCCCACTGAAAATAAATAGATTACCTACGAATAGCCTTGAAAAATGAAGGAGAAATTTCATACATCTTGTTTTTTCAAATATACACTGCAATGACTTCTGAGTAAAGCGCAAAAGGCAGCCTTAACACTTATTCAGATTTTTCTGACAATTGGATCAAAGCAAAAATCGCATAATTGACCATGTCTAAATAGTTAGCATCTATGCCTTCAGAAATTAATGTTTTACCTTGATTACTTTCTATTTGCTTCGTCCTCAATAGTTTTTGAAGGATCATGTCTGTAAGAGAACTAGTGCGCATTTCTCGCCAAGCTTCATCGTAATCATGGTTTTTATTTTCCATCAAACCTTTTGCCTCTGCGATCCAATCGTCATACAATTTCAAGGCTTCTTCAGCTTGCAGGCTGGTCTCTTCACTGTAGCCTTTATCCAATTGAACTAAGCCCATGACTCCATAATTAACGATAGCCATAAACTCCCCTTCTATCCCTTCTTCTACCCGGCTAACTCCTTTTTCTTCTAAACTCCTAATGCGCTTAGCCTTAATGTATAACTGATCAGTAATTGAAGAAATTCTTAAGATACGCCAAGAGCTGCCATAGTCTTTCATTTTTTTCTCAAAAATGTCACGACAGCGCTGAACCGCTTGGTCATATTGTACTGAAGTATTTGCCATGCTTTAGCTAATTTTGAATCATGCAATTGACTCACGAAAATAGCCCTTTTGAACTGAATTACTCGCTAAATTGTAAGGGTACTTTAGTCGACTTATCCACACCTAAGGTGATGGGGATTCTTAATCTCACCCCTGACTCCTTTTTTGATGGTGGACGTTACCAAGAAGAAGATCGCTTACTTAAGCAAGCCGAAAAATTACTAGAAGACGGAGCAGACTTTCTCGACCTTGGTGCCTTTTCCTCTCGACCTGGAGCAAAGTTGATTACGGAGTCAGAAGAAGCAGAACGCCTCATCCCTGCTTTAAAAGCTTTGGTTAAGCATTTTCCTAAGGTGCTATTTTCCATAGATACCTACCGTTCAAGTATTGCTAAGAAAGCGGTAGAAGAAGGCGCTTGTATGATCAATGATATTTCGGGCGGTAAATTCGATGAGCAGATGTTTGCTACCATCTCAGACCTCAAGGTGCCATATGTGATGATGCATATACAAGGAAAACCTGAGAACATGCAAGATAAACCCACTTACGATAATGTGGTAAAAGAACTTTTTATCTATTTTAAATCCCAGTTGGATCGGCTGCATGCTTTGGGCGTGCAAGATGTTATTGTTGACCCTGGCTTTGGATTCGGCAAAACTTTAGCACACAATTACCAGATCTTAAAAAACATGAGACACTTTCAGCAATTAAAAGTTCCTATTCTGGCAGGTCTAAGTAGAAAAGGAATGATCCAAAAAGTAATTCAAGCTGATGCACAGCATGCATTAAATGGCACCACAGCCGCAAATGTATTGGCACTGCTAAACGGAGCCAATATTCTACGGGTGCATGATGCAAAGGAGGCAAAAGAGGCAATTCAGATCGTAGACTATTATCAAAAGCATTAATATTGCTGAACATGACAGCACTTATACAAAGTATTCTTTTTATCAGCATTGGTTGGCTAGATGTGCTGGATATTTTGCTTGTCGCTATTTTGCTTTACCAGCTTTATAAATTGATCAAGGGAACGGTTGCCATCCGGATTTTCCTAGGCATATTGGCCATCTATTTGATTTGGAAACTCGTTTCGGCCATGCAAATGGAGTTATTGTCTGAAATTCTGGGGCAATTCATAGGCGTGGGAGTATTGGCCTTGATCATTGTATTTCAGCAAGAAATTCGGCGTTTTTTGCTCTTACTTGGTTCACAAAGCGCATTTGCAGGTCCGGGAATCATTAAGAAGATCCTCTCTTGGAGCAAGAATAAAGTGACGGAAGAGCAGTTAGATGTGGGCGCAATCATCAGAGCTTGTTTTGACCTTTCCCGCTCAAAAACAGGTGCCTTATTGGTGATCAGCCAAGAATCTGAATTACAATACCAAGCTTCAACAGGTACGGCAATAGATGCCAACCTCTCTGCTAGTTTGCTCGAAAGTATCTTTTTCAAAAATAGCCCCTTGCACGATGGAGGGGTAATTATTTACCAGAACCGAATCAAAGCAGCACGCTGCATCTTGCCTGTGTCTGATAGTCCGAAAATACCGCCACACCTAGGTTTACGCCATAGAGCAGCGGTAGGCATTACTGAAAACACTACCGCTATTGCTATTGCAGTTTCAGAGGAAACTGGTAAAATTTCAGCTGTTAAGGCAGGAGACCTTCAACTTGATATTAGCGCTGAGGAATTAAGAAGTTTTCTTGAGCGAGAACTGAAAGAAGACTAAGCGGCTCCTTGTGCTTTTCGAATACTATCTTGTCTTTCAAATTCTTTGATCAATTCTTCGGGACTTTTTCCCATATTTTTTATCGAATACTCAGCATCATCTGCCATAGCGTGTGTCGGATACTCTCTTAAAAATTGCTCGTAAACTACTTTAGCTTGCTCATAGCGTCTTGCTTGATTTTCCAATACAAAAGCCTTCATGAATAAAGCATAAGGCCGTTTATCGTAGTCTTTAAAATTGTTGTAAACTCTATCAAAGTGCTTAATTGCTTGAACTTTATGACCTAGTCCCATGGCCAGTTCTCCTGCTTTGAACAAACGCTCGGCAGCAGAGGGGTAATTAGCAAAATTTTCACCGTAGACTGCATAAGCTTCCATTAAACGAGCTGCATTCTGACTGTTCACCAAATTGGAATCTTTATCCAAAGCTGCTTCTCTCCGCTCAATCTCTTCGTTTAAGCTTTCGATGTTCATTTTATGAAGCGGAACGTAAGCCTCCTCTTTATCTGTCTCCGTTTCCTTATTTCCACTTTGGTTGCAAGCCCCAAAGAGCAGTCCCACACTAAATAAACTCAATACTACTAACTTTCTCATTTCTGGTTAAGATTTAGGAAATTTCATACGGTAAGGAACTTTCACATTTCCTTTTGAAATGTTGTTCAGTCTACCTTTTAATAATCTTCTTTTCAAAGGGTTAATCAAATCAGTGAAAAGGACTCCTTCTATGTGGTCATATTCATGCTGAATAACACGAGCAGCAATCCCTTTATAGGTCTCTTCGATCAATTCAAATTTTTCATTGTAATATTCAATGGTGATCTGAGGTTGCCTTTTTACATCTTCTCTTATTCCTGGGATACTTAAACAACCTTCATTAAAATTCCACTCCTCTCCTTCTTCTTCTACAATTATGGGATTGATGAAAACCTTTTTGAACCCTTTCAATTTGGGTTCTTCCTCTTCAAAAGGAGAGGCGTCTACAATAAATAAACGAATGGATTTTCCAATTTGCGGAGCCGCAAGGCCTACTCCTTCTGCTTCGTACATGGTCTCAAACATATTGTCGATCAACTCTTCCAAAAAAGGATAATCTTTATTAATCTCCTCTGCTTCTTTTTTCAAGACTGGATCGCCATATGCCACTATCGGTAAAATCATCCTGCAAAAATAATCAAAGAGAACTAACATTATACGCCTATCCTTGTTGATTATGGGAAGTGATTTAGCCTTATTTACTACTTTTGTAATCCAATTTAAAAATTTCCTGAACCTATGAGCAAAGATGTTGTAGCCGCCACTAAGAAAGAAGCAGATCTGTCTAAAGAGGACTTTAAAAAAATTGTTCTAGAAGACTACCGCTTAGCCAATGTTAGCAGGGAAACTTCCCTTTTAGGAAGAAGAGAAGTCTTAACCGGAAAAGCAAAGTTTGGCATCTTTGGTGATGGAAAAGAAGTTCCTCAAATTGCCATGGCAAAATTTTTCGAAGATGGTGATTTTCGCTCAGGTTACTACCGGGATCAGACTTTCATGATGGCCATTGGTCAAACAGATGTAGAAAAGTTCTTTGCTCAACTATACGCTAATCCTAATATTGATGAAGAGCCTTCTTCTGGCGGACGCTCTATGAATGGCCACTACTCTACCAGAAGTTTAGATACAGAGGGTAATTGGAAGAGTTTAAAAGAGATGAAAAACTCTTCTGCCGATATTTCGCCCACTGCAGGGCAAATGCCAAGATTATTGGGCTTAGCACAGGCGTCTAAAATTTACCGAAACAATGACTTAATTGCCAAAGACAACCTTTTTAGCCGTAAAGGCAATGAAGTAGCTTTTGGCACCATTGGTGATTCTAGTACCTCAGAAGGTTTGTTTTGGGAAACCATAAATGCCGCAGGAGTTTTGCAAGTACCCATGGTGATGTCAGTTTGGGATGATGGTCATGGTATTTCGGTTCCTAAAAAATACCAAACTACCAAAGAAAGTATATCAGAGGTATTAAAAGGTTTTCAGCGTGACGAAGGCCAAAAGAATGGCTTTGAAATCATAAAGGTTAAGGCTTGGGATTACCCTGCTTTAATTGCTACTTATGAAAAGGCTGTAAATCTTGCTAGAGAGGAGCATGTTCCTGTTTTAATTCATGTAGAGGAAGTGACGCAGCCTCAAGGTCACTCTACTTCAGGTTCGCATGAGCGCTACAAATCCAAAGAGCGTTTAGCTTGGGAAACGGAATACGATTGCATCGCCAAAATGGGCAATTGGATAGTCGAAAAAGGGCTTGCAACAGAAGAAGAATTGAAGGATATTCAAAATGCAGCTAAAAAAGAGGTTCGTAATGGCAAAAAGGCAGCTTGGGAAAGCTTTTTAGGTGCCATTAAAAGCGAAAGAGATGAGGCTGTTTCACACCTTTCTGCTCTTGCAGAAACTTCAAATCAAGGAAATTTTATCAAGCCCCTGATTACTGAACTAAAAACCAATCCCGAACCTATTCGAAAAGATGTTTTGGCGTCAGTGCGTAAAGCAATCCGAATCAGTCGAGGAGAATCTTTAGCAGAACGCAGCCAATTGATCAATTGGTATCACCAAAATCAAGAATTAAATGCAGCCCGCTTCAACAGTAAGCTCTACAGTGAATCAGAGCACAGTCCTCTATCTATTGAAGGAGTTGATCCTGTATATGCCGACGATGCTGAAGAAGTTGACGGCCGCGTGGTGCTACGCGATAATTTTGACAAGATCTTAGAAAAGTACCCTGAAGTCTTGATCTTTGGGGAGGACTCCGGTAAGATTGGTGATGTAAACCAAGGCTTAGAAGGTCTGCAAGAGAAATACGGAGAGTTACGCGTGAGTGACACCGGAATTCGGGAAGCAACCATTGCCGGACAAGGAATTGGGATGGCGATGAGAGGCTTACGCCCTATTGCTGAAATTCAATATTTGGATTACCTGCTTTACTGCTTACAAATCTTAAGCGACGACTTGGCCACGGTTCAATACCGCAGTGCTGGTGGACAAAAAGCTCCTTTGATCGTTAGAACTAGAGGTCATCGTTTAGAAGGAATTTGGCATTCAGGTTCTCCAATGGGGACTATTATTAACTCCTTGAAAGGAATGCACATTTGTGTACCGCGCAACTTGACTACTGCCGCAGGTTTTTACAACACCCTGCTGCAAGGCGATGACCCTGCTTTGATCATTGAGCCATTGAATGCCTACCGTAGTAAAGAAAAAATGCCTTCTAACTTGGGTGAATTCAAAGTTGCACTAGGGGTTACTGAAATTGTAACAAAAGGTGATGACCTTACTATTGTTACCTATGGCTCAACTTGTAATTTAGCTGAAGAAGCAGTAAAAGAGCTAGCAGCTTTGGGCATTTCTGCCGAATTGATTGACGTAAGAAGCCTGATGCCCTTTGACGTTCATCACAGTATCGTTGAATCATTAAAGAAAACCAACAAAGTGCTTTTCTTAGATGAAGATGTGAAAGGGGGAGCTTCCGCCTTTATGATGCAGCAAGTTTTGGAAGAACAAGCAGGCTACTATCACTTAGATGTAGAGCCTAAAACATTGAGTTCAAAAGACCACCGTCCTGCTTACGGAACAGATGGAGATTATTTCTCTAAACCAAGCATAGATGATATGGTTGAAGCGGCTTACGACCTGATGCGTGATGTTGATCCGGAAAAATTCCCTGCACTTTACTAAAGCTAAAAGCTAAAAGCCTAAAGTGGAAAGCTGAAAGCTAATCCTTTGAGTTCTTCTTCTCTTCCACTTTCTACTCTTTTACTTTACGCTTGAGGCTTTCAACTCTTATCACTAAAAGCGAAGCGATCTCGTACCCTATGTCTCAAAAGTTACAAAAGGAGAAAATTGAAATTGTGAACTTAGTAGTCGATATATTTTAACTTTTCTACTACCTATGAAAAACAGAACATCATTTAAGAATCTTGCAGTGGCTAGTATGCTTTTAGCTCTAACGGCAATCATTTTACAAGCCTGTGTAAATGAGGCTAAGTCAGAAGAGTCAAAGGCCTTAGCATTAATGCAAAACAAATGTTACAGCTGCCACCACCCTACTTCTCCTGAAAATAGTCGATTAGCACCACCTCTTTTTGCGGTGAAAAAACACTACACCAAAAAATATGCAAGTAAAGAGGCGTTTGTTACTGCGATCAAATCGTTTTTAAATCAGCCTACTGAGGATAAAGCCCTCATGAAGGGTGCAATCGAAAAGTTTGGCTTGATGGCAGCCATGAATTTCCCGGATGAAGAAATCGACTTGATTGCAACTTACATGTATGAACAAGACCTACCTAAGCCAGAATGGTTTGACGAACACCAAAAACAAAAGCACGGCAAAGGCAAAAAGCATGGAAAGGGTAAGCATAAAAAACAAGCAGAAGGTCAATCAGAAAGTCCCTTGGCAAAAGGAAAAGAAATGGCTTTAAAAACCAAAGCTGCTTTGGGTAAAAACTTAATGCAAGCCATCAATGAAAAAGGTTCAGCCGGTGCCGTTGAATTTTGCAGCTTAAAAGCTTTACCCATTACCGACAGTCTGGCAAAGATGCAAAATGCCAATATTAAAAGAGTTTCTGATCAAAATAGGAATCCGCTTAATCAAGCCAATGAGGCAGAACTCGCTTACATCCAAGAAGCCAAAGCCAAGATTTCACAAGGTAAAAAGAACAAACCACAGATCAAGCAGGTAGATGGGAAATGGGTTGGCTATTACCCTATCATGACCAACACCATGTGCCTACAATGTCATGGCAAGCCAGGTGAAGAAATTAATCAGGCAACGCTTGCTAAATTGCAAGAAGAATACCCGGATGATCAGGCTACGGGTTACGATGTAAATGAGTTAAGAGGCATTTGGGTAGTAGAGTTCGAAGAATAGAGAGTTCTTCTTGATATTGCTTTCCGATTCACATTAATTCGAGGTTTATTAGATAAAAAGAACAGTTAACTAGCAGAACAATTTTGCCATTTTTTCTTTTAGAATACTGTATTAAGTCTTTATAGAGTTAATCTAATGGGAATCAATCAAACCAAACCATGAGCACCATTCGCTTTTCGCTAATTTTCATTTTAGGGCTGCTATCGGCTTTCGTTAATGGACAGTCTGCTACGGTTGAAGGCTATGTCTACGACAAAAAAGGCGCTCCTCTTATCGGAGCAACGGTATACATAGAAGGAAGTACCCAAGGTTCTTCTGCTGACCTTGAGGGTTACTACAGCATCTCAGGAGTTGAGCCAGGTAATTACAATTTGATTGCCAGTTTTGTTGGTTACGAATCCCAAACCAAGTACAACATCTTGGTTAAATCAGTAGGTAACCAGCTCTACAATTTTGAATTAGAAGAACAAACTACTGGTTTGGAAGAGGTAGTGGTTACGGCTGAACAAAACAAGATCAGTCGCCCGAAAGAAACTCCACTTTCCACTCAAAAATTAACCGCCAACGAATTAGCCACCTACCCCGGAGGAAACAATGATGTAGTGCGGGTTGCTCAATCACTACCCGGCGTCTCCCCTTCCACCGGTGGCTTTCGAAACGACCTGATCATTCGCGGGGGTGCACCAAATGAATCGGTTTATTATTTAGATGGAGTTGAAATTCCTAACATTAACCACTTTAGTACGCAGGGCGCCGGCGGTGGACCAGTGGGCTTGCTCAATGTCTCTTTCATTGATAATGTGACGCTCTCCTCCTCTGCCTTTGGCGCTCAATACGACAATCCGCTATCCGGAGTCTTACAATTTGAGCAAAGAGTGGGAAACCGCCGAAAAGCCAGCACCAATATCCGCGTAAGTGCAAGTGAGGCTGCCTTAACCTTTGATGGCCCGATATTTAAAGGCGAGAACGAAGCTTCCAAAACCTCTGTGATCGCTTCCGTAAGGAGAAGCTACCTGCAGTATTTATTTGAGTTGATTGGCTTACCCATCCGTCCTGATTACTACGATTACCAATACAAAGTCACCCATCAGATCAATGATTACAATACCTTAAACCTAATCGGGGTTGGCTCTATAGACGATTTTACTATTGAGCCCGATGAAGACCTTCCCCAAGAGGAAAGAGCCACCCAAGAGCAAGTGCCCTTTATTGAGCAACAGTCTAATACCATTGGTCTAAGCTGGAAAAAGCTGTTTAAAAACGAAAAGGCCTTCATGACTACCACCTTGAGTAACAACTTTCTAATCAATGATTTTTCACGCTACCGTGATAATCAAAATCGTGAAGGGCTATTTTTCAATAACAATTCCACGGAGATGGAAACCAAATTACGTTACGCATACAATTATTACCAAGATGGCTGGAAATGGGTTAGCGGTTTTAACGTGCAGCGCAGCGATTATGAAAACACTACCAGAGACCTAAATCGGAACTTTCGCTACCAGACCGATATCAACTTTATTAAATATGGGTTCTTTACCAATGTCACCAAGTCCTTTTTTGAAAAGCGCTTTGATGTTTCCTTTGGGATTCGAGCAGATGGAGACAGCTTTACGGAAGACAATAACATCAGTCAGACCATTTCCCCGCGCGTTGGCTTGTCTTACAGCTTAACTGAAAAATGGAAGCTCAACGGTACGGTGGGACGTTACTTCAAGCTAGCTCCCTATACCGTTTTAGGCTATCGAGATAGAAACCAAGAATTAGTCAACCGAGATGCTGACTACACCCAAAGTGATCATTATGTTGTGGGCATAGAAAGAATTTTAGGTCCTGCGGCTAGCATAAGCTTAGAAGGTTTTTACAAGCAATATGAAGATTATCCGGTTTCGGTGCGCGACAGTGTTTCTTTAGCCAATAAAGGTGCGGGCTTTGAAGTCTTTGGCAACGAAAATGTGGCTACCGTAGGCAGAGGCAGAAGCTATGGCTTGGAATTGCTCTTTCAGCAAAAGCTGAGTAAAGACTTTTACGGAATTTTCTCCTACACCTTCTTCTACAGCGAGTTTACCGGTTTTGATCGTTCTGAATACTTACCCTCGGTTTGGGATAGCCGTCATTTAGTTTCATTTACCGGTGGTTACAAACTGAAACGCAATTGGGAGATCAGCAGCCGATTGCGTTTTGCAGGCCCTAGCCCATTTGTACCTGTAGATCAAGCAGCAACCCTTGCCAATTATCCTGAGGTAATTGTGGACTACCGTCAATTGGGTGACGACAGATTGGAAGCTTTTACTCAAGTTGACCTCAGGGTGGATAAAAAATGGAACTTCCCCAAGCTTTCCTTTAACCTCTTTTTTGAGATCCAAAATCTCTTAGGACAAAACGCCCCCGAGCCGGCTTCCTTCGCTCTAGCCCGCAATGAAAATGGCCAACCTTTAGACCCGCGCCGCTTGGTGCAAAACCCCGCCGACGAAGGCTCACCGATTCCTAGCATAGGTTTGGTGCTGGATTTTTAAGCTTGTAAGTTCAAGTATGCTAATTGCACTTTAAGTGGGTTAAAATTTAATAGAATGCTGTTTGAATCTTGCTTTTATAAGCAATCGAAGAACTGAATAATAAAAATAACAGGCTTGAGCAACTTGGAGCAAGCTGAACAAAGAATGAATCAGAAGAATTGTGGACATTATCAGATTGAGCTAAGCATGAACTAAAAGAGTTGTTAGGCTTTGAAATTCATAAAATTAAAAGAATTATCATGCCGAGCTGAGCAGCAATTAAGAGGATTGTCAGGCTGAGCAGATAATAAATTAAGGGAATTGTCAGGCTGAGCGATAGTCGAAGCCTAGGCAATTACCCACTCCAATCTTTATCCCTTTTATACCCTTTACGTCTTGTTGAACTTTCATTTTTACATTCAGCTAATTCTTTCAATTTTTCCCATTCCTTGTTGATTACCGCCTCTTTTTTCTTCCTCGACCATCCTTTCAATTGTTTCTCAAACGCTATGGCTTTGTCAACGTATTTAAACTCAATGCTAAAAACCAATTCAATAGGCCGTCTATTGTAGGTATAGGCTTCTTTATTTACTCCCAGATCATGCTGTGCAATCCTTAGTTCTAAATTATTTGTCACTCCAGTATAATATGACTTGTCAGAGCATTTAAGAATATAGACGTAATAGCAATGTACTTTGGTCATGATTTAAAGTTAAGGGTTATTTTGCTTGTTTATGCTTCGACTATCGCTCAGCATGACAAGCAAGAAAA
>P_1C_Liq_1_UnCtyDRAFT_1000151_pt1 | contig 16001 bp, 16 predicted proteins | sample Pon1CUnioCityCA_2_FD_10230 | JGI IMG/M metagenome (IMG submission 10230) | reverse complement strand
AGTTTTTGACTGTTTGTAAAGCGGACATAGCACATGTGCCCGCCTGCGGACGGGCAGGCATAAGGGTTTTCAATAAGCATTCGTCTGGCAAATGGCCATACTGCGAGCAGCTCCTACCTACAGTTGAAAAGCCACTTTCGGCGGAGGCACGGGCGCAGCAAAGTAATTGCCTTTACTCCACTTTAATTTGGAGTGGTTTGAACTACTGTATTTCGCCGCTCTTCGATTTAGTTTCTGAAGTTTCAACGGCTTTTCACTACTTTAATTCTTATAATCAAAAACCGGCACACCTGCTTTAGCCAAAACGTTTACAACTTAAGTGTACTAGTAAGGAGAAAGGACTCTCTAGCTTAAGTAGCAGCTGAGAACTCAAACCAATACTTCATCTTGACACAAGCAAACGTTCAATAGATAGTAATTGGTAAATAGGGACTGTGTGGTATTGGTGCTCTTGTAATAAGTAATAGGAATTAAGGTCTTTATTGGCTTATTGAGGTTTTATTCATTAGAAACCCTATTTGGAGTTACGTCAAACTTATAGCTTGTGGCTATTAAACGGTTATTTCATGCATAGAGTAAGAGAAATCCTACTTTGATTCTGACAGTGTTTATAGCTTCTTTCAAAACCAATCTTTTGCACTTCTTATTAAATTCGCTCTTAGCGTCTGATAGAGAAATATATTAAATAAAAAAGCCGAAGAGATTTCTCTCTTCGGCTGTGCTTTAAAGCAGTTTAGACTGTGCTTTAGTTACATCTAATGCCTAACTAAACTATAGGATAACAAATTACTTTTTATCACCCTTTTTACTTTCGTCCCCTTCAAGCTCGTCTTTCAAGCTAGCAAGAGCGTCAAGGTCTCCAAGAGTTGTTTTCTCTTGACCTTTGTTCATGTCCTTGATTGCTTTCTGTGTAGCTCTTTTATGAGAACTTGCTTTCTTACGTTTAATGTTTTGCTCCTCTTGCTCAACTTCCTTATGGATTTGAGTGTGAGAAACAATGATCTTACGTGCATGCTTGTTGAAGTCCATGATCTTGAAATCTAGTTCTTCGTCTTTTTCAGCATTCTTACCATCTTCTTTCACCAAGTTGCGCTTAGTTGCAAATGCTTCTACACCATAAGGTAGAATAACAGTTGCTCCTTTAGCATTAACTTCACTGATGGTTCCTTTATGGATGCTGTCAATTTCAAAAACAGTTTCAAAAGTCTCCCAAGGATTCTCTTCAAGTTGCTTGTATCCTAAGCTCAATCTTCTTTGCTCTTGGTCTATCTCTAAGATCACAACCTCCATTTCTTCGCCTACAGCGGTTACTTCTTTTGGATGGTTGATTTTCTTAGACCAAGAAAGATCAGAAATGTGAACTAATCCATCTACTCCTTCTTCTAATTCAACAAATACTCCAAAATCTGAAATATTGGTCACTTTACCCTTATGCTTAGAATCTACAGGATACTTTGTTGCAATGTCTTCCCATGGATCTGGAGTAAGTTGTTTCACCCCTAAGGACATTTTGCGTTCTTCTCTATCCAAGGTTAAGATCACAGACTCTACTTCATCTCCAACATTGAAAAATGCTTGAGCAGGCTGCAATTGATTCGACCAAGAAATTTCAGAAACATGAACTAGTCCTTCAACACCCGGCTGAATTTCAACGAAGGCGCCGTAATCGGCTACTACTACAACTTTACCTTTTACTTTATCACCAACTTGTAGTTTGTCATCAAGTTTTTCCCATGGATGACCTTCAAGCTGCTTCATACCTAAGGCAATACGCTTTTTGTCATCGTCAAAGTCTAGAATTACAACTTTTACTACTTCGTCTAGCTCAACTACTTCTTCAGGGTGATTTACTCTACCCCATGATAGGTCAGTGATGTGTACTAAACCGTCTACTCCACCTAAGTCAATAAATACACCGTAAGAAGTAATGTTCTTCACTGTACCTTCAAGCACTTGACCTTTCTCTAACTGAGAAATGATCTCTTTCTTCTGAACTTCAAGCTCAGCTTCAATTAGTGCTTTATGCGAAACAACTACGTTTTTAAACTCTTTGTTGATCTTAACCACTTTAAATTCCATGGTTTTGTCAACATACTGGTCGTAGTCTCTAATTGGTTTAACATCAATTTGTGATCCAGGCAAGAAAGCCTCAATTCCAAATACATCAACGATCAAACCACCTTTAGTACGGCATTTTACGTGTCCTTTGATTACCTCTTGGGTATCTAAAGCTTGATTGACACGATCCCATGCTCTAAGTGCTCTCGCTTTCTTATGAGAGAGAACCAACTGTCCATTTCGATCTTCTTGGCTTTCGATAAATACTTCTACCTCATCACCTACTTTAAGATCATCTCTATATTTCAATTCTGACATGCTAATCACACCATCAGACTTGTACCCAATATCTACCACAACTTCTCTTGGAGAGATGCTTACGATCTTTCCATCAATCACATCTTGTTCCTGAATAGAAGTTAAAGTCTCATCGTACATTTCCTCAAGCTCTTTCTGCTCTTGGTCGCTGTACTTATCATCAAACTTTCCGATAGCATCCCAGTCAAACTCTTTTCTAAAAGTTGCAAGTTCTTGTTGACGCTCTTCTTTAGTTTGAGGTTTTTCTTCAGCTTTTACCTCTTCTGCATCGGTTGTTTTGTCTTTTACAATCGCAGCCTCACGCGCTTCAACCTTTTGTCTTGGTTTGCTAATGCGCTTTGCCTTAGGTTCAGCTTTTTTAGTTTCTTTTTCCGCTTTTTCTACTGATTCAGAATCTTCTTTTGCCGCTTTTGCTTCTTCCTTTACAGCTTCTTTTTTAGGAGTCGCTTTACCGGCTGTTGCTTTTTCAGCTTTCTTCTCAGCTTTTGGCTTACTTTCTTCTTTAGATTCAGCCTTTTCAGTGGATTTCTTTTCTTCTGCTTTTGGAGTTGCAGTTTCTTTTTTAGCAGTTTCTTTGGTTTCTGCTTTTTTGTCTTCTGCCTTGTTTTCGGCAGCTTTTTCGTTAGATTCAGCCATTAAGACCTTGTTTTGTATTTCGTTTTTTGATCGGCATGAAAACGAAAGTTTGTTTAAAAATCCCCTTCATACCGCTAAAGGGGCCTATTTTTTTGAGGGCGCAAAGATAGTAAATAAATGTTTGAATATTAGCTTCTTGAAGTGGAGGAAATATTGAACTTAAAATAAACTTAAAAAGTAGTCATTAGTTACATTTGCATAGCTATGAAACAATTCGATATCCCAACCTTTTACCGCAGTTCTTTCATTTCTGAAATCAAAGAAAGCCGCAAAATAACTGATCCTCGAAAAAAAGACTTCACTCCTACTACGCTCGACTTTGGGCCTATCAAAGTATTGATTGCCCGTCATTTCGGTTTTTGCTACGGAGTTGAAAATGCGATTGAAATAGCCTACAAAGCAGTAGAAGAAAATCCCGGTAAAAACATTTATTTACTCAGTCAGATGATCCACAACCCAAAAGTGAATCATGACTTAAGGGCTATGGGCATCAATTTCATTATGGACACCCAAGGAAATCAATTTATTTCATGGGACCAGATCCAAAAAGATGATATCGTGATCATACCGGCTTTTGGCACTACCATAGAAGTAGAGGAATTGCTAAAAGATAAAGGAGTAGAATTAAAACAATATGATACCACTTGCCCGTTTGTAACTAAGGTATGGAAGCAATCTGAAAAGCTTGGTAAAAAGGACTACACAGTTATTATACACGGTAAGCACAAACATGAAGAAACAAGGGCAACTTTCTCACATTCATCTCAGTATGCCAAATCAATTGTGGTAAGGGATATGGATGAGGCCGAGCAACTTGGTTCATTTATGATGGGACAAATGGATCTGGACAGATTTCATGAGGTCTTTGCTAACCAAGTTTCTGATGGTTTTGACCCTAAAAAGGACTTAGACCGCGTAGGGGTGGTTAACCAAACCACCATGCTTGCTTCTGACACGCAGGCCATAGCTGATTACTTTAAGGGTGTAATGGTAGATCGATTTGGAGAAGATCAAGCGAAAGAACACTTTGCAGATACACGCGACACCCTTTGTTATGCGACTAACGACAACCAACAGGCTACTTATGGGCTTTTAGAAGAGGAGGCCGACGTAGCTTTTGTAGTTGGGGGTTTCAACAGTTCCAACACTTCTCACCTTGTTGAATTGTGTGAAGAAAAATTACCCACTTATTTTATTTCAAGTGGTGAAGAACTTCTTTCAAAAGATAAAATCAGGCATTTTGACTTTCATACAAAACAAATGAAACAAACTGAAAACTATTTACCTGATCTAGAGCCCTTAAAAATAATTCTCACCTCAGGCGCTTCTTGTCCTGATGCGGTGGTAGATGGTGTATTGGATCGGCTTTTAAGCTTTTTTGAAATTAAGCGATCTAAGGAAGAAATTTTGAATGAAATAAGAATGAACTAAGCAAACTTTTCTTGCAAGAGTCTTAACACAAAGTTCAATTGCTCATCCTGATCAAGGTGTGAATTATCCAACTCAATAGCATCCTTAGCTTTTACCAGCGGATTTTCTTCTCGGTGAGTATCTTGATGATCCCGTTTTTTGAGGTTTTCTTCAACCTCTTCTAAGGAAATCTGCTGCCCCTTTTTTTGTAACTCTTGGTACCTTCTTTCAGCTCTAATCTCAGGTGAGGCGGTCATGAATAACTTCAATTCTGCTTGAGGAAATACTTTTGTACCAATATCTCTCCCATCTACTACAATGCCCTTGTTCTTCCCTGCTTCTCTTTGCAATTGAAGCATACGCTTACGAATTTCTTTCAACTGCGCCACTTCACTTACCGCGTTAGAAACTGCCTTGCCCCTGATTTCCTTTTCAACTGGCTTTCCATTCAAGTAAGTAATATTCTCCGCTGTTATCGGATCGGGCTTAAAGGTAATTTCAACCTCATTGAGGAGCTTGGAAATTTCTTGATCGTTCAAATTAGCCACCTCTACTCCTTTTTGAATCCCATAGAGGGTAACAGCTCTGTACATCGCCCCTGTATCGAGGTAGGCAAAACCCAATCTTTTTGCTAAGGCTTTGGCTAGCGTACTTTTTCCGCAGGAAGAAAAACCGTCAATTGCTATAATAATGGGTTCCATCGGCTGAATTAATTGATAAAGTCAGAAAGACGGGTTGAAAGCGAAAAGGTATTAGTAGCTCCTGCTTGATGAAAGGCTGACCTACCATAACTTAGGTGAAACTTAGAAATACGCAGACCAAAGCCCCAACTTAAACCAACTGTACCAAGTCTCTCATCAATTCGCAATTCACTTCTTCTTAAGTAGCTGTAGCCTAAACGAACATTGAAATTTTCAGAGATTAAGAATTCTGCGTTAACGATCATATGACGTGCAAGATTGTCAAAGAAACCGGGTTCACTTTCTTCCTCTACTTGACTTGGGTCGAGTAAAACGGAGCTTTCAACTTCATCATTCGGATTATCGTACTGCAGGTCCCATTGTTGCAGGTGGGTATAAATCATGCCCAAACGCAAAGGCACCTTTGATAGGCGTTTGCTAAAACCCAATTGCATTTCATAGGGCAAGCTGGCTTCATTTCCTTCATAATAAGCCGATAACTGTCCGCCTAAATTCTTGATTAAAAAACTCAGGGTTACTTCTCGCTTTCTGGAGTAATACGTCAGACCTAGATCTGCAGCCATGGCCAAGGACTGATTTTCAAAAAGGTCTGAATAAATGGTTTTTACATTTATTCCGGCAGTAAAATTTGAATCTAAAGCGCGGGCATAACCTAATTGAAAAGCATACTCTCCAGCGGTAAAGGTTCCGAGTTCGTTTCCGGCATTATCAGTCTCAGTAAAATCACCGTAATTGATGTAATTCAAGGCAAGGTTGAAAGTGCCAATACTGTCAAAGTGCTTGGCATAAGCTGCATTACCGTAACTAATGTCTGTAAGGTAATCCACATAAGTAAAAGCCAATTTTTGATCCATGGCTTTATTGAGTAATGAAGGATTTTCAATTCCCAAAAAGAGATCATCGTCTTGCACGGCAATTTGATTTCCGCCAAGGGCAGCAACTCGAGCAGAAGAAGTAAGGTTTAAAAACTCATAGCTGTTGTTACCTCCCATTTGAGCATAGATGAGACTTGGCAGTAGCGTCAAGAATAAAAAAGCAGCATTTTTATGCATCATTTGGGTAGCGAAAGAAAGATTACGCTAAGGTAATTGAATTATTGCCTAGTAATAAAATAAAGCGCTAAAATCAATTCGGTTGATTGATGTATTCCTTCTTTTTCACTAAAGCAAACAGCTGACCTTCAAGCTCTAGATACCCTTGATCGTAGCAAAAATGGTAAACTTTATTTTCTTTGGTTTTATAAAGATCAGTGTGGTAGTTAAAGCTAAAGCCTTTTTTTAACAGTTGATCGCGGTGAACTTTTGCCTTTCCTTTAGGATTGAGTTTGGCGAGGATCCGTCGGTTCTTTCTCAAAATGCTGTTAACCGATCTAATGTAATTATTCTCTTCTCTGAGTGATTTATTGTTGTAGGCATTTCTGCATTGGTCACTGCAAAACTTCTTGTCGATCCGACCAAATAATTCCTCTTCACACTCTAAACATCGTTTTTCCATTGCAATTAAGATTTGAAGTTTAAAACTATAAAAACCCTTATAATTCCGCAAATCAAGAACAGTTGTACATTCCTTCATAAGCAGCTTTACAATGCTTATTTTAGCAAAACATGGGTATTGAACTCAAAAATCAAATTGCATGGCATTTATTGATCGTATCTTAAAAGAACCTTCTTACGGCTGGAAAGATGAAAATGGTGAATTAGTTACCCCGAGCACGCTAGAATTGTTTAAGGAAGCATTTCGTAATGTCAATATATTTGCTGATCGAAGAAACTGGATCGCAGCAATCAGCTGGCTAATGGCTATTTGTATGCTTCCTTTTCTTTATTTCTTTCTGTTCCATTTTATTAGTTGGCCGCTTCTCCTCTTTTTTGTGCTTTACTCCATGATAATCATGAGCACGCATGGCACAATTTGGTTTCATCGCTTCAGCACCCATAAAGCTTACACCTTTAGTCATCCAATTTGGAGGTTTTTAACGCAAAACCTTGTTATTAAAACCTTTCCGGAAGAAATATATGTGGTGTCCCATCACGTTCACCATGCTCGTTCTGACGAACCCGGTGATCCTTACAATGCAAAAGGAGGATTATGGTATTGTATGCTTTCAGATGTGAATCATCAAAGCGTTGCCCGTGATCTGAATGCAGAAGAATACAACCGACTGCAGGCCTTTATGAAACATACAGGGGTTCAGTTAAACAACCATAAGCAATATTTACAATGGGGCTCAATTGCTACTCCATTGTACACACTTGCGCTTTGGCTTTTCAATTGGGCCTTTTGGTACGCTGCTTTTTACTTTATTGGCGGTCATGGTTTAGCCTGTACCGCTTTTAGTGCAGCACTTTTTTGGTTTGTCTTGGTAAGGGCTTTTAATTACACCGGTCATGGAAAAGGTGAGGTTAAACACAAAGAGGGAATTGACTTCGACTTGCAAAACCTATCGATCAATCAAACTAGACCGGGTTTATTTTCAGGAGAATGGCACAATAACCATCATCTTTATCCGGGAAGTGCAAGAGCGGGATTCTTACCCTATCAAATAGATACCGCATGGATCTACATTTATTGCCTTTATAAAATGGGGGCAATATCATCTTACAAGGATTCGAAAAAGGCATTCCTCAGAAAATATTACGCAAAACAGGAGAAAGAAGCTTACCAAAGCGAGTAGCTTATTTTTTCGATCTTGGATGAAATTGTGTGATTGCTTCTCTGAGGTAAGAGCGGTCTAAATGGGTGTAGATCTCCGTTGTGGTTATGGATTCATGTCCAAGCATTTCTTGCACCGCTCGCAGGTCGGCCCCACCGTCTACTAAATGGGTTGCAAAAGAATGCCGGAAGGTATGGGGACTCACGGTTTTTTGTATTCCCGCCTTTTTTGCCAATTGCTTGATCACGGTAAAAACCATCACCCTGCTCAAACCTTTTCCTCTATTGTTCAGAAAAACAATGTCTGAAGCTTCGGGCTTAACTTCTTGATGATTTCTGCGGTGTTCCAAATAAAAGTCAATGTATTTAAGGGCTGTTTTCCCGATCGGAACGATGCGTTCCTTATTTCCTTTACCTAAAACACGCACAAAACCCTCTTCCTTTAAAATATTGGAAAGCTTCAAATTGATCAGTTCTGATACCCTTAAACCACAACTGTATAAAGTCTCAAGCATGGCTCTGTTGCGCTCCCCTTCCTTTTTACTGAGGTCAATGGCCGCAATGATCTGATCGATTTCTGCAATGCTGAGCACTTCGGGCAACTTCTGACCGATTTTAGGCAAGTCAACTAGTTCAGTTGGGTTTTCTTCTAAAACGTCTTCTAACAAAAGGTATTGGTAAAAGGCTTTAATGCCGGAAATGATTCTTGCTTGAGAACGAGGTGAAATCCCTAAGTCGTAAAGCCAAGCCAAAAAACGGCTAATTTCTTCCGCTTTAAGCTCCTTCGGACTAAGGTCTAGTTCATTCATTTCTAAATACTGCGCCATTTTATCAATGTCGCGCAGATAAGCTTCAATGGAATTGGACGAAAGTGATTTTTCTAACTTTAAATAAGTCTTGAATCCACTCCGGTAATTGTTCCATTTCATACGAACAAATGTATACTTTTGAGTGCATTGAAAGCGTATGCAAGAAATCCTTATCATTAACGGACCTAATTTGAATTTGCTTGGCCAACGTCAACCAGAGGTTTATGGCAACACCTCTTTTGAAGACTTTTTGAGCAGATTAAAAGCGGCCTATCCAACAATTAAGCTCAGCTATTTTCAATCAAACATTGAGGGAGAGTTGATCGATCAGCTTCAAAAAGCTGATAAGCAATATGATGGCATTTTGTTAAATGCAGGCGGTTACACCCATACCTCCGTTTCCATTGCTGATGCCGTGGCTGCTATAGATACTGCGGTAATTGAAATTCATATTTCGCAACCTGCCGCCAGAGAGGTGGAAAGGCATACTTCTTTACTTTCAAAATACTGCAAGGGGTCGATCTCGGGGCTGGGACTAGATTCCTACAGACTAGGAATTGACTATTTTTTTAAAAAACACTGAATCATGAACAAGCTATTTTTCGTTTTATTTCTCTTACTCTCATTCAATCTATTCAGTCAAGAAGGGGAGCTTTTTCCTAGTATTGAAGTTGAAGACCTGAATGGCAATACTGAAGTGATCCCAAGTGATACTAAGGGCAAATTCACCCTTGTGGGAGTGGCCTTTTCTGAAGATGCTCAAGATGACTTGTATACCTGGAGTCAGCCGGTTTTTAGTGCCTTTATGGATGAGAACAACCTTTCTTCTTTGGTTTACGATCCTCATGTAAAACTGATCTTGATGTTTACCGGCGCCAACCAACTTGTCTACAAAAAAGCCAAACAAAAAATTAATGAAGGCACAGATGAAAGCCTGAAAGACAATGTGGTTTTATACAAAGGAAAAATGGAAGACTACCGCGATGAGCTTAAAATGAAAAGCCGCAAAAAGCCTTACTTTTTTGTGTTAGACAAAAGCGGTAAGATCATTTATACTGCTGATGGCGCTTACGATGAGGAAACCCTTGAGGAGGTAGGAGACCTGATTGAAGACTGAGCATAAATGAGCTTGAATTGGGACTCACATATCTATGCCATTGACACCTTAACCGGTGGCTTGTGCTTTATTGTCTTTGTTATTGCCTACTTATTCCCGCCTAAAAGCATCAATTCCACCTATGGTTACCGCTCTCGCAGATCCATGGAATCTCAAAAAAATTGGGATTTTTCCCAAAAGTATTCAACTAAAAGAATGCTGCTTTCCACTGCCCTATTGGTTTTAACGGGCTTGCTTGGCCTTTTCGTTGACCTAAGTGAAGGCTTGGAAGTTACTGTAGGAATTTTACTGTTGTTGATCGCCCTGTTTTACCCCATTTATTTGACTGAAAAAGCCCTAAAACGTATAAACCATGAAGCAAGTAATTCAGACTGAGCATGCCCCTGCCCCTATTGGGCCTTACAATCAAGCTATTTTGCATGGAAACACTCTGTATACTTCAGGCCAAATTGCGCTTGACCCGGTAAGCGGAAAGTTAGTTGATGAAAATATTGAAGCAGAGTGCAAAATGGTGATGAAAAACCTAAAAGCGGTTTTAAAGGCGGCTGCAATGGATTTTGAACACGTGATCAAAGCAACCATTTACCTGACCAATATGCAGGACTTTGATGCAGTAAATGGGGTTTACGCAAACTACTTTGATGCAGCAATTGCGCCTGCGCGCGAATGCATACAAGTAGCCGCCTTACCCAAAGGCGTGCGCCTTGAAATATCGGTGGTTGCAGCCAAATAGTTACTACTTGCTAAGTAGCTTTATGGGTACGATATACAAACATCCTTTACAGCGTTATAGATACATCGTTTACACTTTTTTAGCTTGCAATTTGAACCAAACCTCAAATTGTCATGCCTTGGAAAAAATCAACTCCAAAACAGCATTTAGCGCATTTTTGGTGTAAATTTGAACCAAAACATTTAATATGGGACGTCAAAGCATATCTTTCACTGAGCCAAACGACGAATGGCTGAAAGCTCAGGTAAACAAAAAAGAATACTCAAGCAAAAGCGAACTGATCAATGACCTAGTGCGCCAAGCAAGAGGTCAGCAAAGAAAGATTGACTGGATTGCAGCTAAATTGGAGAAAGCCGAAAAAAGTGGATTTACAACTAAAAGCGGTGCTGAAATTTTAGCTGAAGCCAAAGCTACTTTTAATGGCTAAGTATAAAATTAGCAGCGATGCAGAAGCTGACTTAATCAGGATTCACCACTTTGGTACCCGGAAGTTTGGAATGAATCAGGCTGATAAATATTTCAACGACTTTTTGGACTGCTTTGAAACAATTGATAAACAACCGTTCGCTTTTGAATCAATTGACCATATCAAAGAAGGATATCGAAGATGTCCATGTGGATCTGACCAAGTATACTATCGGATTAATAATGATGTAGTAGAAATTATGGCGATTATTGGTCGACAAAATCTATCTTCAAAACTATAGCAGATTATAAATAAAGAATTTGCCTTAACAAAAACTATAAATTACCTGCCCGAACGGCAGGCGGAAAGCCGCAGTCAATGTTTGGCAATGGTTTGATTAACTTTCCTACTAAATCTAATCGACACTTTTCGCGGCTAGCTTTCATAATCAAAACGTTATTGTAAATTAAGTCCGCTAAACAATTCCCCTTTACGGCCTCATAAGGGATCACATTGCTGTATGAAAAAACCGAAACCATAAATCCGTAAAATTCACTGCGGGGTGTATGTTTGCTTTCCTATGAAGTCAAAGCAGTTTAGCTACCTAATTCTATTGTTGGCGCTTTTTACCAGCAGCCTAATGCATAGTCCTCATTTTAGGAAAGACATCATGAGCTTTCACTCTTGGAGGCAGACCCAAACGCAGGCCACCATCAATAACTTTTATGAGGAAGACTCCAATATTTTAAATCCTCGTAGGCTTGCAAGAGGGGCTGGCGATGGCATAAAACGGATGGAGTTTCCTTTAATGCAATGGCTGATCGCCTCCTCTTACCATCTCTTTGGACAAAGTGTGATGGTAAGCCGACTGTTTATGTTTCTGCTCAGTCTGCTCGGAATTTTAGGAATGTACCGCCTGCTGCTTGCTCTGTTTAGCAAACCTTTATTGGCTGCTATAGGCGCCTGGGCCTTTACCTTCTCCCCTAGTTTTTACTTCTACAGTATCAATCCTCAGCCCGACTTAATGGCCCTGAGCGCCACCCTTTGGGGAGCGGCTTTTTTCTTTGACTGGCACCGTCAGCAGAAAGCCATGCAACTATGGCTTGCGGCTCTCTTTTTAGCTATCGGCACCCTTTGCAAACTGCCTTTTGGAGCCTATTATCTACTGCCTATGGTTTATTTCCTAAAACAGTGGAGGAACTCAATAAAGCCCAAAAACCTAGAAGCGGCAGCGGTATTTCTAGTCTTTGCCCTTTTCCCCTTGGCTTGGTACCTATGGGTCATTCCTCAATGGGACGATAATCCGATTATTTGGGGGATGCTAGAAAACCAAAGTGCCTTTTCTAAATTACTGTATTACCTGCAATTCAATTTAATCTCTACCCTTCCGGAGCTCTTGCTCAACTATGGCTCGGTGGCTTTTTTCTTAGCTGGTTTTTACTTTATGAAAAAGCGCAAAGCCTTCCAAAATAATCGTTTTGACCCTCTTTTGGGGGTAAGCATTACCGTTTTGGCCTATTATCTATTTGAGGCTAATGCCATTGCGCAGGTGCATGATTACTACCTCTTTCCATTTCTGCCTCTGCTCTTCATTTTGGTGGGCTATGGGGCCTACCATTTGCTACAACAGCAAGCTCAATTTTGGCGCTACTTTGTTGGCTTTGCTTTGCTGATCTTACCCCTTACCTGCTACTTGCGGATGAAAGACCGTTGGAACCCTGACTCACCGGGCTTTAACCCCGACTTACTGACTTACAAAAAAGAACTAGCCACCGCAGTGCCAGCTGAAGCTTTGGTAATTAGCGGTTATGATGTTTCTTCTTGCATTTTCTTGTACTACATTGATAAGAAAGGCTGGAGCTTTACCGACGGCCATTTAAGCGGAGCGCAGCTAGATGAACGGATAGCCCAAGGCGCTGAATACCTCTACATAGATGAAGCGAGCTATACAGAAAGAGCGGAAGTACAAGCGCGTTTAGATACTTTGGTAGGCGAATATGGCAGCATTCAAATTTACCGCCTCAAAGGCGAAGGCAAAGGCAATAAGCTTAAGTAACCAACAATAAATGCGTCTGAATTCTTTTGACCATTTAATACCATAAAGCATAGCTATAAAAGAGAACGGTTGCATGAATAATGCCTTTACAGGCAGATACAAAGTCTGTCTCAAAGCGAGCTTGCTTTGAAGAAGCAATACTTAACTAAATGGATAATCTACGATTATATCCGGTTCGAGAAAAGGGAAGGCTACAAAGATTTGAAAATCAAAACAAAAAAATCACAAGAGTGGGTACTCTTGTGATTTGATCAATGCTTGTGTCTGCAGGTCCTAAAACCAATTAATTAAAATTATCTTCAAGATGCTTTTGGAGTCTACTAAAGTCTTGGTCAATATTGGGGTTCTTCATGACATCAAAGCAGGCAAAAGTAGGTAGCGGTATCATCCCAAAAAATTTAAAATTCATGTGTTGAGGGAAATAAAGCTCATCGATACTTTTTCCTTCGAAAAAATCATCGGAATCATTAAAAGCCTCTTCGGGTGCATTGAAAGTTAGAGATAACATGTATTTGGTGTTTTGCAGTAGTCCACCACCACCATAATTTTTCTTTGGAGCTGCTTCTGTTCTACCGTCATTCTGACTCATTTTACCAAACATGCCTGCGGTGTAAACCTCATCCATGTATTTCTTGAAACTCCAAGGTAAACCCATCCAATTAGTAGGAGATTGTAAAATGACTACATCTGCCCAGCAGTGTTTATCAACCTCTTCATCTGCATTCCAGTCATCTTTCATAGTGGTGGTTTTTATTTCGTAACCAACACTTTTAAGATAGTCTCTAATCCTTTTGGCGATTGTTTTATTCAGTTCACCTTTAGCAAACGGATATTCTTGATGAGCATTTAATATTAGTGCCTTCTTCATGGTCTACTTATTTTAAAATCCACCAAACATTCCATTATCATTTGCTAATCCTTCGGTAGGAATCTCTTGGATCACATCCCAATGCTCTACTGCTTTGCCGTCTTCAAAGCGCAGCAAATCATAAAAAACATGTTTCTTGCCGCTCCAATCACCCTCACTTACCGTCAGTACAAAATTACCTTCGCCTAGAACTTTGTGAATCTTAGTGTATTGAAACATATTGTTTTGAGAAGTAAGATACTCTACCGCTTCTATTATACCCGACAATCCGTCTTTTATATCCGCATTATGCTGATCGTACTGTTCAGCGCTAATGTAATCTGCGATCTTATCAGGGTTTTTACCCATTAAAATATCTTCTACCATGGACCTTGCTATTTTTTTGTTGGCCTCAGTTTGGTCCAAGTTCTTGGCTGCTTTAGGTCCATCAGTTTGGCTTCTTCCGCTCGCCGTTTCTTTTACTAATGGGGTCATGGCATCCCAATGCTCAGCCACTTTGCCATTTTCATCTAAGCGAATAATATCGAAGGAAACCATTTCATCGGCTCCAAAAGGCTTGGCATTTCGCCAGATGTTATGCATAAATATGTAGTTGCCATCTTGAAACATTCTAACATTCTCAGCGGTGGTGCCATTTTCCTGCAGCACCGGCAACATCTTAATAAAAGGTTCCAATCCCGTGGGAATAAATGGATTGTGTTGAATATAATTTGCGTTGGCCAATTCCCGCATGGTAGCGGAATCATTTTTTAATACTGCACCTAGAAAAGTGCCTACAATCTCTTTTTTGCTCATTTTTTCTGTTTTTTGTTTCAACTGTTTATTAGAATTATTTTCTTGCGGTTGTGAACTTAAATTTTGGCAGGCAGCCAAAAGTCCACTTAGGCTTAATAGGTAGATAATTTTTTTCATGCTTGTTGATTTATTACTTTTGTTATGCAAGCAATATTACATAATTACTTTCATTTTGCAAGTAATTTTTATTATTAATTGCAATTCGCAACTAATATTTCTTAATTCTGTAGCATGCAACACGACTTCAGGTGTAATTGTCCCTTTACTTCAGCCCTAGATATTCTAGGCGATAAGTGGATATTAGTGATCATAAAGCAAATGTTGGTTGAAGGCAAAGAGACCTTTAAAGACTTTACCCAAAGTGAAGAAGCCATTGCCTCTAATATTCTTTCAGCGAAACTCAAAATCTTGGAGGAAGTGGGTATTGTACTCAAAACCAAACGTCCGGATAACAAAAAGACCAACCTTTACCTTTTAACCGAAAAAGGAATCGCCTTGACGCCGATCTTGGTTGAGCTTGCCAACTGGAGCGATGGTCATTTGCGCGACCTTCATCCAACTATTGTTGAAGGAGATGGAATTGATCTGTTGCGGAATGACAAGGCCACTTTCGCCAAAAGCCTAGAAGATAAGTATAGAGAAAAATTGCTCAGCTTGGATTACACAGGTAAAAATAATCAAGAGCAAAAAGAAAATAAATGACAGAAATAGAATTATTGATTGACTTTCACAAAGGAGCTAAAAGACAAGGTCCGGGAAGCCGTGAAGATACCTTAAAGGCATTAAGCTTTATTGAGCTAGATAGTAAAAAGCGCTTAAAAGTGGTTGACATTGGCTGTGGTACTGGTTCGCAGACTATTTCGCTTGCTCAAAACCTCAATGCTGATATAATGGCGGTTGATCTATTCCCTGATTTTTTAGAAAAACTTGAGCTAAACGCCAAAAGCCATGGCTTGCAAGATCAAATTACCACTCTCGAAAGATCAATGGATGATTTACCCTTTGACCGGGCCCAATTTGACCTGATCTGGGCGGAAGGATCAATTTACATAATGGGTTTTGAAGCAGGAATAAAAAGATGGAAAGGCTACCTAAAAGTTGGTGGATACATTGCCTTGAGTGAGATCACTTGGACAAGCAATTCACGCCCTAGTGAAATTGAAGCACACTGGAATAATGAATACCCTGAAATCGATACTGCTTCTAACAAAATGAAAGTATTAGAAGAAAATGGTTTTTCTCCTGTTGGCTATTTCTACTTAGGCGAAAAGAGTTGGATGGACAATTACTACAAACCCATGGAAGATCGATTTGAGAAGTTTTTGGCCAAACACAAAAAGGCCGAATTGGCTCAAGCTATTGTGGAGGCTGAAAAAGATGAAATCAGAAAATACCGAAGCTATAAAGACTATTTAAGCTATGGTTTTTATATTGCAAAAAAG
>P_1C_Liq_1_UnCtyDRAFT_1000150_pt1 | contig 16029 bp, 13 predicted proteins | sample Pon1CUnioCityCA_2_FD_10230 | JGI IMG/M metagenome (IMG submission 10230) | reverse complement strand
GCCCGAGGGGCCCGCAGAGCGCGGGCCCCTCGGGTCGGGTCTCAGCCGGCGATTTCCTGGGCGTGGAAGATCGTCCAGTCGTCGAGATTGTTCAGGTTGACGGCATCGCGGAAGGGGTAGGTCTCGTCGGTGAGGCCGGCGGCGGACAGAATTTCCGCGCGGGTGCCGTCGTCATGAATGTAGCCGGTGACCGCGGCGTTGTGCTTTTCGACCGCGCTTTCATCGAAGGAGCCGTGGGCCCGGACCCAGTCCTCGAAGGCGGGGTAGCTGGGTTTTTCCGCGGCGAGGAAGGCGAGGGTCGCCTCCTTGTCGAGCCCGAGGGCGTCGAGCGTCATCTGGTCGTAGCCGGGGCCGCAGGCGGGATACTCGTCGTGCAACTTGCCGACCGCGTCGAGGCAGGCCTTCTGCCAGAACCGGGGCAGGTGAAGGATGCCGAGGGGTCCGGCCACGCCGGAGGAGATGGTGGGGACAATCTTGCTCATGGGGTTGTTCCTTGGGTTGGGAGGTTGGGTTGGGAGGGTAGCAGGTTTGCGCGGAGGCAAGCTGAGCCTCCGGGACCGGGAAGGCAATGGTGGAGGTACGGGCACCGCGGTTTCTCCGCCCGCCCGGGAGAGGGGATCAGGTTCCGTTGCCGCTGAGGCGTTCCCCGACGGTGGCACGGTCGCGAGCGGCGAGGAGTTCCGGCAGTCGTTCGCGGCAAGTGGCGGGGTCCAGCTTTTGCAGGTGAAACTTGATCAGGGGGACGAGGGCGGGGCTGACGCTGAGGGAGTCGAAGCCGAGGCCCACGAGGAGGGGCAGGGCTTCCGGGCGGGAGGCGAGCTCGCCGCAGAGCCCGAGGGGAATGCCGGCCGCGCGCGCCGCTTCCGCGGTCCATTGGAGGGCCTGGAGGACGGCGGGCTGGAGGGGGTCGGCAAGGGCGGTCATGGCGGGATTCCCGCGCTCGGCGGCCATCACGTACTGGCTGAGGTCGTTGGTGCCGACGGAGAAGAAATCGGAGACGCGGGCGAGATCGGCCGCCCGGAGCACCGCCGCGGGGGTCTCCACCATGATCCCGAGAGGTGGGTCGGGGGGAGGCTCGCCGGTCGTGCGCTCGAGCTCGGTCCGCACGGTGGCGAGCAGGGAGCGGATCGCCTCGACCTCGGCGGCGTGGGTGACCATGGGAATCATCAGCCGGAGCCGCCGGCCCGCGCCGGCCCGGAGAATGGCCCGCAGGTGGCCGCGCAGCATTTCGGCATGATCGGGGTGCCGGAGGAGGCGGATCCCCCGGAGGCCGAGAAAGGGGTTCGCCTCGGGGGGGAGGTGGAGCGCGGGGAGTTCCTTGTCTCCCCCGATGTCGAGGAGCCGCAGGGTGACGGGCTGGTCCCCGAAGAGCTCGATCCGCTCGCGCAGCGCCTCGACCTGCTCGTCCTCGCGGGGGAGAGGGTCGCGGCCGAGGAAGAGGAACTCCGTGCGGAGCAGTCCGATCCCCTCGGCTCCGTTGTCGGCCGCGGTGCGGGCGTCGGCGAGGGTGGCCACATTCGCGAGGATCGGGAGGGGGCTGCCGTCGGCAAGGTGAGCGGGCTGCCGGGCGAGGGCCCGTAGCTCGGCCTCCCGCTCCCTGCGCTCCTCCCGCTCCCGGGCGACCTCGGCGAGGTTGGCCGGTTCGGGGTCGAGCTCGAGGAGGCCGGTGCTCCCGTCGACGATCGCCTCCCGACCGGGGAGCTCCCCCTCCCAGCCCGGGGAGAGGGGAACCGCCGCCACCATGGGGATCCCGAGTCCCCGCGCGAGGATGGCGACATGGGAGTTCTCCGAGCCGTGCACGCTGACGAGGGCCCGGACTCGATCGGGCTCGAAGTGGAGGGCCTGGGAGGGCAGGAAGTCGTCGGCCACGAGAATGGCGGGCTCCTCCGGCAGGGTGGGCTCGCGGACCAGGTCGGGGCGGAGCGTGGCGACCAGCCGCCGGGCGACATCCTCCACGTCGGCCGCCCGGTCCCGCAGGTAGGCGTCCTGCATGCGGCGGTACTCGGCGGCGATGCGCAGGCCGGCCTTCCAGAAGGCCTCGAGGGGGCCGACATCGCAGTCGCGGAGCAGTATCCGGCTGCTCTCGTGCCACTCGGGGTCGAGGAGGAGCGTCTCGTGGGCCTCGGCAATCTCGGCCGCGCTGATCCGCCCGGTCTGGCGGGCCTCGCGGGCCTGTCCGCGGTAGTCGAGGGCCAGCTCGCGGAGGGCGGGCTCCACAGTTCTCCACTGCTCGGCCACCTCGGGGGCGGACAGCGGCTCCGGGCGCGGCTCGGGCTCTCCCCGGGAAAAGGCGACCTCCGCCTCGTGGAGAACGATCACCTCGCCTTCGGCGCGGCCGGGGGAGGCGGGCAGCCCCTGGGCGGCCCGGCTGGGCAGGTCGGAGCGCGGCGGCACCGGGCCGGGAGAGGGGAGCGGCGCGCCGCCGGCCTTGGCGGAGGCATCCGCCGGCTTTGCCTCCTCCCCGAAGTGGGCGCGGACGAGCTTGCGGACGGCCGCGAGCAAGTCGCCCGCCTCGGGCCCGCGGGCGCGCACCTCCACGGAATCCCCACACCGTACCTGGAGGGTGGCGATGCGATTGAGGCTCCGCCCATTCACCCAATGGCCGGGGTCCCCGACGCGGCGGACCTCGGCCTCCGCGTCGAAGCGGCCGATCGTCCGGACGAGTTCGGCGGCGGGTCGGGCGTGGATGCCGTGCTCCGTGTCCACCCGGTAGGTTTCCTGTTGGTAGGTGTCCGCCCCCGGGGCGGGGGGAGCGGTCGCGGGCAGGGTAGAGGCGGATGTCCCGAGTTGCTCCTGCTTGGGAGCGAGGGAGTCGAGGGCCTCGGCAACCACGGTCTCGAGATTCGCGCCGACGGCAATCTGGACGGCGGCGGAGAGGGCCCCCTCCACAAGAGGGGCGGGAACGAGGCGGACGGGACCGGCGAGGGTCCCCTCCACGAATTCGAGGGCGGTCTCCGCACTGAGGATGGCCGAGCCGAGATCCATGAGGACGAGGACGCCGTCGGCGTCGTCCACCTGCTGGATCGCCTCCATGATCTCGAGGGGGTCGGTGCCGAGTTCCCGCCGGTCTTCTCCGGCTCCCCCGGAGATGGCCACGGGGATGTCCGCGGTGGACATCCCCTGCACGAGCTGGGCGGCCCCCTCCACGAGGGCACGGCTGTGCGAGACGAGGACGAGGCCAACCATGGAAGGGCGGGGAGGAGGGAAGGGGGAGGGGGCCTCAGGCGGCGAGGTGGTCCCGGGCGGCGGCGAGGAGCAGGGCGGTGGAGGTCGCCCCCGGATCGAGGTGGTCACGGCTGCGCTCGCCGAGGTAACTGGCCCGGCCCTTGCGGGCGACGAGGGGGTAGGTGCTGTCCCGGCCGGCCTCCGCCGCGGTGGCCGCGGCCGCCAGCATGGCCGCGGGTTCCTCCCCGGCCGTCCGGCTCTCGCGGAGGGCCTCGACCGCCGGGACCAGCGCATCGACCATGGTCTTGTCCCCGACCTCGGCCTTGCCCCGTTGCTGGACGCCCTCGGTCCCGGCAGCGAGGGCCTCGAGGAGCTGATCGCCGTTGAGCTCATTTGCCTGGGGGCAAGTGGTGGCGGCCTTGAGGAAAAAGGTGCCGTAGAGAGGCCCGGAGGCCCCACCCACGGTTTTCATGAGCACCATGGCCACGCGCTTGAGGGCGGCGGCAGGAGTCTCGGGGGGATCCCCCTGGAGGTCGTCCCGGGCAGCGGCAAAGCCGCGGGCCATGTTCGAGCCGTGGTCGGCGTCGCCGATGGCCGCGTCGAGCTCGGTGAGATAGGATTGCTGCTCGCCGTAGGTGGAGGCGAGGGCCGCGATCCAGGAGACGATGTTCCCGGTGGTGACCGCCATCACCCGCCCCAGCGCAGCCCGGGCGTGAGCACCGGGTCGTCCCAGAGTTCCACCATCGCATCGTCGACCCGCAGGAGGGTGAGCGAGAAGCCCTGCATCTCCAGCGAGGTAATGTAGTCGCCGACGAGATTCCGCTCCACGAGGAGACCACGGTCGGCGGCGAGCCGGGCGAACTCCCCGTAGAGGAGATAGAGCTCGAGGAGCGGTGTGCCCCCCATGCCGTTGAGCATGGCGATGACGCGGTCGCCCTTCGCGAAGGGAAGATCGCCGAGGACGGTCTCTGCCATCTGCTCGACGAGCTCGCGGGCGGGCCGATTCGTGGTGCGCTCCCGGCCGGGCTCCCCGTGGATGCCGATGCCCAACTCGATCTCGTCGGGGCCGAGGTCGAAGGTGGGCTTGCCGGCGGAGGGCACGGTGCAGCTGGTGAAGGCCATCCCGAAGGAACGGCCTTCCTCGTTCACCCGGCGGGCGAGGGATGCCACGGTGGCGAGGTCCTGTCCGCGCTCGGCGGCGGCCCCGGCGATCTTCTCGAGGAGGACCGTGGTGCCTACCCCGCGGCGGCCCGCGGTGAAGAGGCTGTCCTCGACGGCGACGTCGTCGTTGACGAGGACGGCTTCCACCTCGAGACCTTCCGCCCGGCAGAGGTCGGCGGCGGTCTCGAAGTTGAGCACGTCCCCGGTGTAGTTCTTGATGATGTGGAGGGCCCCCTGGCCCCCGTCCACCGCGCGGGTGGCGGCCTCCACCTGGTCGGGGGTCGGGCTGGTGAAGACTTCGCCGGGACAGGCGGCGTCGAGCATGCCCGGGCCCACGAAGCCGCCGTGCAGGGGCTCGTGCCCGGAGCCACCCCCGGAGACGAGGGCGACCTTGCCGCGGACGGGGGCATCGGCCCGGGTGATGAACTTCGGTTCGTAGGATACGCGGAGGCGGTCGGGGTGGGCAGCCTCCATGCCCCGCAGGGCCTCGACGACCACATCCTCGGGTCGATTGATTGCTTTCTTCATGGCTGAGAGGGGGAACTGGGGTGAGGAGTCAGGGGGCGGGGGTTCCGGGGGAGCGAGGCTCCTCCGCAGGGGGGCGATGGGTGCCGGGTACAACCGCCGGCGGGCTCTCCCACCGAGCCCAAGTGCTGATCCCGACGCTGGCAAGAACGGACCCGGACGAGACGGCTTGGCACATGAATCTTTTCTATGGAGAACAAAAACAATGTAAATAGTTCTTGGCCGTAGCCTTTTTTTTCGTTGGATGGCTGATGCTATGTTACCCCCCAACCCAATCAAGATCGGAGCGGCCGCCCTCGGTGCGGCCCTCATCAGCCTCAGCCCGCTCGCTTCGTCGGAAGCGCAGGGAGAGGAGCTGACCCTCTGCTGGGCGGCGTGGGATCCGGCCAACGCTCTGCAGGAGCTCGGCAAGGATTTCACGGCGCAGACCGGAATCGAGATGAACTACGAGTTCGTGCCCTGGACGAACTTCGCGGACCGCTTCCTCAACGAGTTGAACAGCCGCGGCCAGCTCTGCGACCTCCTCATCGGGGACAGCCAGTGGCTCGGCCTTGGGGCGGAGTTCGGGCACTATGTGAAGTTGAACGAATTCTTCGAGGAAGAGGGCATCCGCATGGAGGAGTTCCTCCCGGCGGGTGTCTACAATTACGCGACCTGGCCGAAGGGCGAGCCGGAGTACTGGGCGCTGCCGGCCATGGGCGACGCGGTGGGCTATGTCTACCGGAAGGACTGGTTCGAGCGCCCGGAACTGCAGGCGGCCTTCGAGCGCGAGTTCGGGAGTGAACTGGCGGTGCCGGAAACCTGGGACGAGCTGCTGCAGGTGGCCAAGTTCTTCCAGGGCCGGAAGATCGACGGGCGGGAGCGCTACGGGATCGCGCTCTACACCGAGCGGGGCTCCGAGGGAATCACCATGGGGATCACCAACGCCCTTTATTCCTGGGGCGTCGAGTACGCGGACCCGCAGAATCCCTACGAGATGGAGGGTTTCTTCGATTCACCGGAAGCGGTGGAGGCCCTCGAATTCTACAAGGAACTCTACGAGTGCTGCACGCCCCCGGGCCACTCGGATGCCTACATGGTGGCGAACCTCGACGCCTACCGTAGCGGGCAGGTGGCCATGCAGATGAACTTCTTCGCGTTCTTCCCGGGGATCGCCAAGGACGAGGACGTCGGGGACGTCTCCGGCTTCTTCGTCAATCCCCGCCAGAACGTCGAGGCCAGCGTCCTCGGGGGCCAGGGGATTTCGGTGGTCTCCTACTCCGACAAGGGCCCTCGAGTACATCAAGTGGTTTGCCCAGCCGGAGATCCAGCAGCGCTGGTGGGACCTCGGCGGGTACTCCGTGCACAATTCCGTGCTGGAGGCGGAAGGCTTCGAGGAGTCGACTCCCTTCGCCGGCCAGTTCCTCGAGGCGATGTCCAACGTACGCGACTTCTGGCAGGAGCCGGCCTACGCCGAGCTTCTCCAGGCCATGCAGCGCCGGGTCCACGACTACGTGGTAGCGGACGAGGGAACCGCCGAGGAGGCCCTCGACAAGTTGATCGAGGACTGGAACTTCACCTTCGAGATGGAGGGCAAGAAGTAGGACCCGACCGCGGTTCCTCCGGATTTCCCCGCCACCGGTCCGCCTGCGTTCCCGCAGGCGGACCGGTCCGTTTTCCGGGGAAATGGCGTGGCGAGGCCGGACGCCTCGCAACCCCGGCCGCGGTTCCCTTCCTTCCGCCCCCCGTGACCCGAGCGTGAGCACCCCGAAACCCCAGGCACCCCGTCCCCGCCGGCGCGGTTTTTCCGACCGTTCCCTGGCGTGGTTCTTCGTGGGCCCGAGCGTCCTCCTGCTCCTCGCGATCAACATCTTCCCGCTCGTCTGGAACATCTACCTCAGCTTCACGAACTATGCGGCGAACCGGCCGGGGACCCCCGTGCGGGGGATGGGCACCCGCAACTACGAACGCCTGCTCTCCCAGGAGGACGTCTGGGAATCCCTCCAGCACACCGCCCATTTCGTGACCTGGAGCATCGCCCTGCAGGTGCTCCTCGGGTTTGGGCTGGCCTGGCTCCTCAGCCGGAAATTCCGCGGGAGCGGGCTCTGGACCACCCTGATCGTCCTGCCCATGATGCTTTCGCCGGCGGTGGTCGGCACCTTCTGGACCTACCTCTTCCAGCCGCAGATCGGCATTTTCAACGCGATCGTCGGGCTGTTCACGGGGACGACCGAGTTCTCCATGATTGCCAACCCGGACCTCGCCCCCTGGGCGATCGTGCTGGTGGACACCTGGATGTGGACGCCCTTCATCATGCTGATCTGCCTGGCCGGGCTGAACTCCGTGCCCCGCGACCTCTACGAGGCGGCCGAGATCGACGGGGCCAGCAGCTGGCGCCAGTTCTGGACGGTGACCCTGCCGATGGTGCTCCCCTTCCTCATGCTGGCGGTCCTCTTCCGGGGCATCGAGAACTTCAAGATGTTCGACATGGTCAACGAGTTGACCTCGGGCGGCCCGGGCTCCGTGACGGAGCTGGCCAACATCTACCTGAAGCGGGAGGCCTTTGAGAAGTGGCGGACGGGGTACGCGGCGGCGCTCGCCGTCATCCTCTTCGTCACCGTCTTCGGCTTCGCCAATATCTACGTGAAGGTGTGGAACGCCGTGAAGCAGCGATGAGCGACACCGCCCGATCGATCGTCGAGCCCGGCAAGCGGGCCAAGCGGGTGGCCGGCCTGGTCGTGGCGGCCTATGCTCTCGTCACCCTCATCCCGATTCTCTGGATCGTGGGTACGAGCTTCAAGTCGCCCAACGACGCCATCGCCTACCCGCCCAAGGTCTTCTTCGAGCCGACCCTCGAGGGCTATGTGAACGTCTTCACCACCCGGTCCCGGCAGTCCCCGGAGTACATGGAGAGCCTGCCCCCGCCGGAGACCTGGTACGATAAGCTCGTCCGCCAGCGGAACATGGTGATCACCGGGCCCTCCCGCTTCGGGGACCGCTACCTGAACTCCCTGATCATCGGCTTCGGGTCGACCTTCCTCACCGTGGTGCTCGGGGTGCTCGCCGCCTACGCCTTCTCGCGGTTTCGCGTGCCCCTGCGGGACGACCTCATGTTCTTCATCCTCTCCACCCGGATGTTCCCGCCGGTGGCGGTGGCCATCCCGCTCTTCCTCATGTACCGGGAGCTCGGCCTGTCAGACACCCACCTCGGGATGATCATCCTCTACACGGCCGTGAACCTGAGCCTGGCAGTCTGGCTGCTGAAGGGCTTCATCGACGAGATTCCCCGCGAATACGAGGAGGCCGCCATGGTGGACGGGTACACGCGCTTCCAGGCCTTCCGCAAGGTCGTCCTCCCCCAGGCCAAGGCCGGCATCGCGGCCACGGCCATTTTCAGCCTGATCTTCTCCTGGAACGAGTACAACTTCGCCGTCCTGCTCACCTCCGGGAACGCGCAGACCGCACCTCCCTTCATCCCCCTGATCATCGGGGAGGGCGGGCTGGATTGGCCGGCGGTGGCCGCCGCGACCACGCTCTTCATCCTCCCGGTCCTCCTCTTCACCGTCCTCCTGCGGAAATACCTGCTGGCGGGCATCACCTTCGGGGCTGTGCGATGAGCGCCCCGGATCCCGGCCCCCCTCCCCGCGAGGACCGCCACGGTCACCGCACCCCCCCGGCGGAAGGCATTCCCGCCCGCCCCGGTGCCGGCCGTCGCTGGCCGCGCTGGCTCGCCCGCGGGCCCCTCGAGAACCTCTCCATGGCCCTGATCGGGGCGGGGGTCGTCATGATGACCCAGACCTTCTCGGAAAGCCTCTACGGTTGGTCCTTCCTCGTGGTGCTGGCCGGGACGCTCAGTTTTATGGTGTTCAGTCACTTCCCCGAGTGAAGGGAGCAGCTGCGGAACGATGGCGGAGATCGAGCTGACCCACCTGCACAAGGCCTTCGACGAGTTCGTGGCCGTGCGGGATACGAACCTCACCATCCACGAGGGAGAGTTCTTCGCCCTGCTCGGGCCGTCGGGCTGTGGGAAGACGACCACCCTGCGGATGATCGCCGGCCTCGAACAGCCCACCTCCGGAAGCATCCGTCTCGACGGGGAGGAGGTCGCGAGGATCCGCCCCGCCCGGCGGGACATCGCCTTCGTCTTCCAGCTCTTCGCGCTCTACCCGCATCTCAACGTGCAGGACAATATCGCCTACCCGCTCCGTTCGCGCGGCGTGCCCGCGGGCGAGCGGAGGGAACAGGTCGCCGAAGTGGCCCGGATCCTCCGCATCGAGCACCTGCTCCGCTCCCGCATCTCCCAACTGGCCGGGGGCGACCGCCAGCGGGTCGCCCTCGCCCGGGCGATGGTGCGCCGGCCGCGCGCCTTTCTCATGGACGAACCGCTCGGCACCCTCGACGCGGAAATGCGGGCGGCCATGCGGGACGAACTCCGCGGGCTGCACGACCGGATCCGGGCGACCACCGTTTACGTCACCCATGACCAGATGGAGGCCATGAGCATGGCCGACCGCATCGCGGTGATGAACGGGGGCGACGTGCTGCAGGCGGCTCCGCCCATGGAGTTGTACCTCAATCCGGCCACGCTCTTCGTGGCCGGCTTTGTCGGATCGCCCCCCATGAACCTATTGGAGGCGGAGGGTCACCGGGAGGCCGGTGGGGACGTCCTGCGGCTGCGTGCGGAGGGCACTCCGGCAGTGGCGGCGCCCTCCCTCCCGGGCGGGCTTCCGGCCGGACCCCTCGTCCTCGGCGTGCGGCCGGAACACTTGCGCGTGGGGCCCGAGGCGTCCCTCCCCGCCACGGTGTACGGGGCGGAGTACCTCGGCTCCCACCGGATCCTCACCCTCGACTCGCCCGCCGGGCGCCTCCGGGCACGGGTCTCCAAGGATCACCCCGCGCAGGCGGGGGACCGTACGGGGATCGGCGTGGATCCCCGGCAGGCCATCCTTTTCGATCCCTCCACGGGATCCGCCCTCAACCGGATGGCCGGAGCACCGCCCCTCCCCGACGCGGAAGGAGGTCCCCATGGCTGAGGTGCGCCTCGAGAACATCACCAAGGACTTTGGCCGGGTGCGGGCCCTCGAGGGCCTGTCCTTCCACATCGAGGATGGCGAGTTCTTCGTGCTGCTCGGACCCACGGGTGCCGGGAAGACCACCACCCTCCGCACGGTGGCCGGGCTGGAAAGGCCGGCGGCCGGCCGGGTGCTTCTCGGCGGGGAGGACGCCACCGGATGGTCGCCGGCCCAACGGGATGTCGCCTTTGTCTTCCAGCAGTACTCCCTCTACCCGCACCTCACGGTCTTCGAGAATCTCGCTTTCCCCCTGCGGGCCCCGGGCAAGAAGCTCGGTGCGCGGGAGATCCGGCGGAGGGTCGAGGAGGTGGCCGCCAAGCTGCGGATCGAATCCAAGCTGGACAACAAGGCGACCGCCCTCTCCGGCGGGGAGATGCAGCGGGTCTCCCTCGGGCGCGCCCTCGTCCGCGAGCCCGCCTGCTTCCTCATGGATGAGCCGTTGTCTTCCCTCGATGCCAAGCTGAGGGAGGGCCTGCGGGTCGAGCTGAAGCACCTGCAGGTGGAGCTGGGGGCGACCATTCTCTACGTCACCCACGACCAGGTGGAGGCCATGACCCTCGCCGATCGTGTGGGCGTCCTCGTCGGGGGCCACTTGCAGCAAGTCGGCCCCCCCGAGGAGGTCTACGAATACCCGGACAACCTCGAGGTCGCCCAGCAGATGGGCCACCTGCCCCTGAACCTCTTTCCGGTCGAGGAGGAGGCCGTGCGCGCCCGCGGGATCGACCGGATCGGGGTGCGAGCGGAGCACCTCCGGGTCCTGCCGGAAGAGCAGGCCGGCCCGGACGACCTTCGCGCGGAGGTTCTCCGCGTGGAGCGGCTCGGCGCCGAGGAGGTGGCCTTCCTCCGCGTGGGCAACCGCCGCCTCTACGCGATGGGCGAGGAGCACGGGCGCTTCCCGGACGCGGGCGAGGTCGCCGTGCGGGTGGAGACCGACGATTCCCTCGCTTTCGACCCGAGCGGTCGTCGGCTCGACCGTGATCCGGGCGGCAGGGGAGAGGCCCCGCCGGGAGGCGAGTCCCCGGCCGATGCGGCCCGGCGTATGGCCCGGGGCCTCCGGGACTGAGGGAAACCCGGGCCCGGGATGCCCACCCCGCGAGGGGGCCGGGGACGGGAAAATTCCCGTGGGCGGCCTCCTTTCCGGTTGAACCGTGCACCGCGCGTTCCTAGCCTCCCGGCCCATGAACGAGCATGTAGCGCAATTTCTCGAAAGCGATCAAGAGGGTCTCCTCGACCACCAGTGCGAGGGGATTCCCCGCGAGCGCCTCCACCTTCCGGGTCCGGACTTCGTCGACCGCTCCTTCATCAATTCCGACCGCAACACCCAGGTGCTGGTCAATCTCCAGCGCATGTACAACACCGGTCGGCTCGCCGGGACCGGCTACCTCTCGCTCTTCCCGGTCGACCAGGGGATCGAGCACTCGGCCGCCGCCAGCTTTTCGAAGAATCCGGACTACTTCGACTCCCGCGAGATCATCGCCATGGCCTACGAGGCCGGGTGCAACGGGGTCGCCTCCACCGCCGGCGTCCTCGGGATGCACGCCCGCGAGTTCGCCCACAAGATCCCCTTCATCGTGAAGCTCAACCACAACGAGCTGCTCACCTACCCGAACACCTTCGACCAGATCATGTTCACGGATGTCGACCGGGCCGTCGACATGGGGGCGGCCGCGGTGGGAGCGACGATCTACTTCGGGTCGGAGGAATCCGACCGGCAGATCCAGGAGGTCGCCGAGGCCTTTGCCCGCGCCCACGAGAATGGCCTCTTCACCGTCCTCTGGTGCTACCTCCGCAACGAGGGCTTCCACCACCCCGATGGGAACGACGAGACGGCCGCCGACCTCACCGGGCAGGCCAACCACCTCGGCGTCACCATGCAGTCCGATCTCATCAAGCAGAAGCAGCCCACCCACAACGGGGGCTTCAACCACCTCGAGAATTTCGGGAAGACCGACAAGCTGGTCTACGACAAGCTGACCACCGACCATCCGATCGATCTCTGCCGTTGGCAGGTCGTCAACTGCTACATGGGCCGCCTCGGGCTGATCAACTCCGGCGGAGGATCCGGGCAGCACGACATGGCCGAGGCCATCCGGACCGCCGTCATCAACAAGCGCGCCGGGGGCTGTGGCCTCATCTCCGGTCGCAAGGTCTTCCAAAAGCCCCGCGAGGAGGGCACCGCCATCCTGAACGCCATTCAGGACGTCTACCTCGAGGATTCGATCACCGTCGCCTGAGGCGGTGCTCTCCGGCTCCTTTTTGGACCTCCAATCCACGAAAGGGCGCGCCCGTACCGGGCGCGCCCTTTTCGTGCGGTGCTCCCCCGGGGGAGGGCAGTATACTTCCGCCGGGAGGCGTCGCTTCCGCGCTCCTTGCGCCGCCCGCGGACCGGCCGGCGGGCGAGCCCGCCGCACCTGACCGCGGCAGGAGGGGAGTGGAGCGACTCGGTATCTTCGGCCGAGAGGTGGAGCCGGGGATGGGGAGTGTTGCCCCTGCCGTGGACAGCGCAAAGGCAAGGGAAGGGAGGGAGGGGCGGGAGGCCGGCCTCCTGCGCGTTCAGGGGAGCCAGGGCGGGAGTTGGCGGAGTTGGATGTCGAAAGCCCAGGGGATGAGGGTGAGGCCGGTGAGCACGAGGAGGCCGAGGAAGAGGGCATGGAGGAGGAGACCAGCCCGGGTCATGTCGGGGATGCGGATCCGGCCGGCACCGTAAACAATGGCGTTGGGGGGAGTGGCCACGGGGAGCATGAAGGCGCAGGAGGCGGCGAGGGCGGCGGGGGCGGCGAGGAGGAGGGGGTTCTCGCCGATACCGATGGCGAGGGAAGCGAGGATAGGGAGGAAGGCGGCGGTGGAGGCGGTGTTGGAGGTGACTTCGGTGAGGAAGACCATGAGGGTGACCACGGCGAGGAGGAGCAGGGCGGTGGGGAGGGCACCGAGGGCGGCGAGGGAATCGCCGAGTGCGTCGGCGAGTCCGGTTTCGTTGATGGAACCGGCCATGCTGAGTCCCCCGCCGAAGAGGAGGAGAACCCCCCAGGGAACCCGGGCGGTATCCTCCCAGGAAAGAATCTGGGGGTGGTCGGGGTTGCCGGAGGGGACGAGGAAGAGGAGGACCCCGGAGGCGATGGCGATGCCCGCATCGGAGAGGAGGGGGAGCACGGGAACAACGGCCGGGCGGAGGATCCAGGCGAGGGCGGTGAGGACAAAGAGGGCGGCCACCCGTTTCTCCTGGGGAGAGAGGGGACCGAGGCGGTCCAGTTCCCGCTGGAGGTAGTCGCGTCCGCCGGGCAACTCCCGGATGCGAATGGGGTAGAGGACGCGGGTGAGAGCGAGGTACATCAGGGGGAGGGTGACGGCGACGAAGGGAATGCCGACCGTCATCCATTGGAAGAAGGAGATCTCGTAGCCGTAGGACTCCTGCATGAACCCGGCGAGGAGGGCGTTCGGTGGGGTGCCGATGAGGGTGCCGATCCCGCCGAGGTTGCAGGCGTAGGCGATGCCGAGGAGGAGGACCCGTTCGAAATTGCGGCGGCGCTCGGGGGGCTCCGACGCGACGAATTCGAGGAGGGAGAGGGCGATGGGGAGCATGAGGATCGCGGTGGCGGTGTTGCTGACCCACATGCTGAGGAAGCCGGCGGCAAGAAGGATCCCGAGGACGATGGAGTTGGGCCCGACCCCGGTGAAGCGGACGATCCAGAGGGCGATGCGCCGGTGGAGGTTCCACCGCTGGATGGCGACCGCGAGGAGGAAACCACCGAGAAAGAGGAAGATGATCGGGTTGGCGTAGGGGGCGGTGGCCTCGGTGATCCCGCGCACGCCGAGGAGGGGGAAGAGGACGATGGGGAGCAGGGCGGTCCCGTAGATGGGAATGGCCTCGGTGATCCACCAGGTGGCCATGAGGGCGGTGATCGCGGCGGTTTTCCATGCTTCGGGAGAGAGTCCGTCGGGCGTGGGGAGGGAGAGCAGTCCCAGCAGGAGGAGGAGGCCCAGCCCTCTCCCGATGGCGGGAGTGGAGAGGCGCTTGCGGCGAGGGAGAGGAAATTCGTGGTCGTGCGTCATCAACAGGTGAGGGGGAGAAGCGCTTGCGGAACAAAGGTTACGGGAGTTCCGGCCGTGGGACCGGCCACGGAAAATCCGGCCGGTGCCCCGGAACGGCGAAGCGAATCGCGTGCCGATCCGGGTTCGTGGGCGAGGAAAGGTTCGCGGAGGAGCCTCGTCGAGCCACCTCAGTTGCCCGGGACCACTTCGTCGACGGCCCGGGCCACGGCCTCGGGGGTGAGGGAGCGAAAGCAGCGCGCCCAACGGTGGCGGCGGGTCTCGCCGGGCCGGGCGGGGAGATCGGCGATGAGCGTCCGGGTCTGTGCCCCGAGGGGTTGCCAGCGTTTCGGGGAATGCACCCCGTCGCACTGCCCCATCAGGCAGACCAGCGGGGATCCGAGGGCGGCGGCGAGGTGGGCCGGGCCGCTATCCCGGGAGATGACCACGGTGGCGGCGGCGAGCAGGCGGGCGGTGGTGTCGAGGGCATCCTTCCCGCCACGGTCCTCCCAGGCGGAAGCGGGGAGGCGGTCGATGAGTTGCGCGGTTACCGCCTCGTGGGGACGCTCTCCCACGAGGACAATCCGCCACCCCCGGTCGGTATGCAGATGGCTTGCGAGCTTGGCGAACGACTCCGGTGGCCAGGTCGGCTTATCCCCGTGCGCGGTGGTGTGGAGGACGGCAAAGGATTCCGGCGGGACCGGGGCCTGCGCACCACCACGAGTTTCCCGGGCGAGGTGGATGCGGGGCTGAGGCTGCGGGGGGGGCTCGACCCCGAGGGGTACGAGGGGATCGAAGGCGGCCCGTGCCTCGTGGAGGGTGCCTTCCTCCCGGCGGGAGGGCACCCGTTCAGTGAGGAACCAGCCCCGCCGAGGGCCACGATAGCCGATCCGGCGGGGAATGCCGACGGTGGCGGCGGCGGCCTGGAGGTCGAGGTCGGGCTGGAGGAAGACCGCGGCGTGGCAGCCGAGCGGCCGGAGGCGGCGGCGCAGCCGGAGAAAGCGATGCGGCCGCAGGCGGCGGTGGGCTTGGGGCGCGGTGGGGACAGCGAGGGGCGTGGCGACGGGATCGGCGGCGAGCAGGGAAGCCTGGGCGGGTCCGGTCGCGAGGAGCACCGCCGTGTCCGGGAAGGTCTCGCGCAGGGGGTCGAGGACCGCGGTGGAGAGGACGACATCCCCGATGCGGTCGGTCCGGGCGAGGAGGAGGGGGCCGGGGCTCCTCATGGGTCGAGGCCGGCGGAGGCCCGCAGCCGGGTGGCCAGCGCGCGCGTGTTCTCCTCCGTCCGGAAGTGGTCGAGCACCCATTGGCGGGCGTTGCGGCCGAGGCGCTCGCGCTCCCGCGGATCGTTGCGGAGGGCGAGGATGCGGTCGGCCCACGCCCCCACCTCAAGGGTGGGCAGGAGGATGCCGGTCTCCCCGTCGCGAACGGCCTCTGCGACTCCCGGGAGGGAGTGGGCGAGTACGGGTACGTTGGCAGCCATCGCCTCGGCCACAGCATTGGGCAGGCCGTCCCGGTTGCCGTCAGCGGCGATGACGCCGGTGAAGAGGAAGAGGTCGGCCCTGGCGAGGGCGCGAAAGACCTCCGCGTTGGGGGCCGCACCGAGGAAAGTGACCCGATCGGCAATCCCGTGGGCGCGGGCGCGGGCGGCGAGCCGGGACCGCTCCGGGCCGTCCCCGAGGATCGTGGCGTGGAACTGGATCCCGCGGCGGGCGAGAGCGGCGTAGATTTCCAGTTGCCGGAAAAAGCCCTTCTTGGGAACGAGTCGGCCCACGGAAAGCAGCTGGAACTCCCGCGGTGACCGGGGCGGGCTTGCGGCGGGGCTCTCCGGGGAACGTTCCGGCGGCAGGGCGGGAAGTCCGCGGCGTACGAGGAGGACGCGCTCCGGCCGGGCCCCGCGCTCGAGCAATTCCCGCCGGGCGGCCATCGTGGAGGTGCGGACCCAGTCGGCGGTGGCGATTTTCTCGGCGAGGAGGGGATCGCCGCCGTCCTGGAAGAGATCGTAGGCATGCGCCTCAAAGGAGTAGGGCCAGCCGTGGATGCGGTGGAGGACCCAGGCGGCGGTGGCGGGAGCCGCTGCCCATGAGGCGTGGACCCAGGCGGG
>P_1C_Liq_1_UnCtyDRAFT_1000148_pt1 | contig 16171 bp, 11 predicted proteins | sample Pon1CUnioCityCA_2_FD_10230 | JGI IMG/M metagenome (IMG submission 10230) | reverse complement strand
CTTATACTGAAGATAATGTAGCTAAAGGAGAAGAACTTTACGGTTATTATTGCGCTATTTGTCATGGCAATAAAGGAAACGGTAAAGGTTGGTTAGTACAGCAGGAAAAAGTATTGGGTGTGCCTAGTTATGATGATGTAGGAAGAGCGATTACAAGTGGTAGCACCTATTATGTCATTTATCACGGAAGAAACCTTATGGGTTCTTATGCATCACAAATGAACAGAAAAGAAATGTGGCAAGTGACACAATACGTGATGAAATTAAAGCGTGACCTAGAAGATAAAGACGAGCTGCCTTTTGAAAAAGATACGATTAAAAATAAACAATTATTCTCAACATCAGATAAATTAGAATTAACGAATTAACAGGATCTCTATGTATCAAATGTCTAACAAAATAAAAATGACTTCCTTAATACTGATTGTATTAGGCGTAATAGGCGTAAGTGCAGGCTTTTTATCTACTCCTAATAGTGTTGAAGAAGTTAAACAACAAATGGAAGCATCTCATGACGGACATGGTGGAAGTCATTCCAATGCTGATCATGAAGATTCTAAAGAAGAAATAGGCGAACATCATGCAGATGAAAAATCTCATGCAGAACATGCTTATACATTTTTGAAAAATAAGCCCTGGTCTGCTCTATTTGTGTCTTTACTATTTTTCTTATTGATTTCATTAGGAGCTTTTGTTTTTTATGTTATTCAACTTGTTTCTCAAGCAGGCTGGTCTCCTGTCCTTTTTAGAGTAATGGAAGCCATCTCAAAATATATCATCCCTGGTGGGATTTTGATTTATGTTTTCTTAGTATTATCTTCTTTGCATCTAAATCATTTATTTGTATGGATGGACCCTGAAACAGTAGCAAATGATCCTGTAATACAAGAAAAGTCAGGATATCTAAACATACCATTCTTTTTGATTAGAGCTGCTATTTATATAGGTGGCTGGATTCTGTTTCAAAAACTAATCATCAAGAATGAAAATAAGCAAGATGATGGATATGATCAAAATCTATATAAAAAAAACATTACTTATTCAGTTCTGTTTTTAGCTTTCTTTGCTATTACAGAGTCTATGGCTACGTGGGATTGGATTATGAGTATTGACACACACTGGTTTAGTACATTAATAGGTTGGTTTGTTTTTGCCAGCATGTTTGTGTCAGGAATAACGACAATTGCTATGGTAACGGTGTATTTAAAATCAAATGGGTATCTAGATAAGGTAAATGACAGCCATATACATGATTTAGCAAAATTTATGTTTGGTATGTCTATATTTTGGACATATCTATGGTTTGCTCAATTTATGTTGATATGGTACGCTAATATGCCAGAAGAAGCTGTTTATTATGTAACACGAATGGAAGACTATCAACTATTGTTTTTAGGCTCTGTTGCTTTAAACTTTGTTTTTCCTTTGTTAATTTTAATGAATTCAGACTTCAAAAGGATAAATTGGATTGTTATCTTTGCAGGAATAGTAATTTTAATAGGACATTATATAAACTTTTATGTATTGATTATGCCTGGAACAGTAGCTGGGCAGTGGTCAATTTCATTTGCTGAGATAGGTTCTCTATTTTTAGTAAGTGGATTATTTTTATATGTTACTTTCAATGCACTTACAAAAAAATCGTTGATACCAGAAAATAATCCATTAATAAAAGAAAGTAAACAGTATCACTATTAAAACAGATATATAAAGAATGACAGCATTATTAATCGTAATAGTAGTAGCACTCTTGGGTGTTACCGTTTGGCAAATATCAAAAATATTTAAATTATCAAAACCTGTTGGTGAAAGCGATACACCTATTGCCAATAATAAAGACAATGAAAGGCAAGGACAATTGATGTTAGTCTTTATGGTACTTTTCTACGCTTTCATGTTTTATTGTTTTTATGAGTACAGTAGGTTTTACTTACCCGAATCAGCATCTGAACATGGTTATGATTATGATCAATTAATGTTTATTAGTCTAGGAGTAATCATGACCGTGCAATTGATCACTCAAGCATTACTTCATTATTTTTCTTATAAATATAGAGGAAAAGAAGGTAAAAAGGCATTGTTTTACGCAGATAATGATAAGTTAGAATTTATATGGACTATTATTCCTGTAATAGTGTTGGCAGGTTTAATTATTTACGGATTATTTAGTTGGTCAGAAATCATGAATCCCGTGAAAAAAGAAGAAGCGAGAGTGATAGAAATATATGCTTATCAATTTGACTGGAAAGCGAGATATTCTGGGGAAGATAACACTTTAGGAAAAGCAAATGTAAGGTTGATAGAAGGTGTTAACCAATTAGGAGTAGATGAAAACGATCCTTATGCACAAGATGATGTGATTACTAGAGAATTGCATTTGCCTGTAGGTGAGCCCGTCATTTTTAAGTTTAGATCACAAGACGTACTTCATTCCGCTTATTTCCCATTTTTTAGAGCACAAATGAACGTGGTGCCAGGTATGGTTACACAATTTAGTTTTACTCCTTCAAAAACTACTAAAGAAATGAGAAATAGTGATTACATGATTGATAAAGTTGATCGAATTAACGATATTCGTGATGAACGTAATGAAGTTTTAGAGGTGGAAGGTAAAACTCCTTTAGATTCATATGAATTTGATTATTATTTACTATGTAATAAAATATGTGGTGTTTCTCACTACAATATGCAAATGAAAATTGTTGTAGAGTCTAAAGAAGATTTTAACAAGTGGATGAAAAAACAACAAGAATTTAAAGAAGTAATAGCTCAAAATAATTAAAAAACAAGAAGATGTCAGCAATTGCAAATGTTGGAAATGAAGAATTAGAAAAAGCTGCTAGAGAAGAAGCCGAGCATCACAAGCAGCCGTTTATAACCAAGTATATATTTAGCACAGATCATAAGATGATCGCTAAACAATATTTGATTTCCGGGTTGATAATGGGTTTTGTAGGAATCGCAATGTCTCTATTGATGAGACTACAATTAGCTTGGCCAGAAGAATCCTTTTGGTTATTTGAAGTTTTACTGGGTAAGTTTCAAAATGATGGTGTAATGGAACCTGGTATGTATCTCGCATTGGTTACTATTCATGGTACTATTATGGTTTTCTTTGTTTTAACAGCTGGTCTAAGCGGTACTTTTAGTAACCTGTTAATCCCACTTCAAATTGGAGCGAGAGATATGGCATCCGGTTTTATGAATATGCTTTCTTATTGGTTATTCTTTACTTCTTCTGTAATTATGTTATCATCGCTTTTTGTAGAGAGCGGTCCAGCATCAGCTGGATGGACGGTTTATCCACCATTAAGTGCTTTACCAGAAGCTATTAGTGGATCTGGAATGGGTATGACATTATGGCTCGTATCTATGGCTATTTTTATTGCGTCTTCTTTATTAGGGTCTTTAAACTACATTGTTACGGTTATAAATTTGAGGACAGAAGGAATGTCTATGACAAGGTTGCCACTTACAATTTGGGCATTTTTTGTGACAGCAATGATAGGTGTGGTTTCATTCCCTGTATTGCTATCAGCGGCTTTACTTTTAATTATGGATAGAAGTTTTGGTACTTCATTTTTCTTAAGTGATATATATATACAAGGAGAAGTTTTAAGCCATCAAGGCGGATCACCAGTCTTATATGAACACTTATTCTGGTTTTTAGGTCATCCCGAAGTATATATTGTCTTATTACCAGCTTTAGGTATAACATCTGAGATTATTGCAACAAATGCTAGAAAGCCTATCTTTGGTTATCGCGCTATGGTAGCCTCTATATTGGCTATAGCATTCTTGTCAACGGTGGTTTGGGGTCATCATATGTTTGTATCAGGGATGAATCCATTCCTAGGATCCGTTTTCACATTTACAACCTTATTGATTGCAATTCCTTCAGCGGTTAAAGCTTTCAATTATATTACTACTTTATGGAAAGGAAATCTACAAATGAACCCAGCCATGTTATTTTCTATTGGTCTGGTATCAACATTTATAAGTGGTGGATTAACTGGTATTATTTTAGGAGATAGTACTTTAGATATCAACGTACATGATACGTATTTCGTTGTAGCTCATTTTCATTTAGTTATGGGTATTGTTGGACTTTATGGATTTATAGCTGGTGTATACCACTGGTTCCCAAAGATGTTTGGTAGAATGATGAATAAAAACTTAGGATATCTGCATTTCTGGATAACCGCAATAGGTGCTTACGGAATTTTCTTCCCCATGCATTTTATAGGAATGGCCGGTTTACCAAGGAGGTATTATACCAACACCGCATTTCCTTACTTTGATGATTTAGCTAATGTGAATGTTCTTATTTCTGTTTTTGCATTTATTACTGCTGGTGCTCAAGTTTTCTTTATTTATAATTTCATTTACTCCATATTCTATGGTAAAAAGGCTGTTCAGAATCCTTGGAAGGCAAATACTTTAGAATGGACTGCTCCTGTAAAACACATTCACGGAAACTGGCCTGGCGAATTACCTAAAGTGTACAGATGGTCTTATGATTATAGCAAAAGAAACGATGATGACTCAGATTATGTCATTCCAGGTCAAGATTATATTCCACAAAATATACCCATGAAAGAAAAAGAAGAAGAAATGATGCATTGATTGATAACCCTCATATTAATTAAATATAAAACCCCGATTCAAATGAACCGGGGTTTTATTTAACTAACCAATCTATTATGAAAAAAACTTCATCCTAGCTATATAGAAGACGTTAGATTATATTCATCATTACATTGAAAATAATATTTTAGTAAATAATTAACTATATAATAGATTACAACCTCTGATGTCAGCTTGGTCAAACCTGCCTAAAATTTTAAATTTTGAACTTGATAATTTCTTACCTAAATCTTGAGTAGCTATAAACGATACAGAGTGAATATTGCTTAGATCAATAACATTAATTCCTCCCGTACTATTATAAGGAAGTAATTGTAAAGGTTGATATATATTTCTGATTAAAACCTTCATAGTATTTGATTCTTGAAAAACTCCATCTCCTTTGGAATAAGCTTGTGATAATAATTCTGTCATTCCATATTCACTGTGTATGTAATTAACCCGAAAAGAATCTTTTAAAATGGCATGAAGCTCTTCTCTAACCAGTTCTTTTCGTTTTCCTTTCATACCTCCGGTTTCCATTATGATGCAATCAGAAAGATCTATTCTTTGTTTCTCTGCAATAGATAATAGTGCGAAAGATACACCTATAATCAATTTATACTTAGCGTTTGTTGATTGTATTTTTTTTAAGTGGTCGATTAGGTTATCATCTTCAAAACTATAAAAACCACTTAATGAATCATTAGAAGTTTGAATAAGTTGATCCACCATATGTAGTAATGAAGAATTAGGGTTATCTACGTATCCCGGTAGAATAGCTGCAATAAGAAAATCTGAAGGCTCCCCATAAAATTCCTGAAAACATTTAAAAAAAGATTTCCTGTAAAGATCAAGGCTTTTAAGGTAATGTTTACTTCTTTCTTGTTGAGATGTCCCGCTACTTAAAAAAAGTTTTTCAAAGTTTAAAGTATCGCCTATATGATGTGATTTATAGAATTCTATGGGTAGAAATGGTATATCATATATTGATTTGACAGTTGATGGTTCTACTTTTAAATGATCACAGAATTCTCTATAAACGTTGATATTTTCATATTGATAATTAAAAACTTCCAACGAAACAGCTGTAAAGTCACCTTCATTTTGAATATCGAAAATTTTGTCTTCAAGTTGCATGTACCAAAAATACGATTAATAAAAAAAGGCTGCCATAATATGACAGCCTTTATGGTGTTTAATTAATGTCTATCTTACTTGACAATAATTTTTTGTGTTATTTTTTGAGTATTGTTGACTAAGTTCAAGAAATAAATTCCAGTGTTTAATGTTGAAACATTTAGAGTTTCATTTTGACCGATTTCTTTAGTCATTAAAAGTTTACCTGAAATTGTATAAATATTTAATTGCGTCTTACTACCTAATTGATGGTTTATCGTAATCTGTCCGTTTGTGACCGGATTCGGGTGAATTTTAATATTTGATGTGTCAAAAACGTCTGTACTTAACGGAGTATCAATATCATTAGATGTTCTGGAGTAAATCTGCGTATTTCCATTAAATTCAGCAGCTAATCCTACTAAGCCATCAAGCGTTCCCATCGGGATAACATTATCAATGTAATCAGCTCCAAAAAATTCAGTTCTCATTTCACTAGTTTCAGAGCCGTTACCAAATTCATAATTGGCTCCTGTAGCAAAGGTTACCGTACCATCTGCATCAGTAAAGCTTACATTTTGGAAACCTACTAACACAGATTCATAATCATCAATATTAGCGTTAAAAGCAGATAACGAAATCACTTCCGGTGTTACTGTTACATTTCCTGCTACAGTCCCATTATCAGAAGAAGGAACTAAAGTCAAAACGCCATTGTTGTCTTCAGTGACACCTCTTAGTCCGGTAACCTGATCACCAATGCTGTAGGCATCATTAGGAATTACTGCGTTTGAATCTTCAATGTAAATTCCTCTAGGTGTATCATCCTGAAACCACTTACGATTATTAAAATCATCAGTCATTGTCATAGTTGAAGCGCCAGTAATTTCATAAAAACCGCCAACACCATTCGCTTGAACATCTGCTCTAAGTGCTGTGATATCAGGTACGGTAGTTATTGTACCAACGTCAAAAGTGAAACTTTCACTATCTACAACACTTCCTCCGGAAATCAAATCTAGTGTGACATTATACGTTTGTCCATCGGCTGTTTGTATAGCAAAGGGGCTGGAAATATCTTGATTAACTGTTCCATTTACATCTATATCAACCTGATCAGATGCAGATGTATTCGCAGTAGTAAATTCTACATCTACCTGAGTCGTTCCCGGTGCAAATGTTTGACCATCAGATGGATTTTGAACAATTAAACTTGGTGAAGCTGAGAAACCATCAACAACGCGAAGATTGTCAAGAGCTATATCTTCATCTCCGGAATCCAGTTGAAATTCGACTTGAATTTCTAGAGTTGAAGCGCCAGACACATCAAATCCGGCGCTGAATTCTGTCAACACATCGGTTAACACTTGACCGTCACCTACACCATCAAAATCAGTATCTATAGCAGCGTTACCATTGAAACCGGAATCAATATCAGCTTCGATCCATAAAAGATTTTGAGGTGTTCCACCATCTAAGGTATAAGTAAAATGAACGTAGTCGCCTGGATCCCAGTCTAGTTCTGGCAATTCTGAATCTTCAGCCAGCAAAACGGCTAAATCTAAATTACTTAGACCGGTTACATCGATCTGAGCGGTAGTTAAAGTTACCGGTAAAGTAGCTCCTTCTCCGTCTATGTCTTGTGCGCCAAAAAAGAATGAGCCTTCAACGCCATTGATCTCGACAGATCCGGCGAGGTCAGATCCATCTGTTCTGATAAAATAATCATTTGCTCCATCTGAAAATTCTGCAATAGATGTGTTGTAATTCGTACCATTAGCGTCCGTTTCAAAGTTCTCTTGGTAAACATTGGTTTGTGAAAAACCCTGAATCCCAATAAATAAAGTTAATAAAATTAGTAATTGTTTCATCATAATATTTTTTTGTAAAGTTAATAATAAACTGAGTTTTATTTGAATTTGTATGTTTCTAAATCATTAAAAATGATAACAGTCAGGTGGAAGGTAAAAATTTATAGTAGCGTTTAGTGTACACAGGATATAGACGTAATTCTTCAAATGAACAAAAATCAGATCGTATCATTTTTTTCAACGCTGATTAAAATGTATAGCTATAATTTAAAGAAAATGTTCTATAAGGTTGTCTTACACTAAATATTTCAGACTGATTACCAAAGGATCGGTAAAAACTTTCTCTTTCATCGTCTAAAATATTCTCAACTTTAAAACTTATAGCTGAATTATCATCTTTGCCAAATGTCTTTCTTAATTTATAATTCAGACTGTGAAATGGCTGAGTAAAAACATCTGGTACGATACCTGTTCCTACAACTTCTAAGGTTTCACCTTGAACATTATAAAAGAGTCCGGTTTGCAACCCTAAGTCATCGTTTGTGTAATCTAAACCTCCGTTGATCAAATAGGGAGATTGACCTTGTAATTCGCGTTCTCTTTCAATAGTTTGACCTTCTCTGGCAGCTAACTGACGCCTATTAAATTCAGCTTCAAACATCGTCAGTGATGACTCGATAAGTGACATATTAAAGTTTACTTTTAGGTTATCTAAACTTTCTGCAATAAAACCTAAACGTTTTCTAAATTCTACTTCAATACCGTAAACTTCAGCATTTCCTAAATTTCTGGGAGTTAATTGACTAGGCGCAGCTTCAAAGAAAGTTAGTTCAATTGGATCTGTAAAATCCTTATAGAAAACACTCGCGGCTAACATCTCACCTTCTCCACCAAAAAATTCATATCTAATATCGAAGTTATTAACATAGGTAGGTTGTAAATCAATATTACCGATAAATGTACGGTTAGCTATCGGATCGAAGATTTGCACAAAAGAAGCCTCTTTAAAAGACGGTCGGGCTGTTGTTCTTGAATAGGAAGCCCTTAAGTTAGATTCATCATTCAGCTCGTAAATTAAATTGGCAGAAGGAAATAAATCTGACTTATCTAATATTAAGTCATTGTCAAATATTTGGGTATCCGGATCATTTGGATCGCCTTGACTTTGACCGGTATAATAAGATTCAAATTTTTCAAATCGTAAGCCGATAACTGTTTTAAATCTTTCAAATGGTTTAAGATCAATTTGTCCGTAACCGGCAAAGGTTCTTTGTTCGCCTTCATAAGCGTTTGATGGCTCAAACTGATCACCAAATAAAAGACTGGTTCCTTCATCATCTTCCGGATTCCAAACATTTTCAGGGAAAAGTAAAGCGTCAGGATCATTATTTGGAACAGACTGGTTGGTACTTGTGAAACGATAATCGTCTATCGAGTAATCCCTGTTTTTTAACGCTACATTTCCACCAAACTTGATATTTGCGGATCTTTCAAATAGGTCAGTTTTTTTCTCGACATCTGCCTTAGACACCACATCGGTTTCTTCTAAATGACGCCATATTCTAATCGGAAAACCAGCTGCATTAGGTCTAATACTAAGCTGACCTTCCTGATTTTCTTGTAATATAGTAACTCTATGATCTTTATCATCATTATTGGCAATAGTAGGTGAAACTTTCCACTCTAATTCCCATCTGTTTTCTAAATTATGCTTACCGCTCAAAAGTAAATTTGAGATAGATCGTTGAGTATATAATAGAGCGTCTTTCCTTAAGTTAGCAAAACCTGTTCCTCCAGCACCTTCTGCAAATAATTGATCATACAAGCCTGCTGAAGATTCGCCATTTTGTATATGTAACAAATTGAGTTTGTATTTTGAGTTTTCACGCTTATAAACTAAGCCGGCTAAACCATTCAAAATAATATTATTAATGCCTTCAGAACCTGAAGTAACACGATTAGCGTTAAGCTCTAAAATAGAGTTATCATTTTGATTTTTTATATAGTTGCCATCTTGACGATTTTCATAAAATGTGGTTTCATTTTTATAAGAAAGGGAAAACTGATAGCCTAATTGATCATCGCCTACATCAAATTGATTACCGGCTGTAAAGTTTACGTTAAAATTGGGATTGCTGTTAGTTTGAGTAGCTGTAAGTTGTTTATCAAAACGATTAGTTAATTCTGTAAGTGGGTGAACCTCCTGATCAGGAAAATCCTGAAATGTTCCTGGTATTTCAGTAGATCTATTTAATGGTAAATCTCTTGTTCCATCATCAAAACCTAAAAAATCTGTATTTCCACCTTCATACTCTAAATAGTTATCTTGAAAATGCATATCCGGATTTACACCGGTTCCTATTGAAATGCTGTAGGTAGGTTTAGCCGGAAAATCTTTGGTTTGTATATTAACAATGCCTCCAGTAAAATCAGCTGGATAGGTGGCAGATGCAGATTTAACTACTACCACATTTTCAAGGATGTTAGTTGGAAATAAATCCATTTGTATAGTGTTTCTATCTGGATCAAGACCGGGAATATCAACACCGTTTAATATTGTTTTAGTGTAACGATCACCTAATCCTCTCACGTAAACGTATTTTCCGCCTTGCACAGAAACACCCGGTACATTTTTAACGGCACTAGCCACATTTCCTGCACCTGATTTTTTAATGCTTTCTATAGAAAGTCCGTCAACTTGAGAGATAGAGTTCTTTTGAAGATTTAAAACAGATTGCTCTGTGTTATTGCTGGCAGTAGTGGTAATCACTACCTCATCTAATTGCCCTGCAGCCTGATTCAGTGTTGTATTAACGATAGTTTCTTTATCGCTTTTCACTTCAACACCGGTAATTTCTTTAGTTTCATATCCTACAAATGAAAATACCACAGTATAAACACCAGGTTTTATCTCAATGCTATATTTACCTTCGAAGTCGGTAGAAGAACCTTTGGTAGTTCCTTTAATGGTAACTTCTGCAAATGGCAGTACATCATTAAGCTCGCCGTCATTTAACTTCCCTGAGATGTATCCATTTTGGGCATGAGTTAAAAAACTAAAGAATCCCAGTATTGTTATAAATAGTAATCGAGTGACATTTTGTTGCATTATTTAAATTTTAAAACAATTGCTCATCAGATAGTGATGAGCAATTGCATATTTAATTGGCTGATTTGTAATACTAAGAGTCAAAATTAAAATCCTAAACCAGCTTTCTCGTTAGCATAAGTCCAGGCAAATTCTGATGTGTTTGCACCAACTGTTTGATTGCCTTCTGTAACAGCTGTGGCTTCGTTACCAAAGTTAGGTGTAGAAACAGAAGTTGTATTATTAAATAAATCACCTACAGATGAAACATCGCTAGGTAATACTACTTCCCAGGAACTTAAACTAAGGTCACCATTTAAATAATTGTTTGCAGAGCCATCATCATCGAGTTCTACGTCAGAGCTGGTTTGAAAACCAACTGCATATATATTTTCTACTAAACCTCTTGCTCCCGATCGGAAATCAGCAAATTCACCACCATCTGTACTGGTATTACCAATTAATGTAGCATTTCTTAATGTGAACTCATCTTCAAAAGTTCCTTCAGGACCGTCAATTTCAAATGCGTGGTCAGAAATGTCTCCTAAAACAATCATCGTGTTATCAATCGTACCACTATATGATTGGTCAATGTCTATTGAATCATCTCCAACTGCCCAAACAAATAAATTGGTTGCATTGACTGTTCCACCAAAGAACTCAATTCCATCATCTAGATTAGCTACTACTTCTATTTGATCAATTGTAGTTTCATTTCCTACACCACCTAAAGTAAGACCATTAATCTCGTTTCCTTCACCGATCAATGTACCTCCATGACGAATAGAAACATACTTAAGGATACCTGAGCTGTCACTAGGATCATTACCACCATAAAGACCAAATGTATCAGATGCAGGGATTCCCTCTATTTGAATCTCGTTAACATCACCTTCAAAAGATCCGGGTGCATTACCTAAAATCAAAACGCCACCCCAAAGGTTTCTATCATTTTGGTCTAAGTTAGTTCCAGCAGTTTGTCCTACTTGAATATTATCTTCTACTGACGTGAAGATAATTGGCTGGTCAGGTGTTCCTTCAGCGTCTATAGTAGCATTTCTAGCTACAATTAATGCAGAAGATAAAGAACCAGAACCTGTGGTCGCTTTAACAATAGTACCCGGTTCAATTGTAAGTGTCACACCTGCTGAAACAACAACTTTGTTGTTCAATACATAGATGTTGTCAGATGTCCAGGTTTCATCACTTGTTAATGCTCCAGTTTTGTTGACAATGTTATCACCGTCGCCATCACCGTCGCCATCACCATTAGGGTCTTCGACAGTTGTACCGTCATCATCACTACAACTAGTAGTAACAATACTTAAGCTGAAAATTACAGCTAAAATCATTAATAAGTTTAAATTAATCTTTTTCATTTTTAAAAGTTTTAGGTTTAAAAGTTTGGTGCAAATAACGATGAGGAATTTCATTCATGGCTTATCTGTATATTAAATAAGGTTAACTTTTTGTAAAGTTATTATTGTCCTATTTTAATGTAATAAACTGACAACAAACAATTTATATCATTATAGTGAAGTTTTGAGTTTACATTAAGTTAACCTCAATTTAAGTTAGGTATTACATATCAAAGCTTTTCAATTTTATAGATAAATATTATTTAACCTTAATCTATTTACTTTATCTTTAGTTTTGTAAAAAAATGCTTCCTTATGAAAAAGAAGAATATGAGTATTTTAGTAGTTGATGATGATCCGGATATTGTAGAAATCGTCAAATACAATTTGTCTAACGAAGATTATAAAGTTTACACGGCTAAAGATGGTATAGAAGCAGTTGAAAAAGCTAAAAAGAAAAAACCCAATCTTATTTTGTTAGATGTAATGATGCCTGAAATGGACGGTATTGAAGCCTGTGAAAAGATAAGAGGAATAAAGGGTTTAGATAAAACGGTTATAGCATTTCTTACAGCTAGAGGCGAAGATTACTCGCAAGTTGCCGGCTTTGAAGCGGGTGCAGATGACTACATTACAAAGCCTATAAAACCAAAAGTATTATCTTCAAAGGTAAAAGCACTTTTAAGAAGATTTCTTAATGAAGAAGATAAAAGCATCTATAAGGTAGGTGATCTTACCATCAATAAAGATGAATATAAAGTGACGCTTAAAGATGAGGTGGTGTCATTGCCCAGAAAAGAATTTGAATTACTTTCCCTATTAACTTCAGAACCGGCAAAAGTCTTTAAAAGAGAAGACATTCTCAATACGGTATGGGGAAGCGAAGTCGTTGTAGGCGGCAGAACAATAGACGTTCACGTTAGAAAATTAAGAGAAAAAATAGGAAGCGAACACTTTAAAACCGTAAAAGGAGTTGGCTATAAGTTTGTTGTTTAATGACCGATAAAAAGATTAAAAAAACTTATAAGTTTGCTTATAAGACTTCGCTTCTTATAAGTATTTTATTTACTGTTGTTCTTACAGGTTTGTTATTTCTCGCTGAAGATATAACCTGGTGGATTATTCTTACTGGTTTTACCAGTAGTTATTTAATCTGTTTTTTTGTAATCCAGCAACGCGTTGAACATTTCATTTACAGAAGAGTAAAATCTATTTATGATCGAGTGTCTCTTTTAGACGCTTCTACTATTAACAAAGACAGCGTAACTACAGATATGTCTACCCTACAGGAAGAAGTGGAAAAATTTGCACAAAATAAAAAACTTGAGATCGAAACCTTAAAAGATCGGGAAAATTACCGGAAAGAGTTTATGGGAAATGTTTCTCATGAATTAAAAACACCATTATTTACCGTACAAGGTTACATTCTTACACTACTTGATGGTGCTTTAAAAGATAAAAAAGTAAGAGAAAAATATCTTAATCGAGCCAGTAAAGGCGTAGATCGATTAATCTACATCGTTAGAGATTTAGATATGATCACTAAATTAGAAAGTGGCGACCTTACCCTGAATAAAGAAAATTTTAATCTATTAGAAGTTGTTCAAAATGTTTTTGACCTTCTGGAAATGAAAGCGGCTAAAAAGGACATTACTCTTACTTTTGATAGTTTTTACCCAGAACCGGTTTGGGTTTATGCCGATAAAGAAAAAATTCAGCAATTGCTGACAAATCTTATCGTCAACTCCATTAAATACGGAAAAAAACAAGGTGCCACCGTCGTCAGTTTAGAAGAATTGAACAAGGAAAAACTAATGATCAAGGTCAGCGATAACGGAATTGGGATTGCTCGCAACAATATCAATCGTTTGTTTGAACGTTTTTACAGAGTTGATAAAAGTGGATCAAGAAAAGAAGGCGGTTCCGGCTTAGGACTTTCCATCGTTAAGCATATTATTGAAGCTCACAAAGAAAGAATCTCTGTAGAAAGTCAATTAGGCGAAGGCAGCGAATTCTCATTTACGCTCGAAAAGGCTGAAAACTTCACAAAGATCAAGCCCGGCGAAAGCAATGTCATCTAACCGAAAATCATCAGTTCCAAATTGCACTTTTCTTCCTACCGATAATTTTTCTTTCAACACGAAAGCATGTGTGAAAAGAGAATTTTCATAATTTTATAACGAGATTTTTAGGGATATTTTTAACAATTACAGCACACCGTTTCAACGGTGTGGAAATGTGCATTGGGCGAATTTTCATTTACGCTCAAAAAGGCCGTAAACTTTACTAAGATCTAGCCCGGCAAAAGCAACGTGATCTAATCGATACTCATCAATCTCAAATTGCACTATTCTTTCTGCCGATAATTTATCCTGAGAAACCACATCAAAATATTCCAGTTGCTTCAAATGTTGCGTAAGATACAACTGCTCGGTTTGTCCCGGCGTGGGAATGAGCAAAGCTGACTTTCGTAATTGAAGTAGGTCCATCATCGTAGAATATCCGCCACGAGCAACTATTTTATTAGTGCTATTGATGATGCGCTGCACTTCTGCCCTATTGGCTAATCCTTTTATTTCAAAATCTGTTGATATCCATCTATCATTTGTCTCCTTATTACCGGCAATGATGATTTTTTTTCCTTCTAATTGGGAAAAACTTTCTATTAATTGCTGTTCTAATTTGCTGCGTTCCGGTTCAGCTCCAGAAATGATTCCGGCATAATCATATTTTTGGTTTGTCTGTTGCGTTTGCAAATCGCTTAAAATACATATATTTCGAATAGGCAATGGCGCATTTTCCCATTGGCTCATCTCACCGCATAAAGCATTAGGTTGTTCAACATCCGGAACCCAGCATTCATCAAAATTACAGATCAATTGCCTGTGAGCAGCAGTAGCTATTTTGCTAAAAACACCACTTTTCACCTGTAATTGATGCGTTAGATAAACAGATGGGATGTTTTCGTGATAACAATAAGGTCGGCTGTCAGAGATAATACCGGCTAATTTTTCTTGCTGATGTATTTTTTCAATAAGTAACTTATCTTTTTGAAGTTGATTGTTCCAAAATATCGATCGGCCCAAAAGGTAAATTTGATTTAATCCTGAATTTTTGCTGTAAGAAAATTGAAGAGAGGTCAACTTATAATATTTCATATCAGGAAATTCTTCCTTAAGGAATTCTAATGCTTTTCCATCTGATGCAATGATCGGCTGGAAATCAAAATGCTGTAATTGACGTATCACAGGAATACATCGCGTGGCGTGACCTAAGCCCCAATTTAAAACAGCAACAAGGATTTTACCCTTTGGCATTCGCCCGAATTTTATAAACCGTTAAAATTAAGTAATTTTACCCATTTAAAGTCAATTTAAAAAAATGGGGAGCAAAAACAAACTCAAGCGTTTTCAAGATAACGATGATTTTAACAATGTCATTCAGCCCGGCAGGGAAGAACTCTTAGCTAATCAGTTTCCATACAAAGGAAAATGGAGTGCTGATTTCTTTAAAAATGAACGGCCGCTTATCGTTGAGTTAGGTTGTGGCAAGGGCGAATATTCCGTTGGTTTAGCACAACGATCCCCTGAATATAATTATGTAGGTGTTGATATCAAAGGTGCAAGATTCTGGCGTGGCGCAAAAACCGCACTGGAAGAAGAACTTGATAACGTTGCATTTATACGAACTCAAATAGAGCTAATCGAGCATATTTTTGACAAGGATGAAGTCGATGAAATATGGATCACCTTTCCTGATCCGCAGATCAAACCCAAAAGAGAAAAACACAGATTGACCAATCCCATTTTCTTAGATCGCTATAAGAAGATCCTTAAACCAGACGGGTTGATCCATTTAAAGACAGATAGCGAATTTATGTACGGTTATACACAAGGTTTATTGAAAGGCTTAGGCCAGAAAGTGATCTATGAACATCCTGATATTTACAAGAATTACGAGCTCAAAGGTCCGCTGACAGAAATTCAAACTTTTTATGAGAAAAAATTCTTAGTGGAAAATAAACCGATTACTTATTTAAAATTTAAATTAAATTAAGTTTTGCTGAACATAAAGCTTTTTCTATTGATCTATTTTGCTTCTCTGGCAGGTGTTATTCCGCCGGGCTTAGTAAATATGTCAGTAGCAAAAACTTGTATCAGAAAAACAAA
>P_1C_Liq_1_UnCtyDRAFT_1000147_pt1 | contig 16222 bp, 15 predicted proteins | sample Pon1CUnioCityCA_2_FD_10230 | JGI IMG/M metagenome (IMG submission 10230) | reverse complement strand
GGCAGTGGATGATCAGCGACGGATACACACGCCGGCCTCCGCCATTGCCGAGGGCGCGACGGATCTCGTGGTGGGGCGGCCCATTACGCGATCGCCGGATCCGGCTGGTGCGGTGGAGATGATCCTGGATGAGATCCGGGTCACAACAGGGGATGAGCTGCGGCACTAGGCTTTGACATGCCATTTCAAGCAATGAGGGAGCATGTCATGAAGTCACTCACTCCACTGGGCGGTCTGCTGGGTCTGGGTCTCTCCGCCGGCGTGGCGCTGGCAACCGTAGAACCGGTGAACGTCAACGAGGCGGATATCGATCAGCTCCAGCGCATCAACGGTATCGGGCCGGCGACGGCAGAGGCGATCGTCGAGGATCGCGAGCTCAACGGGCCATTCGAGACGATCGAGACCATGACCCGCGTCAATGGCATCGGCGAGGCAACACTCGAGGCCATGCGGGAGCAGGTCATCCTCGACTAGGCGGTGTGGGTGGGGCGCCTGACATGGCCCCCACCTTGCTTTACGCTTGAAGGTCAGGGAAGAGGCGTTCGCAGGGAGTATCACGGCAGATGGCAAAACGAATCCGAAAGGCCGTCTTTCCGGTCGCTGGACTGGGCACCCGGTTTCTGCCGGCGACAAAGGCCAATCCCAAGGAAATGTTGCCGGTGGTGGACAAGCCGCTCATTCAGTACGCGGCCGAGGAGGCCGTCAAGGCCGGGATCGAGACACTGATCTTCGTGAATGGGCGCAACAAGCGGAGCATCCCGGATCACTTCGACAAGGCCTATGAGCTGGAGACCGAACTCGAGGAGTCGGGCAAGCTCGAGCGGCTGGAAACGGTCCGCAATATCATCCCGTCCCACGTCGCCTGCATCTACATTCGCCAGTCCGAGGCGCTGGGACTGGGGCATGCGGTGCTCTGTGCCGAACCCGTCGTCGGTGACGAACCCTTCGCCGTGATTCTTGCCGACGACCTCATCGATGACGGCGAGGGGGATGGCTGTCTTGCCCAGATGGTGCGGCGCTATGACGAGCAGGTAGCGAGCATCCTCGGCGTGCAGCGTGTCCCGGAGGCCCATACGGACCGCTATGGCGTCGTCGACCTGGAGCCGGTGAGCGAGCGTCTCGGTCGCCTGAACGCCATCGTCGAGAAACCCAGCCCGGCGGATGCCCCGTCCAACCTCGGTGTCGTCGGACGCTATATCCTCAACGGCAGTATCTTCAACAAGCTCCGTCAGACCCGTCCCGGTGCCGGGGGCGAGATACAGCTCACCGATGCGATCGCGGCGCTCNTGCGTGACGAACCCGTGTTCGCCTACGAGTTCGAGGGCACGCGCTATGACTGTGGCGACAAACTGGGCTATCTCCAGGCCACGGTGGAGTACGGCGTCAAGCACCCGGATTTCGGCGATGCGTTCGCCGAGTACCTGCGACAGCGCCAGGGGTAGGGTAGCCGGGGCCGGCCACCCTGTGCGTGCGGGTTCCCGCCGTTACCTCAGGCGGAGGCCTTCTCCCGGGGCGATTCCTCCCGGAAGCCGATGCGCTTGAGAATGGCCATGGCGGGGCACCAGCGAGTGAAGGCCGACTGAAGCAGGTTGGCGCCGACGAACGCGGTGAACAGATACCATCCCGGATGGACCCAGGTGCCCAGCGCCAGGCTCAGGAGCACGAAGAATCCCGCCATTGCCCGAAGTCCTTCATTCACGGTCATGATCAGCCCTCCTAGAAGCTGTAACGGAGTCGCAGGTAGACATTGCTGTTGTCCTCAAGCTGGGTGTGAAACGTCCAGTCATCCTTGCCGCCGAACAGATTCCCGCCCGCGGTCCCTGTCAGCTGGTCGCTGAAGCGGTAGATCGCCCTCGGGCGGAGGTAGTAGTCGGCATCCGAAGGCGAATAGAAGGTAAACAGGGACAGGGTCAGGTCCTGGCGCAGCAGCTGCCAGGTGATCCGGTTGGTGAGCAGGTGGCGGTACTCGTCCGGTGCATAGCGACGCTGAGAGGCCGGCAGGTTATTCACCAGCGCATCGTGATCCCGCGTCCACTCGAGCAGGTACTGCCAGCCGAGCGTAAAATCCGGGGCCGGTTCGTTCTCGTAACCGGCGAGGAAGCGCCACTGATCGTTGGGCAGATTGGGGTCCTTGCCGCCATGGTCCTCGCCGGCGTAGTAGGCGGTTTCCAGATTGCCAATCCCGCCGAGGATCGGCCGACGCAGGCTTGCACCCAGTGAGGACAGACGCGGGAAGTACGCCTCGCCGGTGGATGGGTCGACGGCGCTCGGCTGGTTGTCGTAGCCGTGGTAGGCGTACCCGGCGTATTCCACTCCGTCGATTGTCTGGTAGACGCGCAGGGCAAACTCGCTGTCCCGGCCCACGCTGTCACGTTCGCGGGGGTCGATTGTCGGCGGAGCGGCTACCCGACGTCCTTCCACCACGCTGAAGTAGGACAGTCTCTCGCCGGTGATGTACCGGTTGGGGGCGGCGCGGGGCATCCAGACGACGTCGACATTCACGTCACCGAACCAGGAGAGCTTGAGGGCATCGGCGGGCGCCTTCAGGTACTCATCGTCACGGCCGCTGAAGAACGAGACATAGTCCTTGGGGAAGAGGTCGTTGAGGAATACCAGGTCCCCGGTTCCCCAGGTCAGGATCTGGCGGCCGACGTTGATATCAATCCGGTCGGTGAGGCGACCCGCCAGCGCCGCCTCGCGAAGGTCGCCACGAACACCATCCTCGACGCCATCAATCCAGACATCGCCTTTGATGGTCGCGGTGTAGTCACCGAGCGCCCGCTCTGCCTCGAGCTGCAAGCGGGCTTCATTGAGCGTGTAGTCATCGCCCACGGCCGGATCGTCATGGATTCGGGTGGCCGTTGCGCCCTCGATGAAGCCGTACCACTGCCACCCTGTCTGCTCCTCTGCCCAGGGGTCTTCCCCCCACGCTTCATCACCCCACGGGTCGTCTGCGTCCGCGTTGTCCTGGGCGATCAGGGGCGTGGCAGTGGCCATGAGGAGCAGTCCGAGCAACACCCCGCGGCGGTGCCATCCGGGCCAGCGCCTAGTCATGCGGCTGACGGGTCCCACAGCTCAGTCCCGGCGTAGCCAGTCCCGCGGCGGGTTCCGCAGCGAGCGCTCACTGAAGATACGATCGGGCAATCCCACATCGTATTCCGAGAAGCGGAACTGCGTGACGGTGTAACCGCCGGAATCCAGGTCTTCCATGCGGGCCTCGGTCCCTGTCGGGTAGCCATCAATGGTTTCCACCTCGGTGACCTCCATCCGGCGATAGACCTCGCCCGACGCCCGCTGGTACTCGGTGCGCATGGGGAGCATCGTCTCCCGGTCGATCCACGTCCGGTAGCGGGCGAATTCCACCTGATCCGGATCCTTCGGCGTGCTCTCGATCACGTAGTACTCGTCGGTCGTGTCGATCAGGCTGTGTTCGTCCTCCTCGGTCCCCCGGCCGGATATATCCTCGTAGAAGAAATGCGAGCCGACGAAGCTCGTGCGCTTGTCGCCGGCGGCAATGCGCTTGACCAGATCGAGCGCGGGCAGGTAGAGCCAGCGATCATCGGCCTCACCGACATGCTTTTCCACCCGGAAGACCGTCCCCCGGATATCCGCGGGCCGGCTGAAGACCACCAGATAGCGCTGATCTCCGCCATCGGCGACATCCTTGCGCAGCAGCGTGAATTGCCGGCGCTGCCGGTTGTCGTTGCCATCGACGATCAGCATGCGGGCCGCTGAACGACCATCCTCGCCGGCATAGTAGGAGGCGATATTCGCCTCCTCGACGATCTGCACCGGATTGGTCATCTGGGCAGCCGCCGTGCTTGCCGCGAGGCCGGCGACGATCAGGCATGTCAGGGTCAGAAGATGTTTCATGTCGCCTCTCCCGTGGATTGCGTGGACGCGTTGGGCCGGTCGGGCATGATCCGGCGTTGGCCGAGTTTCATGATGGCCGGCAGGAGAACCACCGACGCGACAGCCGACGCCGCCATGATGCTGGCCAGGAAAATGCCCACGGTGTTGTAGGGCACCAGCGGTGCGGCGAGCAGCGGCAGAAAGCCGACCGCAATGACGATGGCATTCCGGCTGATGGCCCGCGCCGGCTCCTTGAACATCTGACGCATGCTCTCGGCGAAGTTCCCCGTGCGCCGATAGTTCTCGCGGCTGCGCTCGATGAAATGAATGGCAAAGTCCACCGACAGACCGAGGGTGAGCGAGGACAGCACCGCGATGGGCATGTCGTAGTACTTGCCGATCAAGCCGACCATGCCGTAGATCAGGGCGACGCTCACGGTGAGCGGGACCATCGCCAGGAGCCCGAAGATGAGCGAGCGGAACAGCAGCAGCATCATCAGTGCCACCATGACCCAGGCGATCGCCAGGCTCTGCGCCATGCCCTTGACCATGGCGTCCTGCCAGACGACGTTGATGTAGTTGAGTCCGCCCCAGCTCATCGTCACGCCCTCGGGTAGCGGATTGCGCTCGATATACGCATTGGCCCGGCCGATCACCGCCTGCATGTCCTGGTTGTCACCGCTGGAGAGCTGCAGCCAGAGGTTGGCCGCCCGATAATCCGGGGTGACCATCCGCCAGAGATCATGCGGGCGATGCGAGCCCTGGAAGCTGAGGATGGTCTGCGCCACGGCCTGACGGGAATCCGGAATGCGATAGTCCTCCGCCTCGCCGCTGCGGAGCTCACGGTAGACCGTGCGGACAAGATCCGAGACGGTATTGACCTTGCCAACCGCCGGACTCTCCGCCAGAGCGGCCTGGAAATCCGCGATGTAGCGGAGCATCCCGGGGCGCTGGAAGGTGTTGAGCTCGCCCCGGGTCTCGTCGATCAGCGCGAGCAGCTCATCCCACCATGGATAGGCGGCATCGTCCGCGGTGAACAGCTGGTCCTCGACCTCCAGACTCAGCGTCTCGAGCAGCGCGCGGAAGCCGTCGGCATCGCGGGCCGCCTGTTCCCGAAGCTGCGTCCAGGTATCACCTATCGGCACGCCGTCGGCGCGGGCCTGCTCGATGATCTGCCGGGATTGCGTCCGAAAGCGCTGCGGAGCGGCTTCTGCCTGCTCGGATTCCAGGCGGAGGTAGGCACTGTACGTCCCGGCAAAATGCTCATTCAGGACCCGGTCGGCGACCCGGATTCGGTGGTCCGACTGGAACCAGCGCACGGGGTTGTCGTTGACCGTGATCTGGCTGATGCCATACCCGGCGATGACCAGCGCGATGGCGAAGATGCCGACCACCAGCTTCGCCCGGCCGACGGCAAAGGCACCCAGATGCACCAGGCCACGGGCGAGGGGCGTGTCATCCGGTGGCCGCCGACTGCCCGCGGCGCGCAGCGCCTCCAGCCGCTCCGGCTTGAGCCGTACCGCATAGGCCGGGATGAAGAGTACGGTCAGGATGAACGCGAGCACGATGCCGGCGCCGACAAACAGCCCGAATACCTGCACCGGCGGAATCGGCGTGAAGGCGAGGGAGGCGAAGCCGATGCCGGAGGTAATGGAGGTGTAGAGCATGGGGGTGAACAGGTGGTCCATGACTTCCGCCATGGTTTCCCGGGCGCCGCGATCCGGGCGATAGCGGTCGGCGAACTCCGAGATGATGTGGACCGAGTCCACCACGGCGATGGGCATCAGGAAGATGGGGATCATCGAGCTCATGATGTGCACGGTGAAGCCCATGCCGATGAGCGCACCCATCGTCGTCAGCACCACGGCGAAGGCCATCAGCATCGGGGCAACCACCAGGGTCACCGACCGGAAGAACCACCACATCAGCGCAAAGATGACCAACGCCGCGAGGGGTGCGGAAATCGCCATCTGGATGAACATCTCGACGCCGAAGGTGTCCTCCGCCACTGGCAGACCCGTGATATGAAACGCGTCATCGGTGTCGAGTCCGGCGATCAGGCCCTCAATCTCGCCGGCGATGCGGTGACTCTGGTCCTTGGCCTCGATGGGGACGTAGATGGCCGTCGCCTCCCCGTCTCCGGAGATCAGGGTGTCGCGGAACAGTGGCAGATCCAGTGTCGCCTGCCGGATTGCCGCCGCCTCGGCCGGTGTCTCCGGCGGGGTGTTCATCATCCATTCGAAGCGGATCGTGCCCGGGCCGGCCTGCTCAATGTTGTCCACCGTCGCCAGGGACAGGAGGTCGCGCCGGATCACGCCATCGATTTCGGCAATCCCTTCGCTCAGCGAGTGGATCGCGCCGAGTGAGCGCGGATTGAAGACCCCCTCATCCCGGCTCTCGTTGACCACACCGACAACGATCATGTCGTGCAGGTTGAACTGTTCCTTGATGAGGTTGTGCCGCACCCGGTCTTCCTGGTCCGCGGGCAGCATGTTCTCCGGGTCGGTATCGATCTGGATGAGCGGGATGAGCGCCGTCCCCAGCAGGGTGAGCAGCAATGTCCCCAGGAAAACCATCCGGGGGTGGTCCATGGCAAGGCTGGCAATTCGGCGACCCATGTCGTCTCCTGACCCGAGTGAAAGTTTCACTATATTCCTACATAGTCATATAGTAAACAATAGTGTTTTCGTTTATGCTTGCCAATGTGACGTGGGCGTTATTCAGGCGCAGGAGGGCGGTCATGGCCGGCAGCGAGCATCAAACACCGGAATCGATGGAGCTCATCGCGCAATATTTCCGTGTGCTGAGCGATGCCCAGCGGCTGCGGATACTGCATTGTCTGCAGGCCGGTGAACATACCGTCGGCGAAATCGCGGAACTGACCGGTGCGAGCCCCTCCAACGTCTCCAAGCATCTCGCCCTCCTGCGCGCCAATGGCCTGGTCGGGCGGCGGCAGGAAGGCAATCGTGCCTATTTCGGCATCACCGCCCCCTTTATCTTCGAGCTCTGCGACATCGTCTGCTCCGGGGCCCGCAAACGGCTGCAGCACGAGCAGTCCCTTCTTCCGCAGACATAACCGCGATCTTCCGATTCCAGTGGCGGATAAGTCCCGCGAGCGCCAATGCGCGCCGTCTTTCGGTATACTGGCCGGCTAATACATGCACCACCGCCCGGAGGCGATGCGCATGAGCGGTCATGCATTGGCGCGGACGGCTTCATCCATTCGGGTCGAGGCGGTTACCAAAAGCTTTGAGCGCGGTGTGCCGGCGCTGGATGCCGTCACCCTCGATGTCGAGGCGGGGGAGTTCTTCACGCTGCTCGGTCCATCCGGCTGCGGGAAGACGACGCTGTTGCGGGTGCTCGCCGGCCTGGAGGAGCCGGATACCGGCCGGGTCGAGATCGGTGGCCGGTCGATGGCCGGTGTCCCGCCCCATCGTCGAAGCGTCAACACCGTGTTCCAGTCCTATGCGCTGTTTCCCCATCGGAACGTTCGCCAGAACATCGGGTTCGGGCTGGAGATGCAGGGTGTGCCGGGCGCAGAGATCGCCGAGCGTTCGCAGGCGATCGCCGGACTGACCGGCATCGGAACGCTCCTGGAGCGCGATGTCGCCCAGCTCTCCGGTGGTCAGCGCCAGCGCGTCGCCCTGGCGCGGGCCCTGGTCAACGAACCCGATGTGCTGCTGCTTGATGAGCCGCTGTCAGCGCTCGACGCAGGCCTTCGCGCCCATCTGCAGCTCGAGCTCAAGCGTCTCCAGCGGCGACTTGGAATGACGTTCGTCTTTGTGACCCATGACCAGGAGGAGGCCATGGTCATGAGCGATCGCATTGCCGTGCTCAACGCCGGGCGCATCGCCCAGGTGGACACGCCGCAGGGCGTCTACGAGGCCCCGGCGGACCTGTTCGTGGCCCGGTTCATGGGCCATGAGAACTTTGTCCCCATCCGTCAGCGCGACGCCACGGGTGTCGATACGGCCATCGGGCGGCTGGATGGTGATTTTGCTGCCGGCAGCCATCTGCTCCTGCGTCCCGAGGCCATCCGCCTCGACAGCGACGCGCGGCAGGTTCCCAACCGCTTCATGGCACGGGTCAGTGAGCGTCTCTATCGGGGTGGCACGACCGAGTACCGTCTGGACTGCGGCGATATCCAGTTGATGGCGAGTTGTGCCAACCGCGGACAACCGGGCCACGAGGTGGGGGAGACCGTCGAGGTCGGCGTGTCCGATCGCGGTACGGCAACCCTCTCGGACTGAGGTCAATCGGATTGTCCGTTCTGCGCCGCGAAACCCGGCATATGCTGTTCACGGTTGCGCCCGGGGCACTCTTCATCCTGGTATTCCTGGTGCTGCCGAGCGTCTATCTGGTGGGAATGGCCTTCCTCAGCAGCGGACCCTACGGGCTGCCGACGCTGCCCCTCAGCCTGCAGTCGTTCCGGGAGCTCGCCGGCTTCGGTTTTCTGGGCTGGAGTCCCGGTAATCTCTACACCCTCATCCGGTCCGTCTGGCAGACGCTGCTCGCCACGGCGCTGGTCATTCTGCTGGCCTATCCGGCGGCCTATTACATCAGCACGCGGCCGGCCCGGTGGCGGCCATTGATGTTGCTGGCCATTGTCGTGCCGTCCTGGACCAACCAGGTGATTCGCTCTGTGGGCTGGATGAACATCTTTGCGCCCGGTACGCCGGTTTCCGACCTCGCCGCACTGCTTGGCCTGACGGCACCGCAGATGGGGCTTTTCCCCTCCCAGTTCGCGGTCATCGTCGGGCTGGTCTACAACTTTCTCCCGTTCATGGTGCTGCCCCTCTATGCCGCCTTCGAGCGCCTGGATACCGAGCAGGTGGAGGCGGCGAGAGACCTGTTTGCCAGTCCCGTGGCGGTGTTCCGGCATGCGGTCTTCCCGCAGACGCTGCCCGGATTGATGGCCGGCATCGTGCTGGTGGCGATCCCGGCATTCGGGATGTACGTGGTCACCGAACTCCTGGGTGGTGGCAAGGCGACCATGATCGGCAACCTGGTGGCGCGGCAGTTTGCCCAGGCAAGTAACTGGCCGCTGGGCGCCGCCGGCGCCATGATCATGATCGCGGTAACCCTCATCGGGCTGAAGGTCCTGCGGGATCTCGGGCGGCGCCTGAGCGGCGACCGCGAGGTCGTGCTGTGAGCGCGGGTCGCCTGGAGAATGGGCTGCGCGCCTTCTGGATCGTGCTGCTGGTATTCCTCTACGCGCCCCTTGCGGTGGTGGTCTTCTTCTCGTTCAACAGCATCAATTCCTCGGCACGTTTCGCCGGCTTCTCGCTGCAGTGGTACGAGCAGCTTTTCCGCAACGAGGCCATTGTCGCGGCACTCACGAACACGGTGGTACTGGCAATGGTCTCGACGATCATCGCCGTGATCATCGGCGGTCTGCTCGGGTACGGGTTCTATCGCTACCGGCTCGGTCGATTGAGCTGGCTGGTATGGCTCATCTACCTGCCGGTGATCATGCCGGATATCGTCTTCGGAATCGCCGAGATGACCTTTTTCGTGGCGATCAATGAACGGCTCGGCATTCTCTCGCCGGGTCTGGGCACCATGGTGATCGCCCATGTCACTTTCCAGGTGCCGTTCGTGGCATTGCTGGTCAATGCGCGTCTTCTGTCGCTGGATCCGCAGCTGTTCGAGGCCTGCCACGATCTCTACGCGGGACCCTGGCAGCGGGCCCGGTTTTTTCTTCTGCCGGTATTGCGACCGGCGATCCTGTCGAGCTTTCTGCTGGCGCTGACGCTGTCCATCGATGATTTCGTCATCAGCTTCTTTACCGCGGGCCCGCAGAGCACCACACTGCCCATCTACATCTGGAGTGCCATCAAGAAGGGCGTCACCCCCGAGGTGAACGCCATCGCGACGCTGATGATCGGCAGCGTGTTCCTGGTGGCGTTCTTCAGTCTGCTGGTCCAGCACGGGCCGTCCGGGGGAAGACCATCCAAAGGGGGAAGACGAGCATGACGCATCGCACGATCGGGGCCACCGCAATGGCCGTCGCGCTGGCTGCCGGGGCCGGGCAGGCCATGGCCCAGTATGAGGGGGAGACACTGTCCCTGTTCAACTGGTCGCAGTACATGGACCCCGCGATCATCGAGGGTTTCGAGGACGAATACGGCGTCGAGGTGGTTGAGAACTACTTCAACTCCAACGGCGAGATGTTTGCCAAGCTGCAGGCGGGTGGCGTCAGTCAGTATGACATCGTCGTCCCCTCCAATTACTACGTGCCACGCCTCGTCGAGAGCGGATTGGTACAGCCCCTGGATCACGAGCGCCTGCCCAATCTGGATAATCTGATGGAGACCTTCATCGATCCGGTGTTCGATCCGGGTAACGAATACTCGGCGGCCTATCAGTGGGGAACGACGGGCCTGGTCTACGACCGCGAGGTGCTCGGGGATGTTCCGGCCAGCTGGTCGGTCCTGTTTGATCCGGCGGTCAATCCCGATGCGCCCTTCGCCCTGCCCGAGGACGCCCAGGTGACCCTCGGTGCCGCCTGTGCATGGCTGGGCCATGGCTACGACTGCACCGGTCGTAACGCCCTGGAGGAGGCGGCGCGCCTTGTCCTCGAGACCAAGCAGCGGGACAACTTCGCCGGCTTCATTCAGGGCACACCGGTGCTCCAGCAGCTGGTCCGCGGCTCCGTCGCCGCCGGAATGACCTTCAACGGCGACTATCTGTTCTTCAAGTCCGAGGATCCTGAAGGCTTTGCGAACATCGAGTACGTCATCCCGGAGGAGGGCGCCGAGGTCTGGGTCGACAACATGATGATCCCCGCCGAGGCGCCCAACCCCGGGCTGGCGCATGCCTTCATTGACTACATCCTGCGGGCGGAGGTAGGCGCTCAGCTGTCGAACTGGAACTACTACTCGAGCCCCAATGCGGCCGCCCTGCCCATGCTCGACGAGGTCCTGCAGCAGCCGCCGATCACCCCGACCGATGCCGAGATGGAAACGCTGACCTTCATCCCCAGCCTGAAGGGTGATGATCTGCAGTTCCTGCAGCAGGTCTGGCGTGAGGTGGAGTCGCGGTAGTGACGAACCCCGAGGGCCACGACTGGGCGACATCGCTTCCGGCGCTCCATGGCCAGGCCTGGAAGCGTCTTGAGCGCGGGGTGGCGGACCGCCGTGCCCCGGGTCGGCATCCGACACTGGCCACGGTCGATGACCGGGGCCGTCCGCAGGCGCGCACGGTCGTGCTGCGCGCCGCGGACCGCACGGACGCATGCCTTAAGGTGTATACCGATCGGCGCTCGGACAAGGTGGAAGAGCTGCGGGCCAACCCGGTTGCCGGTCTCCACTTCTGGGACCCCGGCGCGCACTTGCAGATCCGCCTGCAGGGGGATGTCCGGGTATTCGCCGGAGAATCGGTCCGGTCGGTCTGGGAAGGTCTCAGTGATTACGCCAGGGATTGCTATGGTCGCGATCCGGCGCCGGGCAATGCGCTCGATGACGCGCTTGCCTACCGGAAATGGCCCGAGCCAGGCGCATTGGCCGTCCTCGAGATCAGGCTCCAGGAGATGGACATTCTCCATCTGGGCCGTCATCACCGACGTGCACGGTATGAACGCTCCGATGGATGGGCAGGTCTCTGGCTTGTTCCCTGAGAGGAAGGCACAGACTAGTCGCCTGGCCGGGCCTCGCCGGTGCACCAGAATGCCGCGATGTGATGGCCACGACGCGCGCAGCGCGCCAGATATCGCAGGATGAAGCTGCAATCGCGGCAACCGCGGAGGCGAACCAGGCCGACCGGCGTCAAATGAAGACTGAATCGACCGCGGCCTGACATGGACCGCTTTCCTTCCACAATCACTCAGCCAGGAATCCCAGCAGATGACCTCCCACCGGATCCTTTCGCGCCTCGCGGTTGCTGCATCCATCGCCATCGCAGGCGCGGTGCACGCTGAGACGGCTTATCCGCCCGTTGACGTTTTGCTGCAATCGGAAACGACGATCATCGGACAACCGATCGTCTACCCCGATGGCCCTGCTCAAATCACGGCCGCCATCGTTACCATGGAATCCGGTCAAGCCACAGGTTGGCATAGGCATGAGGCACCGCTTACGGCCCATATGCTGGAGGGTGAGCTGACCGTTGACTACGGGCCTGATGGCACTCGGGTCTATCGCGAAGGCGACACCCTGGTTGAAGCACTTGACTCAAGCCACAACGGCAAAAATACCGGCGAGGGGATCGCCCGCATCTTTGTTGTGTTTTCAGGAGCAGTTGGAACACCGAACACGGTGATGATGGCTCCCCGGGACGGATTCGAACCGCCGACCCAGTGATTAACAGTCACTCGCTCTACCGCTGAGCTACCGGGGAATCGCCGCCTTGTCGAAGCGCGTAGTGTAGCGTCTCACGCCGTGCCGTCAACCGGCACGGCGTGATTGCAGGGCGGCTCAGTCGCGCCCGAACACCCGCTCGAGCCGGTCCATGGCCTTTTCCAGGTTATCCATGCTGGTGGCATAGGAGATGCGCGCATGGCCCGGGAGGCCGAAGGCCGTACCGGGAACGAGTGCCACGTTGGCCTCACCGATCAGGTACTCCGCGAGCTCCGTGTCCGTGCCGACGCCTTCGATGTGGGTGATGGCCTCGCTGACATCCGGATAGGCGTAGAAGGTCCCGTCGCCGGCAATGCAGCTGACCCCCCGCATGCCATTCAGCCGGTCAACGACATAGTCGTGGCGCTCGCGGAAGGCCTTGACCATCGGCGCGATCACACCCTGGTCGCCGTCCAGTGCGGCCACGGAGGCGGCCTGCGAGATGGAGCTGGCATTGGAGGTGCTCTGCGACTGGATCTTTTTCATCGCGCCGATCACACGCGCCGGTCCGGCGGCGTAACCGATCCGCCAGCCGGTCATGGCATAGGCCTTGGATACGCCATTGACCACCACCGTGCGGTCGGCGAGATCCGGGCAGACCATCGCGATGTTGCTGAACGCCTCTGCGGTCCAGAGGATATGTTCGTAGATGTCGTCGCTGGCGATGAGCACCTGTGGATGTCGGCGCAGCACCTCGCCCAGTGCCTCGAACTCCGCGCGGCTGTAGGCGCTGCCGGTGGGGTTGGAGGGGCTGTTCAGCACCACAATGCGCGTGCGCTCGGTCATGGCCGCCTCGAGCTGCGCCGGCGTGACCTTGAAACGCTGCGACTGATCCGCCTCGACGATGCGCGGTACGCCATCGGCCAGCAGTGCCATGTCCGGGTACGACACCCAGTAGGGCGCCGGGATGACCACCTCGTCGCCGGCATTGAGGACCGCGGTGAACAGGTTGTAGAGGCTCTGCTTGGCGCCGGAGGAAACGAGGATCTGGTTGGCTTCATAGACCAGCCCGTTGTCACGCTGGAACTTGGCCTGGATCGCCTGCTTGAGCGCCGGCGTGCCGTCCACCGGGGTATAACGGGTCTGCCCGTTGCGGATCGCCTGGATGGCCGCTTCGCTGATATGATCAGGCGTATCGAAATCGGGCTCGCCGGCCCCGAGGCCAATGATGTCATGCCCGGCCGCGCGCATCTCGGCGGCCCGGGCGGTGACGGCCATCGTCGGCGAGGGCTTCACGCGTTCCACGCGCTCGGAGAGTTGAATATCCAAGGATCGCCTCCATTTCTGTTGTTTGGCGTGGATGATACGCGAAACACCACTGGGCCTGCATTGCATGACGGATCAGACACGACGTTTCCAGATCGAGAGTGACTTCGAACCGGCGGGGGACCAGCCGACCGCGATCGCATCGCTGGCGGCCAGCCTGCAGGCCGGTCACCCGCATCAGACCCTGCTTGGCGTCACCGGCTCGGGCAAGACGTTCACCATGGCGAGCCTGATCGCCCGCGAGCAGCGCCCGGCGGTGATCCTGGCGCCCAACAAGACGCTGGCTGCCCAGCTCTACGGCGAGATGAAGGCATTCTTCCCGAACAATGCGGTGGAGTATTTCGTCTCCTACTACGACTACTATCAGCCCGAGGCCTATGTGCCGTCCTCCGACACCTTCATCGAGAAGGATGCCTCGGTCAACGACCACATCGAGCAGATGCGTCTGTCGGCGACCAAGGCCATTATCGAGCGGCGGGACACGATCATCGTCGCCTCGGTGTCGTCGATCTACGGCCTCGGTGATCCGACGGCCTACCTGGAGATGGTCCTGCATCTCCAGCAGGGCGAACAGGTGGACCAGCGCCGCATCCTCCGCCGGCTCGCCCAGCTGCAGTATGCCCGCAACGACTATGATTTCTCGCGCGGGACCTACCGGGCCCGCGGCGACGTGATCGATATCTTCCCCGCCGAGTCCGAGGACGAAGCGGTGCGGGTGGAGCTCTTCGATGACGAAATCGAGAGCCTCGCCTGGTTCGATCCGCTCACCGGTGAGGTGCTGCGGCGGGTGCCGCGCCTGACGGTCTATCCGAAATCGCACTATGTCACGCCGCGGGAGACGGTGCTCGGCGCCATCGACAAGATCAAGGTGGAGTTGAAGGAGCGGCTCGACCAGCTCCAGGGCGCCGGTCGGTTGCTCGAGGCCCAGCGGCTGGAGCAACGCACGCGTTTTGACCTGGAGATGATGCAGGAGCTCGGTTACTGCAACGGAATCGAGAACTACTCCCGCTACCTCTCCGGGCGGGGGCCGGGCGAGCCGCCCCCGTGTCTGTTCGACTATGTCCCCGACGATGCCATTCTGTTCATTGATGAGTCGCATGTGACCGTCTCGCAGGTGGGCGGCATGTATCGCGGGGATCGGGCGCGCAAGGAAACCCTGGTGGAATACGGCTTCCGGCTGCCATCGGCGCTGGACAACCGGCCGCTGAAGTTCGAGGAATTCGACGAGATCGCCCCGCAGCGTATCTATGTCTCTGCCACGCCCGGCCCCTACGAGCAGCAGCATGCCGCCACCGTGGCCGAGCAGGTGGTCCGGCCCACCGGTCTGGTGGATCCGGCCGTGGAGGTGCGCCCGGCCGGTACACAGGTGGATGACGTGCTCGGCGAGATCAGCGAACGCAGCCAGGCGGGCGAGCGGGTCCTGGTGACCACGCTGACCAAGCGGATGGCCGAGGACCTCACGGAGTACCTCTCGGAGAACGGCGTGCGGGTACGCTACCTGCACTCCGACATCGATACGGTGGAGCGCACGGAAATCATCCGTGACCTCCGGCTTGGCGAGTTCGATGTACTTGTCGGGATCAATCTGCTCCGAGAAGGGCTTGATATTCCGGAGGTCTCTTTGGTCGCTATTCTGGACGCGGACAAGGAGGGATTCCTGCGTGCCGAGCGTTCACTGATCCAGACCATCGGCCGGGCGGCACGCAACGTCAATGGCCGGGCCATCCTCTACGCCGACCAGATGACCGACTCCATGCGCCGGGCGATCGACGAGACGGAGCGTCGGCGAGAGAAGCAGATGGCCCACAATGAGGCCCATGGCATTACGCCGCAGGGTATCCGCAAGGCGATTGCCGATGTCATGGAACGGGGGGGTGCCAGTGCACCCGCCACCGCCGAGCATTATGCCGAGGTGGCAGAGGAGGCCCGCGCCTATGCCGACCTCACCACCGCCCAGGCGGTCAAGCGGATCAAGGCGCTCGAGCAGCAGATGCACCAGCACGCCCGCAACCTCGAGTTCGAGGAGGCCGGCAAGCTGCGCGACGAGATCAAGCGCCTGCAGCGCCACGCCCTCGGGGAGCCTGATCGCGACACGGCGTGAATGCCGTTATTGGGTCTCCCGGCTCTGGGCGAAGGCGGTCACCGCATCCTCCATGGCCGGCATGAGGTCCAGGCGTTTGAGCGCAACATCGAGACCGCTGGCAAACTCCACGGAAACCGGCAGGCCATGCACCGCCATGGCCTCCGGAACCGCCTCGTTCAGGCCGATGCGCACCATCAGCGCGGCTTCCGCATCCTGGATGAGTTGCCGCATGGTCGCTGGTACCCGGCCGGTCAGTCGTGGCCGGCCGATCACCTCCCCGGGAAGCCGTGTACCGTCCGGGAGTCGGACCTCCACCGGCCCCCCGGCCTGCACGAAGGCGCCGTCGGCGGGGCGTAGATAGGCGGTCAGTTCGGGCACGGACGGGCGGGTCATGGTGAGCAGCGTCGTGCCCGGGCCCACGGTATCGCCGGGTCGGACCTCCACCTCGACAATATCCCCGTCCACGTCGGCGCGGATATCGAGGAAGGCCTGATTGGTTCGGGCGATATCCAATGACAGTCGCAGTTGCCGTTCGCGCTCACGCAGGCTTTCATCGCCTTGCTGCAGGGCACGCTCCGCCTCCATGGCGCGTTCCCGCGACTCCATCAGGCGACGACGGGTCTCCTGCAGCCGAGCCGCGACCTCGTACTGTTCACGCCCCGTGATGGCCCCTGCTCCGGACAGG
>P_1C_Liq_1_UnCtyDRAFT_1000145_pt1 | contig 16359 bp, 12 predicted proteins | sample Pon1CUnioCityCA_2_FD_10230 | JGI IMG/M metagenome (IMG submission 10230) | reverse complement strand
CGTTGACGTTCCCAACTCCAATTCAGGTGAATGCAGGAGACGACATCTTGTTGCTAGCGGGACACAATGGTTCTTTGGATGCAAACATCGATGATGTGGCATTCGGAATGGCGCAAGCTATCCCTCAAGGTTTTGTAGCAGGTGCTGCTTCCGATGGAGAATTGGCAGTCTTAACAGACCCTAGTGCAATTGTTGTTCGTGCAAATCTAAACCCTAATGTTTCAGTGAATGAAATAAACGCGGAAGAGGCTGTAATTGGTCAGACATTCCCTAACCCATTCACAAATACAACTTCAATTGAGTACAACTTGAAGAATGCTGGTGAAGTGAGCTACTCTGTAGTTGACGTTGCTGGAAAAGAGTTGATGAGCAAAAATGAAGGTACTGTTGCTGCTGGTGGACACAAAATAACAGTTGATGGGTCTAACTTGTCAACAGGTGTTTACTACCTTAACTTAAACGTTGCTGGTAAAAAGGTAACTAGAAAGTTGATGGTGAAATAAAACCAACTAATTATAAATAGTTAAGGAAGTGGGTGTCAATTTTTGGCACCCACTTTTTCTTTAACATATATTTACACATGCGACGAAACAAATCACTTGAATTCACGTTATACAGATGTTAGGTTTCATAAGTAGTAGTGTTAGTTGCGAAGGAGAGGACGCCCGTTCTCTCCTTCGCTTTTTGTTATATACCTTTGTTGTGGAAAACCGATAATTAATGACCGTTTGTTGCTACCTTAAAAAAGGTTAACATTTTTTCACGAATTTAAAATAACAAAAGCTCAAGAAGTGTGTTAATATCGTAAGTAGTAGTTAGGTTTCATAAGTAGTAGTGTGACAAAGGAGAAGGCGCCCGCTTTCTCCTTTGTCTTTTTATCCCGGTACAATAAATGATTAATATTTCATTAGCGTATAATCGATTGATTTGCGGTTATTTTTAGTAAACGAATACCGGATCAATAGGAAATACTGAAAAGAGCGTTTCACAATGGATTGATAACTGAAACTTATAGAAACAATATTGATTATCATAAAACCATTATAGCTTAAAAAGCAGTCTGCAACCGTGTCATGTTTTTAATTTGGCACAATACTTGCTTTTATTAGGCATGTTAGGTTTCATAAGTAGTAGTGTTAAAATCGGAGGAATTGGCGCCCGCTAGTTCCTCCGCTTGCTTTTGTACGGAGCAAGAGCAAACCACTTAAAATATTATAATTTAAAGGTACATAAAACCCGAAGCGTTTATGCTGCTGAGTACTTTCATCAGTCGCATTGCATCATGCTTAATCCTAACGGACTGATGTTTTATAAAAAATACATGAATAAAGTGGGTTACTAATCACTATATTTTCACTGGTAATCTTGTGAATGAATCAATGGATAAGTTCTATAATTCCATTAAATTCGCAAAGAGAAAATGATCGCCTTGAATAGGCGGTATTCGACAAACACATATCAATGAAAAATATTCGAAACTTTTGTATCATCGCTCATATTGACCACGGTAAAAGCACGTTGGCAGACAGGATGTTACAAACGACTGGAACAATTTCCGATCGTGACATGCAAGAACAAGCGCTGGACGACATGGACCTTGAGCGCGAGCGAGGTATTACTATTAAAAGTCATGCGATTCAGATGGACTATGAATACCAGGGCGAAAACTATAAATTGAACCTGATTGACACCCCTGGTCATGTCGATTTCTCCTATGAAGTTTCCAGATCGATTGCTGCCTGTGAAGGAGCATTACTCATCGTAGATGCTTCACAAGGAATCGAGGCACAAACGATTTCTAATCTTTATTTGGCACTCGAACATGATTTGGAAATTATACCCGTGCTCAACAAGATGGATTTGCCGGGTGCCGAACCGGAAGAAGTGACAGATCAAATTGTCGAATTGATTGGTTGTGAAATAGATGATGTTATTCCAGCTTCTGGGAAGACAGGTATGGGGGTTGAGAAAATATTAGCGGCTGTTGTTGATCGTGTACCGTCACCGAGCGGAAACCCTGACGCTCCGCTACAAGCTATGATTTTTGATTCCGTTTTTAATCCGTTTCGAGGAATTATAGCTTATTATCGCGTTATGAACGGTTCTTTGGCGAAAGGCGAAAAAGTTCAGTTCGTGAATACGGGCAAGTCGTATACCGCCGATGAAATAGGTATACTCAAAATGAAACCAGTCCAAAAAAAACAGATTAACACTGGAGATGTGGGCTATATCATCTCAGGTATTAAACAGGCCAAGGAAGTGAAGGTTGGGGAAACAATAACTACGTTGGAAAACCCCTGTGAAGAGGCTGTACAAGGGTTTGAGGATGTGAAACCGATGGTTTTTGCAGGGATTTACCCTGTTGATACAGACGACTTTGAGGAGTTGCGCTATTCGATGGAGAAACTACAGTTAAACGACTCTTCCTTAGTTTTTGAACCAGAGGCTTCTGCTGCACTCGGTTTTGGATTTAGATGTGGTTTTCTGGGAATGTTGCACATGGAAATTATTCAAGAACGACTGGAACGTGAGTTTAATATGACTGTCATCACGACGGTTCCCAACGTTTCGTACTTCTGCTATATGAAGAAGGATCCGGAAGAGCAGATCATAGTCAATAACCCTTCTGAGCTCCCTGACCCTGCAGGAGTTGAGTATATTGAAGAGCCTTTCATAAAGGCGCAAGTCATTACGAAGTCTGAATATGTCGGCCCTGTGATGAACTTGTGTATTGAAAAACGAGGGGAGTTACAAAATCAAGTGTATTTAACTCAAGATCGCGTGGAGCTTACATTTCATATGCCGATGGCTGAAATCGTGTTTGATTTTTATGATCGATTAAAATCTGTTTCGCGCGGTTATGCCTCTTTTGATTACTTTCCAATTGGTTATCAACAATCTGATTTAGTTAAAGTTGATGTACTTCTGAATCATGAACAAGTGGATGCATTGTCCGCGTTGGTGCACCGATCGAATGCTTTTGATTTGGGAAAACAGATTTGCAATAAATTGAAAGAGCTTATACCTCGTCAGCAATTCGAAATACCGATTCAAGCCGCGATTGGTGCAAAAATTATCGCACGTGAAACGATAAAAGCGCTGCGAAAAGATGTGACTGCTAAATGTTATGGGGGTGATATTTCGCGAAAAAGAAAGTTGCTTGAAAAACAAAAACAAGGAAAAAAACGCATGCGTCAAGTAGGAAAAGTGGAAGTGCCACAAGAAGCTTTTCTAGCTGTTTTAAAGCTAAATGATTAATTTTATATAACATACATTGATAACTGACAAACATCATGGCGTATAGCTGAGTCGAAAAAAAAGGATTTGTTAAATTTGTAGTAATCGAGATAATAAGTGTTTGAATTAATCATAAAAGGTATTGTGACCGGACTCATTTTGAGTGTGATGTTGGGTCCTGCATTCTTTTTATTATTGGAAACCAGCATCAGAAGAGGTTTGAGAGCTGCTGCTGCCTTTGACGCTGGAGTTCTCGTTTCAGATGTGTTATATATCGTCATTGCCTATGTATTTATTCAAAAGGTTGAAGAGTTATCGACTGGTACAGATAATGCACTTATTCTAACTATTGGTGGTGGTTTGTTTCTTCTTTATGGAGCAATCACATTTTTTAAAAAAATAAAAACCGTTGACGTTACAGAAACGGGCTATACACCTCGCAAACCCAAAGATTATTGGGTGTTGTTCTTAAAAGGGCTGCTACTTAATCTAGCGAACCCTTTAGTTATATTTTATTGGTTTTCGGTGATGGCATTGGGTCAGTCTGGAAAAGAAACAGTTTTTACAGGTTGGGAAATGTTTTTATACCTATCGGTAATATTAGTGACATTTTTTTCTATCGATTTTTTAAAAATAATTGGAGCGAAAAGACTGCGCCCCTTTATAACTACGAAACTGTTGCGCTCACTCAATCAAATTACGGGAGCTATATTGATGATCTTTGGCATTTTTCTCGTTATTAACAGCATTATCGTTTGGGTCCGTTAAATAGGGTGTAACATCAAAGTGAATAATTCATTATACCACTCAAGAAATAAACAATGAACAAAGTTATCGTCATATTATTTTTATTAGGTTCTACCTGGAACCTGGCACAAGAAGTAAAAAAAAGGAACTTGTCCAAAAGACAATATTTTTATTATGATCCGCTTCAAAAATCTAAAGTAGAAAGTGAAGGTTTTTATTACGTTGATGATTTGGGCGAAACAACAGAACGCCATGGTGGTTGGAAGTTTTATGACCGCGAAGGAAACCTGAAAGAGGAACGCAACTATTACAAAAATGATCTCCATGGGAAAGTGATTACCTATTACAATAACGGCCGAAAAAAAGATGAGGGTTACTTCGAAAGAGGTGTTCAGGACAGCATTTACTACAAGTATTATTTAACGGGAGATACGAGCGAAATAGGCTATTATAAAAATGATGAGCCAACTGGTGAGTGGCGCTACTTTTACCCGGATGGGACATTGAAAATGGTTGAAGAAATTGTAGATACAGTATCCTATGTATGGCAGTACTATGCACCCGACTCCGCTCATACACATATCGTTCAAGATGGCAACGGTGAGATGGTAGACTATTTTAGTAATGGTGAACTCAAAGCTTGGTATAACTACAAAGATGGCTTGAAACACGGACCTTTTGAAGAAGGCTCTGTTCATGGTTACTACTTATTGAAAGGAGCTTTTTATGAAAACAAACCTGATGGCAAGTGGCAATATTATTATTATACGGGTGATCTCGAAAAAATTGCTCATTATGATAAAGGAGAACTGAATGGAACATATAAATATTATTACGATAACGGTCAACTTAATGTAGAAGGGAAATATCAAGCAGGGAAAAAAACAGGCGAATGGACGTGGTATACGAACTCAGGTGTCATTGACATGGTAGGTCGTTTTAAAAACGGAATGCAACATGGAGAATGGCGTTATAATTACCCCGACGGAACGTTGTCTTATGAAGCGTATTATAAAGAAGGTAATAAGCATGGAGAATGGAAGTATTTTTATCAGGATGGCTCTAAGTTCAAGCATGGAACCTTTGCAAATGATGAAAAACACGGATCTTGGAAAACCTGGTATGAGAACGGTAACTTACTCATGGAAGGCGAATATAAAAAGGGTCTTGAAGCAGGAGTTTGGAAAAATTACTGGGAGAACGGTCAATTGAAAAATAAGTCAACTTTTAAGGACGGAAAATTAAACGGCGAGTGGGTTTCTTTTTATCCTTCCGGTGTACAGCTCAATGAAGGAGCATACGAAAATGGGTTAAAGACTGGAGAATGGAAGCATTACTTTGAAAACGGTATGTTGAAGGACCTTAAAGAATATAAAGTCATTACAAAAAAGTCTAAAATTGATTATGGTCCAATGAAAGACCGCGATCAACAAGTATCCGTAAAACATGGCAAATTTATACAATACTCCGATAAAGATTTTAAGCGAACACACGAAGGAAAATTTAAAAAAGGCGAAAAACATGGGGACTGGATCACTTATCATCCTGGTGGAGAATTACCAGCAGTCATCTCCCCATATAAAAAAGGAGAATTGCATGGTACAATGAAAACGTATACCTTTAGAGGACACAAGCTTATCTCAGAAATCGACTATAAGAAGGGTAAGCAACATGGTAAAGTGAAGATCTATAATGATGAAGGGGAAGTTGTTGAAGAACAAGAGTACAAAAATGGAATTCGCGTGATAGAAGGAACGGATTCTGGTACGGGCTTTTCCCCTGGAGGACGCTAGTCTTAGGAAAGAGCCGTAAGTGTTAGAGCTTGCACCAACCTGTATATGGCCTTACAGGACTGGAAGTTGTATTTACATAGAACCGATGAAAGATTTTTAAAGTAATCTGGTAATTAGAGAGTGCGATACTGTATGTGCAGAGACCATTAATAGTATCAACAGGATTTATTGTCGATTCTTCTAAACAGATGAAAAATAAAGGCGCATAACACCAAGGTAGAAAATGTTAACAATGGTCACTTTAATTTTTTACAGACGGATATAAAAAAAGGCATGCTAGTATTGACTGCATGCCTTTTTTGTTTTTCGCTAGAGCGATTTGTGTGGTTTATCGTTTAATAAGCTTAATGGTATCAATATGCTCTGTAGTTGAAGCATCCATTAATTGAATGAAATAAACGCCTGTTTCCATATTATACAATTGAAGAGATTTACTTTGTTTATTTCCTTGTCCATTCAGCTGACCACGCTCGATAATGGTGCCCATTACATTTACGATCTCATAATTATATGCTTTTGCCGAATTACCTTCTACAACGATATTCACTTTAGATGTAGCAGGGTTGGGATATACGGTAGCATCTACTGCGATCTTTTCTTCTGACTCAATGCCACTTGTTTGACCGAAAGGCACTACATTTATTGTTGTCCCTGTTGCTTTGTTCAGCACTTGGATCGTTTCGCAATATTGATCTGTGCAGTTGTTCTGATTATCAGTGATCGTTAAACAGATGGTATACGTTCCTTGACTGGAGTAGGTATGCGTTGGATATTGTTGGTTGCTTGTCGTTCCATCACCAAAATCCCAACTGTAGGAAAGGTTACTGCCTGACGATAGGTTCCATACGTAATAAATATTTGTGTTTACACTGTCCTCGAAGAGGTAGAAGTCTGCGTTACAAGTACTGTCCTGAGGAACGTAGATTGTTTGACATACGGTATCCACACAACTCGTATTTCCTGTTTCCCATACGGTTAAACATGCCGTGTATGTTCCAGGGTTTGTATATTGATGATATGAATAAGCATTGTTTGACGTATTTCCATCACCAAAATCCCAAAAATAATTGAGATTGTTATCATATACATCAGGTTCGAAAGCCACTTGTCCATTTACGGTGTCTTGGTAGCTGTAGCTGGCTGAAACATTACAATTATTTATTCCAGTAACATTGATCTGATACGTAACAGTATCTTCGCAGCTTTGGTTTAGACTGTCAACTACATATAGTGTAGCATTAAACTGTCCGTTAGAAGGAAATGTATGTGTTGCAGATGGACCATTGTAGTAGCTGTTTCCGATCGTCCACTGATAGTAGAGAGTACTTCCGGTGTTCAATGCTTGAAAATCGTAAGTTCCATTTCCTTGGCTATTGTAGGAAAAGTTGGCAGAAACAGTACACTGATTGGTATCAACAAATACTGTTTGACAGATTGTATCTGAACACTGAGGTGTGTTATTATCCGAAACGGTTAAACATACGTTGAACAACCCTCCGTTTGAAAATTCGTGAAACGGATACGCATTAGTAGATGTATTTCCATCACCAAAATCCCAAAAGTAATTCAAATTAGAATCGTATGAATCTGGTGAAAAAGCAATTTGATTATTGACCGTATCCATGTACGAGTAGTTCGCATCGCAGTTTTGACCGAAGGTTGTACTAAAAAAGATACTTACAAAAAGTAAAGCGAGTGTAGTGTTTAAATGTTTCATTTTATTAGATTTTTTCGTTCTGCTAGTATAAACGAAAGGAGATTTGATAATTGGGGGGGAGACGAGGGAGATTTTTTATAAAAACGAAAACCTCCCTTTAAATTATGTGGGTATTCAAGTTTATTTCTTGAGGATACGTAACGCATTTAAGGTGCTAACGCCATAGAGGGTTAAAGAGAAAAATGCGAGATCACTAAAATCAAATCCATTGTCGAGTAGAATGCCAAAAGCCAAGGGGCCAAGAGCAGTGGAAAACACCATGACCGTGGTAAATAAACTGCGTACAGAACCAATGATACGTGTTCCAAAAAGCTCTGCTAAAGCTACGTTCTTAACGGTGCTTCCAAAGCCATTTGTAATGCCTATACCACCGACCAGTGAGATATAAACCCACCATTGATTACTAAAAATGAGAGCTGTAAACCCTATACATGCTGGCAGCAGATAAAGCGGAAACAATGATTTTCCCGTAAAACGATCGGCGAGAAAACCTGCTAAAAGATTACTCAGCGCATTTCCAACTGCATAAGCAGTGAAACCTGCGGCAATAAAAGTGGGTGTCCAGTTATTTGCCAGCCCAAGTTTCAATTTAAAAAGAAGGAATCCAGTTCCAATACTCGCTGCGGCTAAACTGCTCGGCATAATTAACCAAAAAGCTCGTGTTTTCATTACTGACCACGGCTTAGATTGCTTTTCTTCTTCTTTGGAGAAAGGTGCTGGAATGTACTTTCTAAGTTGAGAGAAGTTGACATTCTTCCGCAATAAGAAAATGGCATAGGGTATTGCCAACAAGACAAGAATCAAAGAAGCGATCAGTGTGTATCTCCAGCCAAATAATGCCATTAACGAAACAAGGATAATTGGCAGAATCGCTTCTCCAAACGGGTGACCAAGGTTAGCTAAACTAATCGATTTTCCACGTTCATCATCGAAAAACCGAGCCATACTGGTTATCGCGGTGTGAGATAATAAACCTTGACCAAACAACCTTAAACCGTATAGTGATATGAATAATAAAGGCAAGAAATAAGACATAGAAAGAAGTCCCATAAAGAAGACTAATCCAAGCATGACTACGATCGTAAATCGCGTTAAACGAACTTTATCGATAAAACGCCCCGCCCAAGTTATGGTAAAAGCACTAGCGATTGTTGCTCCACCGTAAATAGAACTGAACAAACTATCGCTAATTTCAAAAGCATCCTGAATGTAGGGTACGTAAAGAGAGATTAAAAATGTCTGGCCGAAACTTGAAAGAAAGGTCAATAGAAACCCAAACCCAAGCAGGTAGCGATTACGTTTGAGATATGTCGTCAGTTTTGACACGGCTGCAAAATTAGTGTTTTTGATGAATGCTGCTTATCGGTTTTCGTCGCCTACCTCAAGGAATTTGTTTTCTTTACAATCTGTCAGGATAAAACTCGTTAATGCAATATGAGTATAAGACACCTGCTACTGCTTTGCTATTTTGGACCAATACTGATTGGGGCTCAAACATGGTCTGAGATTGATTCTTTCCCTGGATCTTCCAGAGATGATGCAGTTAGCTTTAAAATAGGAGATACTGTATATTGTGGAACGGGAATCGAAACTGGATGGACAGCAACAAGAGATTTTTATGCATTCGATTGTACTACCGAAAACTGGATGCAAGTTTCTTCACTCCCGAATGGAGAAGGACGACAATATGCTTCAGGATGGAGTTATAATGGGAAAGGGTATGTCTTCGGAGGTAGAGCAAACGGTCAACATTTTAACGACTTATGGAAATATGATCCAGAAGCGGATAGCTGGTCGGAATTAACTGCTTTACCTTATGTTGGGCGTTCAGGCGCACATTCTTTTGTCATTCAGGATGAGGTTTTTATCGCAGGTGGACAAACCGATAATTCAGATGCAAAAGATGAAGTTTGGAAATACGATTTATCAACAGACACCTGGATTCAATTGCAAAACTTACCTTTTGGAGGCCGTTGGCGGGGGACAGCAGAAGTGATCAAAGATACTGCTTACCTGATAGCCGGTCGAACTGCTAACGGTCATTTTCCAGATTCGGTGTTCCGCTATCTTCCTTCAACAGATGAGTGGGAATTTGAATCGACGACGCCTTTTTCGGGGCGCGCCTATTTGAAATCAACGGTGATTAATGGAAAAATAGTGATTTGCTTTGGACTCGATAGTTTAAATCAATCTTATAATGATGTGTGGCATTATGATGTGAATGCCAATCAATGGGAGCAAGAGGTGAGTTTACCTGCAGTTGATCGTCGGGGAGGGCTAGCGTTTTCGCACAACATGGCCTTGTATTACACTACAGGAATTGATAAAAATAATGACCGATTAACGCAAACATGGAAACTAGAAAATGCTACTTCTGTTGAGAAACATAACAATGATATGACCTGGAAAGTCTTCCCCAACCCAACCTCTGAAATCATTCATGTAAAACGCAATCCCGCACTTATTCAAACTCAATTGCGAATCTTCGATATGAACGGTCAAATAATGCTTTCCGAATTAATCGAGGAGCCAGCAAAAACGATAGATGTAAGTGATCTTCCTGCTGGTTTTTATGTGGTAAAAATTGAAGGAGAAGAGACGGAATGGAAAAAGTTTGTAAAGCTATAGCGCTAACAAGTCAAAAACAATTCCCACTTGTAAAACAGGATAAAAGTTCTTTTCTTGATTGCGCAAGTAGTCGTGACCGTATCCGAACTGAAAAAATCCTCTTGATAAAATTGGGTTAGACGTGTTGTTGACTGCAGCAAAGCCAAGGTGAATGTTTTGTTCAAGTAAGGGGTCTTCATCTCCATTGATCCTTGTTTTTAATTCCGTACCAAGATAAAATTGGCCATACATCCTTCCACCTCCTCCTGGCTTTATCCAACTATTGAAGGGGTTGAATACGCGCAGCGGTTGTTCGAAAAAATTATACTGATAGCGAAATGCACCATAAAAACCCCAGTCAATGTCTGTACCAGCCAGTAATGACAATCGCGAACGGAGGCCACGCTTTTCTATACCCAAAGAAGCGTATGGAATCAAGCTGTCGTTTTGATAATAGCTGCCAAGTTCTCCAATAATAAACAACCCCATATATCCTCTCATGTTCATATAGCAAGGCATATCCCAACTATAGCCAGATAATGACGTGTCGCGCGGAATGCAATCGCCATAGTGTTGTAAGGGGCACATGGCATCCTTTGTTATGTTTTCGATTAGCCCTTCGTCATGAGGCAATTCTGTAAAAAGGTAATTCGCGTTCTTACTACCGCTTTTGGTTTCCCAGTTTATTTCCTTTTTGTAATCGTAATAATAGTTCAGTTCGGGATTGACGTACTCCCTGGGTACCCTGACTTTAACACGTCTTTTATTTAAAAAGTTAAAAGTGAACTGGAGGTTTTTCATGAGGAAATAATCGGTTTGCTGGCAAACGCGCCATTTTTTGATTTCGGGAATAGAATCGAAGGGCTCGTGGCAATCATTACATGGCGGATCATCAATGCGGAAAAGGCGATATTTCTCAAATGACGCTTTTGGTATAGTGGTTACATAACGTTTATTTGACCACCATAAATGCCCCATCGTTCGCTTTTCCCATCGGACTTTTCGTGTAGTAAACGTTCCATCATAACTTTTAACTCCGTAATGCAAGTCCTTGCCGATCGGATTTTTATGTATGGGAACTTCAATGAGCACATATTTTTTCCGTCTTTTTTCTATAATACGCCAATGGGTTAAACTTAAAAGGTCGTAATCAACGAGATAGCATTGCTCTTTTGGTTTTTGTTTGATCCTCGGCTTTTTGACCATTTTTGGCTGGTAATAGATCAGTATATCGACCCGTCTGTTGAGTGCTCTAACGGTTTTGTACCCTTCTCCTTTGGCATAGGTCATTGTTTTGATGTCTTCAGGGATGAGGTGGCTACAAAACTGCTCTACCTTATCAGCACGCTTTTTTGATAATCGCAAGTTAGATCGGAGGCTCCCTACAGAATCTGCTAAACCAATAAAAACGATAGAATCCACCCTCGAAAGATCATACTTTACGGGTAATTTCTTTGCTGTATTTTTGGTCTTTTGGGTGAGTTGTGACTTCCCGAATTCAAAAAAAACAGCCACTGTATCTTGTGTGTAAGAAACACCAAGAGCAAGAGAAAAAATAATAAATAGAACAAACTTTTTTTGCACAGAGATGTGATAGAGTTTAATTATAGGCCAAAAACGAACATGCCCACCATAAAATAAATAAAAAGACCTACAACGTCGTTAAGTGTTGTGATAAAGGGACCCGTCGCTACTGCAGGATCAATTTTGTATTTGTTGAGAACGAGTGGGATCAATGTGCCAAAAATAGCAGCAAAAATGATTACAATAAAAAGGGCAACGCTGACAGAAAGACCAAGAGTGATGTTCTGAAGCAACCAGGTTACGAGAAAGATAACGGATGCACAAATACTACCATTCAATAGCCCCAGACCAGCTTCGCGTTTTACTTTGGACAAAATACTACCAAACTGATTGGTGCCGTTGGCGATAGATTGTACAACGATGGCACTGGATTGTACTCCGACATTTCCTCCCATTGCAGCAACAAGTGGAATAAAAAAGGCCAGTGCAGGAATTTTCCCGATTTGGGTTTCAAAATTTCCGATCACCTGAGCGCCCAAAATTCCGCCCAACATACCAATCATTAACCAGGGTAATCGGGAACGAGACATTTTCCACACACTCGCAGAAGACTCCACACTTTCAGAGATACCCGATGCCATTTGGAAATCTTTATCGGCTTCTTCACGAATAACATCAACGATATCATCAATTGTAATTCGACCCACCAATTTTTTCTGTAGGTTTAAAACAGGAATAGAAACTAAATCATACTTTTCCATGATTCGACCCACCTCTTCTGCTTCAACATTAGTGGTAACGTAAACCATATTCTTATCCTGGTAAATATCACGGATTAATGTTTTTGCATTGGCAAAAAGCAGCGATTTCAGAGAGAGAAATCCTACCAAGCGGTCATCTTCATCCACTACGTAGATGGTGTATACTTTTTCTACTTCTTCAGCTTGACGGCGCAGTTCAATTACACAGCGGTTCACGGGCCAATCTAATCTTGCCCTGATGAACTCCGTTTGCATGAGTCCACCGGCTGTATTTTCATCGTAATTTAAGAGCTTGACAAGCTGTTCAGCGTTGTCACTTTCCATCTCCGCGATGACTTCTAACTGCCGATCCACTTCAAGTTCTCCTAAAATATCGACGGCATCATCGGAATCGAGATTTTCGAGTTGTTTAGCGAGTTGCTGAGTGGCAAAGGATTCTACGAATTGGTAGCGGACTTCATCGTCGAGCTCCATTAAGACATCACCCTGGAGATCGTTGCCGAGTTGAGCAAAAACAAACTTGGCTTCATCGTTGTCCAGCTCGTCGATAATTTCGGCGATATCAGCGGGGTGCAAATGGATGATTTTTTGGTCAATGAAGGCACTGTTGCTTTGTGCAATCATCTCGCTCACCTCATCCAAAAACTCTTTTGTTAACTCGAATCGCATTTCCCCCAAAGTTTGGTCAAATTTAAGAAAGAAAAATGCAAAAGGGAGAGTGCTGGTATTTTTTATGATTTATGCTTCGCAACAAACTGAGCCAACTCAATAAAATCATTTACGCTCAACTTTTCAGCTCTTTTTTTTAAGAAAGGATGATCAGGTAAATTTTTCACGTCCATGATGTTTTTTAACCCGTTTCGAATCGTTTTTCTCCGTTGATTAAAAGTTGATTTCACAACCTGTTCGTAAAGCCCCTCATCCACAGGAAGATGTTCTCGTTCATTCCGCGTACAACGAATAACCCCAGATTTGACTTTAGGTGGAGGGTTAAAAACGTGTTCGCTTACGGTAAAACAATACTCAATGTCGTAGTAGGTCTGCAACATAACGCTAAGGATGCCATATTGTTTAGAACCAGGCGGTTCGGCAACGCGCTGAGCGACTTCTTTTTGAAACATCCCCATAATTTCGGGCACTTGATTACGGTTTTCTAGACATTTGAAAAGAATTTGTGAAGAAATGTTGTAAGGAAAGTTTCCCACTACAGCAAAAGGTTCCTGACCAAAAAGCGTCGAAAAATCTACTTTGAGAAAATCAGCTTCGTGAATTTTACCTTTTAGTTCTGGAAAGCGCTCTTCCAAATGATGGATAGAGGCTACATCCAGATCGATAACATGCAAATTGAGGCCTTGTTTCTCAAGTAAGAATTGTGTGATCGCACCTGTTCCGGGACCGATCTCCAACAAATTACACACCCCCTTGAAACCCGAAAAATGATCTGCAATCTTTCGACTGATATTGTGGTCAACGAGAAAGTGCTGACCTAAGTGTTTTTTAGGTCGGACAGTCATTCATGCTTGAATTCATCAACAACAGAGAGCAAGGTTCTGAAAGCTGCAAATTTTCCCTGAAACTTTTCAGTATGTTCTGCCTGAAGTTGTGGGGCGTGTTTTTCCTCATAAGTGTTGAGGTCTTTTTCTGAATAAGCCAGATACGTAATGGCGTAAGTGGTTCCTCCTTCTTCTTCGCCATGAACGCGACATAATCGACTATCTCTAAAGTGTCCAGTTTTCATTACTTCGGGGATGTGGGTTTTGCGCATCCAGTCGAGCCATTCTTCGGCTACTTGCTCATCAATACTAACTGTAACATTATAAACTACCATACTACAAAGTTAATGAAACAGAAGATTTTTTTCTATTGCTGGGAGATTAATCCCTTAGCAATAGAAAAAGCACGCAGGTTTTCTACGTGCTTCGGGGTTTAATAGCTAAAAACAATTTTTACTTTTTTGCGAGGTTACCAACTAATCCTTCCCATTCAACAAGGTGCATTTTTACTGTACCTACTGGAATTTTTGCTTTAACGAGCACAGGGATTCTGTTAGCATCATTCGTTACCCAAAATTCAACATCATCGTCGTCCTCAAAATAGCGACCCTCTTGAACTACAGGCTGAAACTTGAGGCATTCAAATTTACCTTTACGAATTTTGATTTCTTCTGTACCTACAAACTTTACTTTTAACGGCCAGACTTCTCCATCCATAAAACACTTAAATGTTGTAACATCACCAGGGTTCATATTTTTAAAATCCAACGTTCTCGCATAATAGAAAGAGGAGATCATATCCTGAATTCCCATGGGAACTTTGTATTCCTTTCCTTTATCGTCGACTACTTTTTGTTTATCCTGTTTAAACTTATACTCCTGATTGATTTCATAACCACCTTCGTTTACATCGCGAACAAACCTCCAGGGGAAAACACCAGATTTGTCAATATAAGATTCGTAAATATCTTCTACATTATAGAAAAGACTAAACGCACCAAGTGTTTTTCCTTCTCCTTTCACATGGTACAAAGGACGACCGTTAGCTCCTTTCTCGGAGGTTTCATTTACCGTAAGGACAGCCTCACCAGCGTCCATTATACCGTATGTGATTCGGTACCTTAGTTTTTCGCCACTCGTAAAGCTTTTGGACTGTACGGAAGGGTAATACACCTTGGTAGAACTAGTCATACCAACGATCAAACCTGCTACTGTGAGTATTGCGATCAATTTTTTCATGGCTTTCATTTTTAATTTCAGTATAGAATATACAAAAAATCTGCCAAAGTTGAAAAATGAGCGTTTTTGCTTTGTTCATTTCTCCTGAATTGAAGCCTTACAAACTTTCCTTTAAATGCTTATCTCATTGTTGTCCCACACCCCAATAAGAGAAAGTCCAAGGGAGTGATAGCTAGTAATGAAATCGGTTGAAAAAATAGCATTTTAAAGAACGGTGGCCTCACTTTAAAAACAGGCTTTTTTCATGAGTAAAATATAAAAACAGTTGATTTACTCAATGGGTTCTATTACTTTCAATGGAGATAATAGTATTCTGTTTAACAAGCGCGTCTATGCATTTGGATGACAGGTGTTTTACAATCATAGTAAATGAACTTGATCTCACTGAAAACTTTAGATTCCAACTCGCATCTGTTGCGATACTTATCTGAATACTTCAGGATCTCATTGATCATCTGTACTTTTACTCTTTCTTCTTTTAAGAATACGTTTGACATGACTTTTTTTTGCAAACATATATCGAAAGAGACAATGATTTTTACATAAAATGGAATTAGAAAAAAATCTCCAGGAAATAGCAGAAAGAGCACTATGTATTAACTTTAGACCCCTAGGTGTATTTACTTAATTAGCAGTGTGACGCTTTATCACTACACCAAAAACTCCGTCTCCCCGAACCGCTCTTGCACTTCATCCAGTGTGTCGAATACTTCGTTCAGGTCAAAGGTCGTGACTAACTTCGTGCGGTACGGTTTAAAATGCGGGATTCCCTTAAAATAATTGGTGTAGTGGCGTTTCATTTCGACTAGCGCGAGCTTCTCACCTTTCCATTTAATGCTCATCTCGAGGTGGCGTTTGGTGACGTCGACGCGCTGTTTTAGTGTCGGTTTGGGTAAATGCTCACCAGTTCTGTAAAAATGTTTAATCTCGTCAAATATCCAGGGATAGCCAATACTCGCTCGACCAATCATTAAACCATCTACCCCATATTTATTTTTGTATTCTACTGCTTTTTCAGGAGTGTTAATGTCACCATTACCAAATACTGGAATGTGCATACGAGGATTGTTCTTTACATCAGCGATCAATCTCCAGTCTGCTTCGCCTTTGTACATTTGTTTCCGCGTACGACCGTGAATTGAGATTCCTTCTATGCCTACATCCTGTAATCGCTCTGCAGCTTCTACGATGTATTTTGTGTTGTCGTCCCACCCGAGGCGGGTTTTTACAGTTACCGGCAG
>P_1C_Liq_1_UnCtyDRAFT_1000143_pt1 | contig 16373 bp, 13 predicted proteins | sample Pon1CUnioCityCA_2_FD_10230 | JGI IMG/M metagenome (IMG submission 10230) | reverse complement strand
CCCGCCGCTCGAAGCGGATGGTCGTGCTGTTGGGGAGCATGAAGTACACCTCCGCCTCCTCGGCGGCGTCGGTCTCGGCGGCGGGTAGCAGGCTGGCTGCCGCCACCGTACAAAGGCCCGCGGCAAGAATCCGCGAGCGATGGGGTCGTTGGGTTGTTTTCATTGGGTTGGGTCGTGGGTTGGGGTAGGCGGACCGGCTTTCACGGGGAAAGGGTCCGGGTGAGTCGGCGGCGGAAAGAGGGCTCCGGGGGCGGCGGGGGGCCCAAGCAGTGGGTCCCGTATAAGGGATTTAGGTCGAGGGGAGGGGGGTTAGTTTAAATGCAGATAGGAAATATGATGTAATTTTTTGCGGCGCGCGAAGTGCCCGGGCAGGAATGAGGGGGAGAGGAGGGGGCGGAACTCCGCACGGGTCCCCGCCGGGACTCGTTTAGGAGAGGGGAGCTGGGAGGGGGGTGGTTTCGTAGACGCCGACCACACCGTGGTCGAAGTCGATGACGGATCCGGTCATGATCCCGGATTCGGGACCGGCGAGGTGGGCGATCCAGCGGGCGACTTCGGGGGTCTTGAGGAGACGCCCGGCGGGTAGCTCTCGCCCGGCCGCCTCCTGCCAACCCTCGGGCCGGTCGTGGTAGACCTGCTGGGTGCGGTTTTCGGCCGGGGTGTCCATCCAGCCGACAGTGAGCGTGTTCACCCGGATCCCGTGGCGGGCGAGGGAGAAGGCGGCGTTCTTGCCGGTGGTGATGAGGGCGGACTTGGCGGAGGCGTAGACGGTGAGGACGGGAATGCCCCCGTGGGCCATGATGGAGGCGACGTTGACCACGGAGCCGGGCTTGCCGGCGGCGATGAGGCGCTTCGCGAAGTCCTGGAGGAGGAAGAAGGGGGCCCGCGCGTTGATCGCGAAGGTGCGTTCCCAGAGATCACGGTCGGCGTCGAGGATACCCCCGCGGTCGGTGATCCCGGCGGAGTTCACGAGGATGTCCACGGTCCCGAACGCGCTGGCGGCCCGCTCGAGGAGAGCGGCACAATCATCGAGGTCGGCGAGGTCGGTCCGTTGGAAGATCACCTTGGCCGCCGGGGAGGAGAGGCGCTCGGCCGCCGCCTGCCCGGCCTCCTCGTTGCGCCCGCAGAGGACGGCCCCGGAGAGGCCGCGGGCGAGCATCTTCTCCACGGCGGCGAGGCCGAGCCCCTGGGTGGATCCGGTCACCACGGCCACCCGGCCGGCGAACTGTTCGGTGACGGGGCAGTCGGCGGTGCCGGCGGCGTACTCGGCGATGGACCCAAAGGGGCCGGTGGGATGGGAATCGGAACTCATGCGGGGGATGCGGGGGAGGGGTACAGGGGGGAGATCTCGGAGGGGCGGACGGGTCGGTTCTCGCGGTGGGAGAGGAGGGCCGCTTCCGCGAGGACGAGGGCGCGGTGGCCGTCGGCATAACCGACGGAGGGGGAACGGCCCTCCCGGAGCATGGCGAGGAAGTCGCGGATCTCGGCCTCGTAGGCTTCCGCGTAGCGCTCGATGAAGAAGTGCCGGAGCAGGTCGCGCCGGTTGGTGCCGGTGGCGGAGTGGTGGGAAACCTCAGAGGGACGGTGGTTGTTCGAGCGGACCATGCCCTCGGCCCCGAAGGCTTCCACGCGCTGGTCGTAGCCGTAGTTCGTCCGGCGGGAATTGTTGATGTGGCAGAGGGCGCCGGAGGCCGTCTTCAGGACGAGCATGGCGGTGTCCACATCGCCGAGCTCGGCAAAGAGGGGATCCACGCGGTTGGCGGCGGTGGCGTAGACCTCGGTGGGTTCCTCCCCGAGGACGAAGCGGGCCATGTCGAGGTCGTGGATGGTGGTGTCCCGGAAGAGGCCCCCACAGGCCTCAAGGATCGCCCGCGGGGGCGGGGGGCCGGGATCACGGCTGGTAATGACGAGCAGCTCGAGCGCGCCGATCTCCCCGCGGGCCACGGCCGCCTGCACGCCCCCGTGGCTGGGGTCGAAGCGGCGGTTGAAGCCGACCTGCAGGGGCACGGTGCTGCCCTCGAGCCGGCGGCCGAGCTCTTCCACCCGGGCGAGATTCACATCGAGGGGTTTCTCGCAGAAGATGGGCTTGCCGGCGGCGACCGCGGCGAGGATGAGATCGACGTGGGTGTTCGTGGCCGAGGCGATGAGGACGGCGTCCGTGTCGGGGTCCCCGAGGGCTTCTTCCAGCCGGGTGGTGGCCCGGGCCCCGTGCGCGGCGGCGACGGTCTCCGCCCGGGCGGGGTCGACATCGTAGCACCAGCGGACGGACGCTCCGGGATGGCGGGCGAGGATCCCGGCGTGCATCGCGCCGATGCGGCCGGTCCCGAGGACGGCGAATTGGTAGGTGGGTTCCGGGCTCATCGGGGTCGCGTCTCAGGGGGATCGGTTGAAAGCCCCCTGGGCGACCGCGAGATCACGCCGGATGAGTGCCTCGGGATCCCTGTTTTCCGCGCGGAGCGGTTCCCGGTCGTAGTAGTTTTCGAGGATGATCCAGCCGTCGTAGCCGACTTCGTGGAGGGCCGCTACGGAGGCGGCGAATCCACTGTCCCCCTCCCCGAGGATGGCTCCGCTGAGGTCCTTGTTGCGCCCGTCCTTCACGTGCAGCTGCTCCCCGAAGAGGCCGTGCAACTCGCGGATGAGGGCGGCCGAGTCGGCGTCCCAGTGGAGGAAGTAGTTCTGGGTGTCGAAGTAGAGGGTGAGGTTCGCCCGGTCCACCTCCCGGAAGAGCCGGAGGGTGTCCTCCGCGGAGAGGGGATTCTCCGTGGCCATGGTGAGGCCGTGGTCGGCGCAACGGTCGCAGGCGTACTGCAGGAAGGTGACGAGTTGCCGGAACTCCTCCTCGCTGCGGACCGCGCTCTTCTCGAAGGTGGGCGTCATCACCGTGCCCACGCCCATGTGGACGGCCGCTTCGACGGCCTTGTCGAAGGCGTACTGCACAATGGTGCGGTCCTCGCTTCCTTCGGGTGCGGTCAGGTCGAAGTAGTCGGCGAGGGTGGTCGCGATGGAGGGAAAGGCGATGCCGGTGCGCTCGGCCATTTCCAGCCAGGCCTCGCGGACGGCCGGCCGGGAGAGGGGAAGGCCGCGCTCCCAGGTGCCCATGTCGAGCTGGATGCCCTCGAGTCCGAGGCGCTGGGCGACCGTGCACGCATAGGGCCCGTCAAGGGGCAGGCTCCACTGGCAGATTCCGAATTTCATGGGGGGGATTGGGTTGAGGGGTAGGGTGAAGGATGGGGAGGGGCCGGGGACTGGGGCGCGGGGTCAGCGGCCCTTGAGTTTGTCGAGCCAGACGGCGAGGATGATGATCACGCCGACGAACACCTGCTGCCAGAAGGACGAGACCCCGAGGATGTTCAGGCCGTTCGTGATCATCGTCATGATCATGGCACCGATCAGGGTGCTCTCCACGGTCCCGATCCCACCGGAAAAGCTGGTACCCCCGATGATGACAGCGGCGATCGCCTGCAGCTCGGCGGCTTGCGCAACGTTGGGCGGGGCCGAGGAGAGGCGGCTGATGAGGACCACCGCGGCGATGCCGGCGCAGACGCCGCTGATGGTGTAGAGGAGAATCTTGTGACGGTCGACGTTGATCCCGGCAAGGAGGCTGGCCTCCTCGTTGTCCCCGATCGCGTAGACATTGCGGCCGAAAGAGTTGTGGTTGAGGAGGAGGTAGAGGACCGCGTAGACGAGGAGGACGATGTAGATGGGGATGGGCAGGCCGAGGAAGGTGCCCTCGCCGATCCAGATGAGGGTGGGCGAGGACAACTGGAAGGAAACGCCCTGCGTGTAGACGAGGGCGAGTCCCCGGGCGATTCCCATCATCCCGAGGGTGGCGATGAAGGGCGGGATCCCGGTCTTCACGATGACGAGGCCATTGATCGCCCCGACGAGTCCGCCGAGGGCGATGCCGACGGGCAGGGCGACCCCCGGCGGGAGACCCATCTGTGACATGAGGCCCCCCATGACGACCGCGCAGAGGGCGAGGATGGAGGCAACAGACAAGTCGATGCCGCGGGAAATGATCACGAGCGTCTGGCCGGCGGCGAGCAGCCCGAGGATGGAGACTTGCTTGAGGAGGTTCGTCAGGTTCGGAACCGTCAGGAAGAAGGGGGAGAGAAAGCTGAGGATCGCCCCGAGGATGAGCATCACCGCGAGGATCCAGAGGACGGGCCTCTCCCGGGTCCACTTAAGCATGTCCCCCTTCCTCGAGTAGGTCCGCAAGGACCTTTTCCTTGTCGGCTTCGGCGCGGTCCATGGTGCCGGTGATCCTTCCCTCGTGGACGAGGAGGATCCGGTCGCAGACGTCGACGACCTCGGAGATTTCCGAGGAGATGAAGAGTACGGCGATGCCGTCGTCGGCGAGGGTGCGGACGAGCTGGTAGATCTCCTGCTTCGCCCCGATGTCGACCCCCTTGGTGGGCTCGTCGAGGATGATGAGGCGCAGGTTGCAGGCGAGCGCCCGGGCGATCATCACCTTTTGCTGGTTGCCCCCGCTGAGGAAGCGGACCTGCTTGCGCAAGCCGGAGGTCGCCACGTTGTACTTCTCCACGGCTCCCTCGGCGAGCTGGCGCTCCTCGGACGGGGAAAACCAGCCGTGCCGGGCGATCTCCCGGAGGACGGAGAGGGAAAGGTTGTGGCGGACGGATTGCTGGAGGAGCAGGCCGTCGTTCTTGCGGTCCTCCGTGGAGTAGGCGACTCCCTCGCGGAGGGCCTCCCGGGGACTGCGGGGATGGAAGGGAACCCCGTTCAGGGAGAGGCTGCCGCCGCCTCTCCGCGCCCCGACGAGGCGGCGGCCGATCTCGGTGCGGCCCGAGCCCATGAGGCCGGCAAGGCCGACGATTTCGCCCCGCCGCAGGTCGAAGCTGACCCCGGAGAGCTTCTCGTCGGAAAGCTCCTGCGCCTCGAGCAGGACCCCGCCGATGTGGGCATCGGCCCGGAAGGTTGCCCGGTCGACGAGGCTGACCTCGCGGCCGGTCATCATCCGGGCGACTTCGCCCTCGTCGAGCTCCGCGGTGGGCACGGTGCCCACTCTTTCGCCGTCCCGGAACACGGTGACTCGCTGGGTGATCCGGAAGATCTCCTCGAGCCGGTGGGAAACATAGAGGAGGCTGATGCCCTCCCGGCGCAGGCCCTCGATCACCGCGAAGAGTTGGTCGATTTCCACGGCGGTCAGCGCGGAGGTGGGCTCGTCGAGGATGAGGATGCGGGGGCGGAGGGCGAGGCCCTTGGCGATTTCCACGAGCTGCTGCTCGCCGGCATTGAGGTCACGCACGCGGCGGCGGGGGTCGTGGGAAAGTCCGAGGCGTCCGAGGATCGCGGCGGCCTGCTCATACATCTCCTTCCAGCGGATCCAGCCGCCCCGGCGCTGCGGCTTGCCCACGCCGAGGAAGACATTCTCCGCGATGGAGAGATGCCGGGCGAGGCTGAGTTCCTGGTGGATGGTCACGATCCCGCGGGCCATCGCCTCGGACGGTGAGGCGAGCCGGATCTCCTCCCCCGCGAGGCGCAGGGATCCCTCGGTGGGAGCGTAGACCCCGCTGAGGATCTTGATGAGGGTGGACTTGCCAGCGCCATTCTCCCCGAGCAGGGCATGCGACTCCCCGGCCGCGAGGTCGAGGTCCACGCCCTTGAGGGCGCGCACGCCGGGGAAGGCCTTCACGATGCCGCGCGCCTCGAGGAGGGGGTCCGCGGGGGAGGGACCGAGGGGGGCAACCATCGGTGACGGGTCGGGTCGGGGGAAGGGGAGGGGGCGTGAGAAAGCCGGACAGCTCCAGAATCAGGGCTCGATTCCGCGGCTCTGCAGGTACTCCTCGGTCACGTCCTCCTGCAGGAGGATCCGGGAGGGCACTTTCGTCCAGGCAGGGAGGTCGTCCGCGCCCTCGGCGGCCACGGCGTAGGCGGCCATCACCGACTCGTAGCCGACGCGGTCGGTGTTCCCGTCCACGGTGGCGAGGAGTTCGCCGTTGCGGAGGGCGTCGAGGGCAGCGGGGATGGCGTCCACGCCGACGACCTCGATCTGGTCGGCCTTGCCGGCGGATTTCACCGCTTGGATGGCCCCGAGCGCCATCTGGTCATTGGAGGCGACGATCACGTCGAGATCGGGATGGGCCTGCAGGAAGTCCTCGGTGACCTTGAGCCCTTTCTCGCGGTCCCACTCGGCAGTGCTCGAGGCCACCACGTTCATGCCGTCGTACTGGTCAAAGACTTCCACGAAGCCCTCGAGACGGTCCTCGGCGGTGGAGCTGCCCCGGAAGCCCTCGAGGATCGCGACGTTCGCCTCGCCCCCGGTCTCCTCGACCACGAATTCGGCGAGCTGGACGGCGAGAGCCTTCTCGTCGAGGCCCACGAAGGTAGCGGAATCGCCGCAGTTCTCCGCGGCGAGGCGGGTGTCGGGATTGATCACGGGGACGCCCTGCCGGTTGGCTTGGCGAACCTTGGGGCAGAGGGCGGTCGCGTTCATCGGGACGAGGACGAGGGCGTCGGGCTGGCGGACGAGCTGGGACTCGACGATCCCGATCTGGCCCTGGATGTCCCCGTTGAACTGGGCGGCGGTCCAGAGGAGGTTGATGTCCTTCTCGGCGGCGGCTTCTTCGGCACCGGCCCGCATGCGCCAGTAGTAGGGGTTGGTCATGTCCTTCACCACGAAGGCGATGTTGGTCGTCTCGGCTTGGGCCGGAGCGACACCGAGCAGGGTCGCCGAGGCCACGAGGAGGGTGGAGAGGAGGGCAGTCAGGGTTTTCATGGGGTACTGGGGTGGTTGGTTGGGGTGGGTTGTTCGGTTCGGGGCGTCGGGGACGCTGCAAGGGCTCAGGGAATCACGGGGGTTTCCGCGGATCCGTTCCGCGCGGAGGTGTGCAGGGCCTCCACGGTGGCTTGTACGGCGCAGGCCTCCGCAAAATCGGCCGCGGCCGGGCGGCCCTCGTGCCAGGCCTGGACGAGGTCGGCGGCCTCGATGACCTTGAGGTCGTTGAAGCCGAGGTGGTGGCCGGGAGCGGGACAAAAGGCGCCGTAGGGGGGATGCTGTGGGCCGGCCTCGATGCGGCGGTAACCGCGCTGGTCCTGGGGCTCGTCCCGGCGGTAGAGGAGGAGCTCGTTCATCCGCTCCTGCGTGAAGGCGATCGCCCCCTCGGTGCCGCTGATTTCGAAGGAAAGGTCCATGGTCCGGGCGGTCGCCGCCCAGTTTGCCTCCACGCTGCCGAGCACGCCCCCCGCGAAGTGCAGGATCCCCTGGGTGGTGTCGTCCACCTCCACGGGCCGAAGCTCCTCCGAACCGGGGGCCACGGGACGCTCCTTGAAGAAGGTGGAGCTGGCCCCGACGACCCGTTCCACAGGGCCGACGAGCTTGCGGGCAAGGGCGAGGATGTGGCTGCCGATGTCGGCGAGGGCCCCGCCCCCCACGGGATCCGTCCGGAAGGAGTGGGGGGCCTGCGGGTCCGCCATGTAGTTCTCCGCATGGCGGCCCCGGAATCCGGTGACCCGGCCAATGGCCCCCTCGGCGATGAGCTGGCGGGCGTGGTCGATGAGGGGGTTCGACACGAAGCCAAAGGCTACCTTGTTCGCCACGCCGGCGCTCTCCACGGCCTCCCGCATGCGCCGGGCCGCCGCGAGGTCGGGGGCGAGGGGCTTCTCGCAGTAGATCGCCTTCCCCGCCGCCGCCGCGGCCAGCGCGATGGGCTCGTGCAGGGCATTTGGGGCGGTGATTGCCACGAGGTCCACCTCGGGCGATTCCACGAGCTCCCGCCAGTCCGCGGTCGACCGCTCGAACCCGAGCTCCCGCGCCGCCCGCTCCGCGGTGGGCTCATCCACATCCGCCAACCAGCGCAACGCGGGCTCCGCCGGAAGCGGGAAAAGGCCGCCCACCGACCGAAACGCATTCGCATGGCAACGGCCCATGAAGCCGGAACCGATCAGGCCGATGCCGCAGCGGATCGCAGGGGGAGGGGTAGGGGAGCGGGGAGGGGAGGCGGTCATGGGGGAAACGGCAACTCACCGGCGCGAATACCGAAGCAAGGGCGGGTGCAAACGATTGCGGAGAGGGGTAGAAGCTGTCTTGGGAAGAATGCGAGAGAGCGAAACGATCGAAGGAATCTCAACAGCGTCAATCTTTTTCCTGATCGAGGGTGACGGCCCCGGGCCCGGGAAGGGCGGCGGCGGGGACCTTCCCGGAGATGATCATGCCGAGGAGGTCATCCTCGCTGGCGCGGGCGGCCTCGACGGTGCCGACCACGCGCCCGCCGCGCATGGCGACGATGCGGTCGGAGAGCCGGAGGATGTCCTGGAGGTCGTGCCCGATGAGAAAGATCCCGAGGGCGCGTTTCTTCAGGCGGAGGACGAGCTGGCGGACCATTTCGGTCTCCTCCGGCCCGAGGGCGGCGGTGGGCTCGTCCATGATGAGCACCCGGGTGTCGAGGTGGACGGCCCGGGCAATGGCGACGGATTGGCGTTGGCCGCCGGAGAGGAGGCCGACTTCGGTGCGGAAGCGGTGGAAGTGGGGGTTGATGTTGTGGATGGCCTCCTTGGCGATGGTCTGCATGCGCTGGGCGTCATTCCAGCGGAAACCGAGGAAGGAGCGGGTGAGCTCGCGGCCGAGGAAGAAGTTTTCGGTGGCGTTGAGATTGTCGAGGAGGGCGAGGTCCTGGAAGATCATCTCGATCCCGAGCTGGTGGGCACGGATCGGGGAATCGAGGGTGACGGTTTCCCCATCAATCCGGATCCGGCCGTGATCGGGGCGGAGGGCCCCGGAGACAATCTTCATGAGGGTGGACTTGCCGGCGCCGTTGTGGCCGATCACGCCGACGACCTCACCGGAATGCAGGTCGAGGGAGACCTCTTCGAGGGCGTGGACCCCCCCGAATAGCTTGGTCATGGATTCGATCTGGAGGAGGGGTTTCATGGCGATCTCAGGACCTGCGGACGGCGATACGGTCGACCCACACCGCGCCGATGAGGACGAATCCGATGAGGATCTGGCGGAGGGAGCTGCTCACCCCGATGAGGACCATGCCGGTGTCGAGGCTCTGGATGACAAAGGCACCGAGGATGCCCCCGAGGATCGAGCCCCGGCCTCCGTCGAGGGAAGCGCCCCCGATGACGGCAGCTGCGATCACATTGAGTTCAAGTAAGGTACCAAGATTGGTGGTGCCGGCGTTCAGGCGGGAGGTAGTGATCACTGCCCCGACGGCGCAGAGGAGGCCCATGAGCGCGAATACCTTGAGCACGACCCGGCGCACGGGAACACCGACGAGCCGGGCGGCTTCGAGGTTCTGGCCCACGGCGTAGACATGGCGGCCCACGGGAGCCCGATTCACGAAGAGTCCGATCCATGTGGCGGCCAGCGTGAGCAGGAGGAGGGGGGAGGGGATCCCGTACCCGAGGTCCGTCCGTGGCCGGTCGTAAGCATTGAACTGGTAGATCATGAAGAGGGTGAGAGCGCTGGCAAAGAGCCCACCCAGCAGGGTGAAGGGGAGGGATGCCTCACCGCTTCGCAACCGTCGGGCCAGGGCGCCGAGGAGGACGACGAGGGCGACTCCGCCGACGATCCAGGAAGCGGCCTCGCCGAGCGATCCCTGTTGGCCGCCCCCAAAGATCCGGTAGCCGGCCTGGAAGGGGGAGAAGGTTTGGCCCTGGCTGATCTCGAAGGTGAGGCCGCGGAAAATCAGCAGCCCGGCGAGGGTGACCACGAAGGAGGGAATCCCGACATAGGCCACGAGAAAGCCTTGCCAGAGGCCGATAAGGGTCCCTGCGATCAGTCCGATCGCCAGGGTGAGGGGCCAGTTCCAGCCGGCCGCGGCCGGGAACACCTCGATCTGCAGGATCGCGATGACCATGCCGGTGAGCCCGAGCACGGACCCGACGGAGAGGTCGATGTTCCGGGTGATGATCACGAGAACCATGCCCACGGTGAGGAGGGCGACGGTGCTCGACTGGACGGCGAGGTTGTAGAAGTTCCGCGGGGAAAAGAAAAGGCCGCCGCTCAGGAGGTCGAAGACGACCCAGATCACGACGAGGGAAGCCCCGAGCGCGAGGAGGCGCTTGTGCCGTGGATCGAGGGTCCGCAGGACGTCGTGCCAGCTCATGGGGCCATCGGAGGAGGGAAGGGGCAAGGGGCCGGACGGGGAACCCTCCCGGATCGGGGGGCTCCCCACCCGCCAGAGGGGTTCAGGACTCGCAGATTTCCGCGGTCCCGGGCGGCACTCCGCGGCAGACCTGTTCCCGCGTCACCCAACCGGCCTCGATCATCAGCTCGAGGTTGTTCGCGGTAATGGTCGTGGGATCGAGGGGAAACGCGAGCTGCTCGATGCCCAGCTCCTCGTCCGTGAAGGTGGTCGCGCCGGGCAGGCTGGCGAGATCCTTCCCCTTGGCGATCGCGTCGGCAAGGTCGGCGGCACGGCGCCCGAGCACCCGGACGTCCTTCCAGGCGGTCATCGTCTGGCTGCCACGGGCGATCCGGTTGACGGCCGCCACATCCCCATCCTGCCCGGAGAGGGGCAGTCCGACGAGACCAGCCTGCTCCATGGCGGCGACCACGCCGCTGGCCATCCCGTCATTCGAGCAAAGAACCGCGTCGATCCGGTCCCCCTGCGCAGTGATGATGTTCTCCATGTTGGCCTGGGCGACCTCCGGCTTCCAGTCGGTGGTCCACTGCTCCGCGATGATGTCGATGGTCCCGTCTTCCACAAGGGGCCCGATCTCGTCCATCTGGCCTTGGTAGGTCCCGTGCGCGTACTGGTCCTGCTGCCCGCCCTTGATCAGGACATAGTTCCCGTCGGGCTGCACCTCGAGAAGCGCCCGCGCCTGCGCCCGGCCCACGAGCACGGGATCGAAGCCCACATAGGTCACGTCCGGGTGCTTGATCTGGCGCTCGTAGGCGATCACGGGGACGCCGTCGTCGAGAGCCCGCTGCACCGCCGGAATCACCGCCTGGGTGTCGTGACCGACGACGAGGAGCACATCGACGCCGCGCGCGAGCAGGCCCTCGATGTCCGCAGCCTGGCGGGTGGAGGACCCGCGGGCGTCCGCGGTGAGGAGCCGGTGGCCGAGTTCCTCGAGCCGCTCCTCGAGGGCCTTCTCATCGGTGACCCAGCGCTCCTCCTGGAAACGGGCCCACGAGACGCCCACGGTTGCCGCGAGGAGGGCCTGTGCTCCAGTGGCCACGGCCAGCGCGCTGAGGATAAGGGTCTTTGCTTTCTTTTTCATAGGGGGGGTAGGGGATGTTTGCAGAAAGAGAACCGGTCGAACAGCGGGTCTCCGAGAATCACAAAAAAGGGGGAGCGCGGAGGCGGGGTGATGGATCGGGGAGGGGCGAGGGCGAGCGCAATCGATTGCAGCAGGAATGGAATCGATTGCAGCGGGGGTGCTGGTTGGTGGGCCGGGGGAATGGGGTCAATCGCTGGGGTCAGCGAACCGCAAGGGATCGGAGCCGCGCCGAACAGTCAATCTTTTTTGTATACGCAACTATCCTCTTTTTGCATACACCCCTGCCCTCGGAAGGAAGATCCGCCCCGCCCCCAGACTCCGCCGCGGGCTACCGAGGGGGCGGAAGGACCGCCTCCGTTGGTATTACCGTGCCCAAACCCCGAGACAGCACGCCCGCGGCGGAGAAAGGAAAGGGCGGAGCCCGTCGGGGTTCGGGATCCGTCGGATGACAGGAAGGAAAAAGGCTCGTGGGTCGGGGGAACGGGGGTGGAGGGCAGCAGGGCGAGCGTGCGTCGTTCTAATCACGACGAAAAGGAGAGTGAATCATGCGGGGGCGGGAAGGGTCAATGCCATTCTGGCCAAGGGTCTTCCCGCGCGTCAGGGAAAGGTGAACCCAAGGCGCTGTTTTCAGCTTTTCGCCGAATGCGCTTTCCCGCTCTGTGGCCCGGCACCGAGCTCAGGCGTGGTCCCAGGGGAAGCGGTAGCTCTCCTTCGGCTTGTCCCACACCTCGAAGGGCTCGAAGATCTTGCCGGGATTGAGGATGCCGCAGGGGTCGAGGGCCTGCTTCACTGCCCGCATCGCCTCGCTTTCCGCGGACCGGAGCTGGAGGGAGAGGAAGGGGGACTTGGCCAGCCCGATCCCGTGCTCGCCGCTGATGGCCCCGCCCAGGTCGACAACGGTCCGCATAAGCTCCCCGAGGGCCTCGCGGGCCCGCTGGCACTCGGCGGGATCCGCGGCGTGGTGCATGAAGTTCACGTGCAGGTTGCCGTCGCCGGCGTGCCCGAACACGGCGATATTCACGCGGTGGCGCTGGCGCAGGTCCTCCACGTGGTGGAGGAGGTCGACCTGCCGGTCGAGGGGTACGACGACGTCTTCGTTGAGCTTGCTGTCCCCGAGCTCGAACATCGCCGAGGAGCAGGCCCGGCGGAGGTTCCAGAGCTCCTCGGCCTCGGCAGGGCTGGCGGCCTCCCGGTAGGCGGAGGCGCCCCGCTCGGCCCAGGCGAGGGCGAGCGCGCGTTGTTCCTCTACCTCCCTCGCCGAGCCATCGAGCTGGAGGAGGAGGAGGCTGTGGCCGGGGCAGTCCGCAAAGATGGGCCGCCCGGCCGCCCGCTCGGCCCCGGTCACGCTGGGGATGTCGAGGAACTCGAGAATGGCCGGCCGGAGTCCGCCCTCAAGCCCGTCGAGCACGGCGGCGAGGGCGGCCGCTTCGGTGGGGTAGGCGAGGAGGAGGTTCCACTGCCGCTCGGGCCGGGGGAGGAGGCGGAGGGTGGCTCCGGTGATCACGCCGAGGGTGCCTTCGCTGCCTACCCAGAGGCTGCGCAGGTCGTAGCCGACGACGTACTTGCGGAGGGGACGGCCCCACTCGACATATTCGCCGGTGGGCAGGTAGCCGCGCAGGGAGAGCACGTAGTCGCCGGTCACCCCGTACTTCACGCAGCGCATGCCCCCGGCGTTGCAGGCGAGGTTGCCTCCGAGGGTGCAGTACTTCCGGGAGGAGGGGTCGGGGGGATAAAACAACCCGGCCGCCTCCACCTGTTCCTGGAGGGTGGCGAGAACTACGCCGGGCCCGACGGTGGCGGTGCGATTGATGGGGTCGAGGGCGATGCCTCCGAGCTTTTCCGTGGAGAGCACCCAGCCGCCGCGTGCCGGGGCCGCCGCCCCGGTCAGGGTGCTGCCAGCCCCGCGGGTGGTCACGGGGATGTCGTACTGGTTCGCGAGGCGGAGCACGGTGCCGACTTCTTCCTCCCGCTCGACGACGATGTCCGCCTCGTAGGGGAAGGCGAGGCGCATGCCGTCGAAGGAGTGCGGATAGAGCTGCTCGGGATCGGTGCGGACGCGGCCGCCGAGCTCGGACTGTAGCGTCTCCAGAGCCTGCGCATTCAACATGGCGTTAGCCTAACGGAAAACGGGTCCCGCCGCCACGAGAAAGAGGGGACTCCGCGGGTGCAGGAGGGCCTCGCCGGCACCCGCAACAGGTTTCCTGTCCGGGGAATCTCCGTTGCCCGCCGCCACCGGGATTGCATGGGACGGAATCCGCGTCGAGGGTCACGGCACCCATGACGGACGAATCCGCACTCCCCCTGGTCATCGATGGCCTGCGCAAGAGCTATCGCACGCGCGGCAGCCAACGATTGGTCGCGGTCGACGGCATCGACCTGCAGGTGCAGCGGGGGGAGTGCCTGGGCTTGCTCGGGCCGAACGGATCGGGCAAGTCGACGACCATCCAGTGCGTGAGTGGGTTCTACCCGGCCGACGACGGACGGGTCGTCCTCTTCGGCCACGATGTCGCCCGCGAGCCGAAGCAAGCGCGGCGCTGGTTGGGGGTCTGCCAGCAGGAGGACTCGCTCGATACCGATTTCTCCGCCCGCAACCAGCTGATCCGCCACGCCCGCTACTTCGGAATCTCCCACCGGGACGCGGCCACGAAAGCCGATGAACTGCTCCGGCGGCTCGACCTCGCCGGGAAGGCCGGCAAGTTGGTCGAGCACCTCTCGGGGGGCATGCGACGCCGCCTCCAGGTGGCCCGCGCCCTGGTCTCTTCCCCCCGCCTGTTGATCCTCGACGAGCCGACCACGGGACTCGACCCGGACATCCGGCGGGGGCTCTGGCGGATTCTCGCCGAGGAACGCGCCAAGGGTACCGCGGTCCTCCTCAGCACGCACTACATGGACGAGGCGGAGCGGCTCTGCGACCGGATCGCCCTGATGCACGAGGGCCGCATCCTCGACTTGGCTCCGCCCCGGGAACTGGTGGCCCGGCACGCGGGTACCGAGGAAATCGAGGAAGAGGTGCGGCCGGGCCTGCTCTGGAAAAGGCCGCCCAACCTCGAGGATGTCTTCCTTCGCCTCACCGGCCGCCAGCTGGATTGAAACAAGCTTCCCCATGCCTCCCTCCTCCCGCCCTCTCGCCCTCAATCCCCGCGACATCTTCCGGGTCTGGCTGCGCTACTTCGCGGTCTTCCGGAAGAGCCTGCTCTACGGGGTCACCGTCACGGTCACCCAGCCTCTCCTCTTCCTGCTGGCCTTCGGTTTCGGGCTGGCCAGCCTGATCCCGGGGGTCGACTACCGGGGTGTCGAGCTGGGCTACCGCGAGTTCGTCTTCGCCGGGATCATTGCCCAGGCCCTCCTCCTCCAAGGGTACTTCGAGGGCGCCTTCGGTTCCTTTGTCCGGATGTACTACCAGCGGGTCTTCCAGTCGGTCNCGGTCACCCCGGTCACCCTCCGCGAGGTGCTCTGGGCGGAGCTGCTCTGGGACGCCTCCCGCGCCTCCTTCTCCGCCCTGGTCATCGCGGGGATTGGGTCCGCGCTCGGCATTCTCGACCCGTGGAGTTGGTTGCGCCTGGTCCCGGTCGTGGTGGTCGGGGGGCTGACTTTTTCCGCGCTGGGTGTGCTCTCCGCTGCCTTCGCCCGCACGATCGAGGAACTCAACTACCCGCAGTACTTCCTGGTCTTCCCAATGTTCGTCTTCTGCGGGATCTTCTACCCGATCGCCAACCTGCCGGTATGGATCCAGCCGGTGGTCCAGCTGCTCCCGCTGGCCGGGCTCGCCGACCTGGTCCGCTCCATTACCCTCGGCCTGCCGTTTCAGTGGGGCTCGCTGACGGTCCTGCTGGTCTGGTTCGTCGTGCTGGTGCCGGCCGCCCACCGCGCCATGACGCGGCGCCTGGTGAAGTGAGCCCGCGCCCAGGGAAACGGGGCGGGAGAATGCGCGGGGCTGGAGGGAGGGCGGGCGCCTAGCCCCGGGTGGGGCGGAGCAGGGCTGGCCCCGGCACAGGCTGGACACGCGGCTGGCCGCGGCTTTGACTGCCCCTATGAAGCGTGCCCTTTCCCTCCTGCCCCTCTTTGTCGTCCTCAGTGCCTGCAACGTGGTCAATCTGGGGCCGCCCCTGGCGGGTGATTGGTACCGCACGGCCCCGAACGGGAGTGAGGTGCACCTTCTGCTTCGTCCGGACAATACCTTCCATGTCGACATCCAGGGTCGCCCGGGAATCGAGGCGGAGGGAGTCTATGAGTTGGGCCGGATCGGGAGATCACCTTCATCAATGAGAAGGAACCGACGCCGTCGCCAGCGATCCCACCCCGGGAACCTACCAGTACTACCGCTCGGGCAACGGGATCGGCTTCCGCCTCATCGCCGACGATTTGACTCGGCGGGCCGGGATCCTCAACGGAATCTGGTCCCGCGATCCCCACGGTGGTAGTCGCCAGTCCTAAGGACCGCTAACCAGCGGAGCCCCACGCCTCTTGGCGATCGGAATTCGGTGGGGACAAGGCCGGGGCTCCGTCCCCGGTTGGCGGGAACTCGCCGACACATAGCCCGTTGGAGGGAGCCCGTCCGCACCTAGCTCGCCGGCGGGAGTCCGGCGTCGCCCAGCCCGCTGGCGGAAGCCCGTCGTCGCCCAGCCCGCTGGCGGAAGCCCGTCGATGCATAGCCCGCTGACGGGAGCCCGTCGGCACCCAGCTCGCCCGCGGGAGCCCGTCGTCGCCCAGCCCGTTGGCGGGAGCTTGTCGGCTCCCAGCCCGTGGGCACTCACCCCGCTGGCGGAAGGGGAGCTCGTCGTCGCCCAGCTTTTTGGCGCCCAGCCCGCTGGCGGGATCCCGTTGGCACACAGCCCGTTGGCGGGATCCCGTTGGCACACAGCCCGTTGGCGGGATCCCGTTGGAACACAGCCCGTTGGCGGGAGCTTGTCGGCTCCCAGCCCGTGGGCACTCACCCCGTTGGCGGGAGGGGAGCTCGTCGTCGCCCAGCTCTTTGGCGCCCAGCCCGCTGGCGGGAGCCCGTTGGAACACAGCCCGTTGGCGGGATCCCGTTGGCAGGAGCTCTTTGGAGCACAGCCCGTGAGCGTAAAGCCTGTCGGCGCACAGCCCGGGACCACCCGGGCCCGGAAACCGACCCAGCCCCCGGGCAAGCCATTGCTTCCTCTCCCTTCCGCAGGCCAGAGCCGGAGATCCTCCCCCCC
>P_1C_Liq_1_UnCtyDRAFT_1000142_pt1 | contig 16400 bp, 17 predicted proteins | sample Pon1CUnioCityCA_2_FD_10230 | JGI IMG/M metagenome (IMG submission 10230) | reverse complement strand
TATTCCGACGCGACATTTGCATCAGGTAATAGAAATGGCGCACAAAAAAGATATTCTAGCCTCCATAGAACTGCTAGAAAAGTGTTTGCTAGAAATAAATGAATACGACTGGAGCTATTAAAAATTTGAAAGCAAAAGCTGCCAAACTCCAACAATCAAAAAATAGCTTTTACTGGCTCTTCGGCTTAGGGTTGCTGTTTTTTTCTATTTTTTACATAGACATTTGGCACACTCCAAATCCTATATCTAGAGCTCTCCCTGTACTTACCTACCATGAAACCAATACACTTGAAATAAGCCGTTATCAAGAAATAAGCTTAGATAAAAGTAAAATTGGCGAACGGTATTATTCAGACAAAGCACCATTACCTAGCTTGATCACTATCCCTTTTTACCAACTTTCAGCTGCCTTAGGTCAGGATAAGTGGGATTACGACAAAAAACCATTTAGTGGAGCACCCACTTGGTATAAACGGTTGAGCTATATCATCTTTCTTGGAAGTGTCTTATGCTCTTCTATGCCTTTTGCTTTGCTAGCCTTCTTTGCTTTTCAAATTGGCAAGCAAAATTTTAATTGGAAACCCACTCTAATCACTTTAAGTGTATTTGGAACTTACCTCTTTATTTATGCGGGGACCTACTTTAATCACTTAATTTCAGGCCTTTTTTTAGCTTTTGCTACTTATTTTATAAAACAGCCAAAAAAGGTTTGGTTAAGCGGTCTATTTTGCGCTTTCGCCTTCCTATCTGAATATACCTTGGGTTTATTCGCTGCACTCTTACCGCTCTTCTTGCTGAGAAAAGAGGAGAAGTGGAAACTAATCTTCTCTTTTGGATTAGGCTTCTTACCTGCACTGATCATTTATGCTTGGTATAATTACAGCCTAAGTGGGAACCCCTTAACCTTTGTTTTTTATTACACCGATTATGAAACATTCAGCAAGGGAATTAAACAAAACTATGGTTTTGGTTTTCCAAGCCTTGAATCAGTTTACGGCCTTCTGCTAAGCCCATACATGGGAATTTTATGGTTTTTTACTCCTTTCGCTTTTTTCATAGCTTATTGGGTTAAAAGCGGAATTAAAGCCCACCTAACTAATCCTGTATTGATCAACAGCTTGGCTTTGTTTGCCTTGATCAGTGCTTATTTTATTTGGTGGGGAGGCTACAGTTGGGGGCCGCGTTATTTGATTCCAATGGCTTGTATCCTTGCTTTGCAAAGTGCGGCTGTGTGGAGAAACAGAGTTTTTAGAAGTATTGGGCTGATTGTTTTAAGCGTAAGCTTTCTGCTTCATTTTTCTGCAAAGTCTACCGTTTTGTTTCTTATTCCAGATCGACTTTCCAAGCAAGGTGAAGCAAGTTTTCCCTTTACAGAAGTAGTGGTAGAAGCTATAAAAGCAGGAAACTATAATTCCAATAACTTATTTACTTGGTGGTTTGACCTCGATCCTAAATACAGCGCCATTTGCTTTCTTATTCTGTTCTTTGCTTGGCTTCTTTCAGTGGAAAAGCTTTACCGCGCTGGCTTTCTTAAAACCGCTAAAGTGCAGACTTAAACTGATCTAGAAAGGCCTTGTCATTTTCTGAGTAGAGCCTTAAGTCATTAATGTTATATTTAAGCTGAGCAATTCTTTCTACCCCCATTCCAAAGGCAAAACCAGTATATTCTTCACTGTCTATTCCACAATTTTCAAGCACATTTGGATCAACCATTCCACAACCTAGTATTTCTAAATAGCCTGTGTATTTGCAAACGTTACAACCCTTACCGCTACATATGCTACATGAAACGTCCATTTCAGCGCTGGGCTCAGTAAAAGGAAAATATGATGGCCTTAACCTAATTTTAGTTTCTTCCCCAAATACTTCTCTAGCAAAATAGAGAAGTGTCTGCTTTAGATCAGCAAATGAGACATTTTTATCAATGTACAAACCTTCTACTTGATGGAAAAAACAGTGCGCACGAGCAGAGATTGCTTCGTTTCTGTAGACTCTCCCCGGGGAAATGGTTCGAATTGGTGGCTTATTGTTTTCCATCACCCTAACCTGCACTGATGAAGTGTGCGTGCGCAAAGCAAGATCAGGGTCTTTTTCTACAAAGAATGTGTCTTGCATGTCTCGGGCAGGGTGCTCAGGGGGAAAATTAAGTGCCGTAAAATTGTGCCAATCATCCTCAATTTCAGGTCCCTCGGAAACGTCGAATCCAATGCGCGAAAAAATTTCAATAATCTGATTTTTCGTAATGGAAATCGGGTGTCTCGTTCCAATACTGCGGTAAGAAGCTGGTCTACTTAGGTCAATGTCCTCAAACTTTGCAGCTTTTTCTTTTGATTGNAGACTTNTCTTCANCTCGTCTACCTTNGCTTGAGCCTCATTTTTTAGCTGATTGAGTAAAGCACCGTATTCTTTCTTGTCCTCTGCTGCAACATTTTTGAACTCAGCAAACAACNTCTTTAATTCTCCCTTACTGCCAAGAATCCGAATTCTGAAAGCTTCTACTTCTTCCAAGTTTTTGGCTTCAAAATTGGCCGTTTCTTTTAATAGTTGCTTTACTGTATCTAACATTAGTCGATTGGCTTTATTTCTACAATGTAAACATTCTGTTGAGGACGGTCTGCAGTTCCTGTTGGCATTGCAGCAATTTGGTCTAATACCTCTAAGCCACTTAGTACCTCTCCAAAAATGGTATACTGTCCGTCTAAGTGTGGAGTGCCTCCAATTTTTTGATAAGTCTCTTTTTGGCTTTCTGTATAGGGTTCTCCCCGGGCTTCCTCAAAACGACTCAAATATTGTTTGGGATAGCGTCTGCCTTGCACAATGTAAAATTGAGAACCTGAGCTTCGCCTATTGGGATTGGTGTTGTCTGGTTGTCGAGCAGCTGCAAGAACGCCTTTCTTATGAATGAATTGATTATCTATTTCAGAACTCAATGTATAGCCTGGTCCCCCATTGCCCAAACGCTTTCCTGCTGTGGCACCTTTAGAATTAGGATCACCCGCTTGAATCATAAAATCTTTGATCACGCGATGAAATAAAGTGCTGTCATAAAATCCTTTCTTAGCTAATTTGATAAAATTATCGCGGTGCTTAGGTGTTTCATCATAAAGTTCAACCACCATATCCCCTTTTGAAGTGCTTAACAATAAGCGTGTTTGCCCATAAATAAGCGAGCATAGGCACAAGCCACTGATGAGTAAGAAAACTCTAATGTTCAAAATATAATTATGTTTGTATTCTTGTAGCTGAAATTGAGCAAAAGTATGAAAAAATTGAGGCAGGTATTGCTCCTAGCATGCTTTCTATCGTCCTTGGTAGCTTGTAAAAAAGATGTTCCTCCAACTTTGTTGGTAACAGTTGTTGATGATTTTAACAACCGCTTACCCAATGTTTGGGTTGAAGTTTCTGTTGATGGGGCAAATAATGGAGTTTTAAATCCAAAGGTGATCGACTCAACTTTTACAGATGAGTTTGGGGTTGCAAGGTTTCCTTTTGACAATACTGTTTTAGTTGATGTTGCTATTTATGAAAACCGCAGCACGGACGTAAAGGAAGACTCCACTAGTGTTTTACTAGAAACAGCTCGAAGTATTGACGACGACAACTTGATTGAGAAAAAGCTTGTAGTTAGAAGCTTACCTTAAATCGCCTCCACTCCTCTTTCTTCAAAATACTCTAGAATACTTTTCTTAATCAGCGTTTCCTGTTCTTGTTGATTCAATCNTGGTAATTTTTTCATGGTTTTCCAATGCGGCCAATCATCTCGGTCTCTACCTTCATATTCATAGAACCCATAAGGCTCAAGTAAGGTACAAACCGCAATGTGCATAACGTCTAATTTTTGATCTTTAGACAACTTCTCCACGTTTAGCCCAAGCTCCTGTAAACCGATTAAAAACAAAATGGCTTGTGTGTCCATATCTTGCTCGAATCGTTTGTTAAAGAGCCGAATCATTTCGTCCCATTTTTTCTGAAATTCTATCTCCATAATGACAAAATTAATGATAGATTAGCAGCTCAATGAGCTTAAGTTATCTAGACCTTTTTATTTGCTTACCACTTGCCTGGGGCTGTTATCGTGGCTTTAAGCAAGGTTTGATCTTGGAATTAGCTTCCTTAGTTGCCCTTTTTTTAGGCACCTATGGCGCTTTTAAATTCTCAGACATCACAGCAGTTTACTTGAGCCAATATGTTAGCATAGAACCCAAGTGGCTTGGTTTGGCTAGCTTTTTACTAACCTTCATTGGAATAATTGTGCTTGTACACTTATTAGCTAAAATGCTTGATAAAATGTTGAAAGCTGTAGCCTTAGGTTTAGTAAACCGCTTGCTTGGACTACTTTTTGGCTTACTGAAATACGCACTTGTAGTCAGCTTAATGTTGCTGCTTTTTAGCTTTATAAACGGCCGTTTCCAACTGGTTGAAAACAGTGTTTTGCAAGAGTCTTTACTCTACGAGCCAATCAATGGCTTTGCCGCAATCCTCTTTCCTAAAATTGTAGCCTTTTTTGAAACTTTGTAATTATTGATCCTCAATGGCAGCAATACCTGGTAAGGTCTTGCCTTCGAGGTATTCTAACAAAGCGCCTCCTCCAGTTGAGATATAACTCACCTGATTTTGCAAATCGAATTTATTTACAGCAGCAGCAGAATCACCACCCCCAATCAATGAATAAGCTCCTTCAGCTGTAGCGGCAGCTATTGCTTCAGCTATTTTTTTTGTACCATCTTCGAAGTTGGACATTTCAAATACCCCAACAGGCCCATTCCAAAGAATAGTTTTGGAGCGCTTGATCAGTTCTGAAAAGTCCTCAATCGCTTTAGGTCCGATATCTAAACCCATAAAGCCATTGGGAATTTCCATATTGTCTGCCAATTGTGTTTGTGCTTCATTGTTAAAGTCGTCAGCCACTACAGAATCAATTGGCAAGGACAAATTCACTTCTTTCTCTTTGGCAAGGTCTAAAATAGTCCTCGCTAAATTGAGCTTATCATCTTCTACTAACGACTTTCCAACCTTGCCACCCATTGCTTTGAAAAAGGTATAACTCATCCCTCCACCAATGATCAAGTTATCTACTTTATCGAGCATTTTTTCGATCAACATGATCTTATCTGAAATCTTGGCTCCTCCCATAATTGCAGTAAAAGGACGTTCATTNTTTTGAACCACCTTATCAACCGCTGCTAGNTCTTGCTCGATCACAAATCCGAATAATTTTTCTTCCTCAAAAAATGAAGCAACTATTGCAGTTGAAGCATGCGCGCGATGGGCTGTTCCAAAAGCATCATTCACATAAACCTCTGCTAGGTTGGCCAATTTTTTTGCAAAACCCGCATCTCCTTCAGTTTCGGCTTTGTGAAAACGCAGGTTTTCTAATAATAATACCTCTCCTGCATCCAGTTGACCTGCAACTTGGCTGACTTCCTCACCAATGCAGTCGTTAACAAACTTAACCTCTTGACCTAACTTCTGACTCAATACATTCACCACATGTTTAAGGGAAAACTTACCGTTAGGCTCCCCTTTTGGTCTACCTAAATGTGACATGAGAATGGCTGCACCTCCATCATTCACAATTTTTTTAATGGTAGGAATCGCAGCATCTATGCGCGTGGTGTCTGTTACTTCAAACTGCTCGTTTAAAGGCACGTTTAAGTCTAAACGAACTAAAACACGCTTTCCTTTAAAGTTATACTGATTGATTTTTTTCATGCTTTAAAAATGAGGTAAGGATCGCAAAAATAGATACTCTAAAGAGAATAATAAAAGTGTAGAAAGTAATGTTTTCAACTACCTTTGAGGTATGCAATTCAAAGATGTTTGCGGACAAGCAAAGGCTAAACAGAAACTGATAGAAGGCTACAAATCGGGCAGAGTGAGCCATGCTCAATTATTTGTAGGCAAAAATGGCTTTGGTGGATTGCCTTTGGCGTTAGCTTATGTGCAATTTATTAGTTGTGCCAATAAAAGCGAAAACGACTCATGTGGGACTTGCCCTTCTTGTGTAAAAATTCAAAAACTAGCCCATCCTGATCTGCACTTTTCTTTCCCATCCAATAAAAACGAAAACGTTACCCATAAGCATTACACCTCCGATGATTTTGTAGAGGAGTTCAGAACCTTTTTACTTGAAAAACCCTACGGTAATTTAAACGATTGGCATCAACAGATTAACCTAGAAAACAAGCAAAGTTTAATTAATGTGGACGAGAGTCAGTCTATCATTAAAAAGTTGAACTTAAAACCCTACGAATCCCAATACAAGTTTTTGATCATGTGGATGCCGGAACGGATGAACCCTGAAGCAGCTAATAAATTATTAAAGCTAATCGAAGAGCCTACGCCAAACACCCTAATCCTATTAGTTGCTGAAGATCAAGAGCAGCTTTTAGTAACCATTACCTCTAGAACACAAATTTTAACCATTCCGCCTCTAGGCGAAACAGAGCTGGGCACTTATTTAGTAAATCAACATGAGCTAGAGCAAGGAGAGGCAAACAGAATAGCCGCTCTGTCTGATGGGAATCTTGGTCTCGCCATCTCCCAGCTTGAAAAAAAAGAAGAGGAGGAGCAGTTTTTCAACCTCTTTAAAGATTGGATGCGAGCATGCTACAAAGCTGATTTGGTAGAGATGAACCGTTGGGTGGAAGAAATATCAAAAAGCAGCTACGGCAGAGAAGGCAGAAAACGATTTTTAGAATATGCCTTGAAATTAATGCGAGAAAGTATTCTGAAGAACTACACCGAAAACCATTTAAGCCGCATTGTTGGCGATGAATCAGAGTTTCTTGGGAAGTTTGCACCCTTTATACATGGAGATAACATTCTAGCCATCACGGAAGTGTTGAATGATGCACATATGCACATTAGCAGAAATGCTTATGCGAAAATCACTTTCATGGATATGTCGATGAAGTTTGCCAACTTATTGCGCGTCAAAAAACGTACATTTGTTGATTAAGCTTAACACTATTTTTTAATCATATCGGCACTTGTTGCCGTCTAAGATATATCACTTATGGGCTGTTCGACTTGCACGAACAAAACGAACGGGAGCCCAGCCGGATGCCGCAGCAATGGTAGTTGTGGCAATGGGGGCTGCAATAAACTAACGGTTTTTAATTGGCTTGCTAACATGCAAATGCCATCTAAAGCCGATCAAACTACTTACGTAGAAGTTCGTTTTAAAAACGGCAGAAAAAATTTTTACCTCAACGACACTGATCTTGAACTGTATGATGGCGATGTAATTGCTGTTCAAGCCGAAAATGGCCACGATGTTGGGGTAGTTTGCCTTTCAGGCGAATTAGTAAAACTGCAAATGCAGAAAAAGGGTGTTTTTCACCAAAGCAAAGAGCTTTTAAAAGTTTACCGCAAGGCCAATGAAAAAGACATTGAAGATTGGCAAAGCGGTCGAGCAAAAGAGCCCGAGGTTATGCTACGTTCAAGAGCTATTGCTAATGAACTTGACCTAAAAATGAAAATTTCAGATGTAGAATACCAAGCCGACTTAAGCAAGGCTACATTCTACTATACCGCTGATGAAAGAGTTGACTTTAGGGCCTTGATCAGAAAGCTTGCCGATGCATTTAAGGTTCGTATTGAAATGAAGCAAATTGGTATGCGCCAAGAAGCGGGTAGAATAGGTGGCATAGGCTCCTGTGGAAGAGAGCTATGTTGCTCTACTTGGCTTACCGACTTTCGTTCTGTTTCAACTTCAGCAGCGCGTTATCAGCAACTCTCACTTAACCCAAGCAAATTGGCAGGACAATGCGGGAAATTAAAGTGTTGCTTGAATTATGAGTTGGACGTTTACCTTGATGAGTTGAAAAAGTTTCCTGACACCAAGAAGAACTTGAAAACCAAAAAAGGCGAGGCATTCTTCCAAAAAATGGACATTTTCAGCAATAAACTCTGGTATTCTTATAAAGAAAACCCTTCAGAGTTTATTGAATTAAGCTTAGACCGAGTAACAGAAGTGCTTGAAGTAAACAAGAAGGGGCAAGCCGTAGAAGACTTGAAAGACTTTGCTAACATTGCTCCAATTGATCAACCTGAATACGCTAATGTTGTGGGTCAAGATAGCTTAACGCGCTTTGACCGAAAAGGGAAAGGGAAAGGGAAAAGAAGAAAGAACAGAAGGAAAAACCCTTCACAGAAAAAGCAACAAAAAAAGTGAGGTCAAGGCAACTCATACCTGCAGTTACATTAGTTTTAGCAGTATTCTTTTTATCTGCCTGCAATGAGAATCTGGTTTATGAGGAAAACATCAAAATTGAAGACGCAAGCTGGGAAAGAAAGCAAGCCGCTCAATTTTCTTTCATGATCAATGAAAACCAGAGGGCCTATGACATTTACTTGAACTTTCGGCACTCTCCCAAATACCCCTTTAGCAATTTATATCTTTTCATCAGAACCCTTAAGCCGGGAAACCAAATTGCTCAAGATACTGTGCAAATGTTACTAGCCGATCAAAAGGGAAAGTGGTTGGGCAAAGGCATTGGAGATTTATACGATTATCAATTCAAATTCAAAGAAAGGGTTATCTTACCAGATACAGGGAAATATACCATTGAAATTGAACAAGCCATGAGACAGGCTTCATTGCCTTATGTAACTGACATTGGCGTGCGTGTTGAAAAAGTTGAAAATGAGCAATAAGAAAAAGGTAAAAAGAAACTATACCAAATTTGTGCTGCTGTTTTGGATGGTGTTTTTTACGGGTCTAGGCAGCTTTGTTTTTTTGTTGTACGCTTCAGCGAATGAAATGCTTGGGTTTCCACCCTTGCCAACTTTCAAGCAATTAGAAAACCCAAAGAGTAACTTAGCTACCGAGGTCTACACTTCTGACAGGCAAATCTTGGGTAAATACTTCTACCAAAACAGAGTGAACGTCAGTTATGAAAAGCTTGACAAAGACATAGTAAATGCGCTAGTTGCCACAGAAGATGAGCGGTATTACGAACATTCTGGCATAGACCTACGGGGCTTGGCTAGAGCCATTATTAACCTGGGTAAAAGCGGAGGGGCAAGTACCATAACACAGCAATTGGCCAAAATGCTATTCTCTGACGAACCGGGCAACACCTTAGAGCGAATTAAACAAAAACTGCAAGAGTGGATCATTGCTGCACAATTGGAAAGGAGGTACACCAAAGATGAAATTATCGCCATGTACTTTAACCGTTTCGACTTCATTAACAATGCGGTTGGCATAAAGTCGGCAGCTAGCGTTTATTTTAATAGCCAGCCTGATAGTTTGCGCATAGAGCAAGCTGCTATGTTGGTGGGTATGCTCAAAAATCCTTCCCTATTTAATCCACTTCGCTTTGAGGATACAACCTTGCACCGCAGAAATGTAGTGCTTTTCCAAATGAAGAGAAACCAACTGCTCTCTGAGCCTGAGTTCGATAGTCTAAAACAATTGCCTTTGGGATTAAATTATTCAAGGGTAGACCACAAAGAAGGTATAGCGCCATACTTTAGAGAAGTTCTTCGTGCTGAGCTGAAAAAAATATTTACGGAAAAAGACGAGGATGGTAATTACATTTTAGCCAAAGAAAATGGAGAGCCTTATGATATTTATAGCGATGGTTTAAAAATTTACACTACCATCAATTATAAAATGCAAGAGTATGCTGAATGGGCTGTTAAAGAGCACTTAAGTTACCAACTCCAAGATCAGTTTTTCAGAGATCTTAAAAGAAAGAAAAACGCCCCCTTCGATTGGAGAGTTTCGTCTACTGAAATCAATCGCATATTAAACGCTTCCAAAAGACGCAGTGAGCGCTATTTGATCATGAGTGGAAAGCAATGCGCAAATTGTGGTAGAAGAGGTAGATTCTTAGAAGAAACAAGCCTAGAAGGAGAGCCCTATGTGCATTGTAAGGCTTCTGACTGTGAACATGATACCAAAGTATATCCAAAAGACAGTATTGAGGCAGCCTTCGAGCGTCCTGTAAAAATGAAGGTTTTCTCATGGAAAGGAGAGATTGACACCCTAATGAGTCCTATGGATAGCATTAAATATTACAAAAGCTTTCTGCAAGCAGGCTTAATGTCAATGGATCCACAAACAGGCTACATCAAAGCGTGGGTAGGGGGAATTGACTACAATTACTTTGCCTACGACCACGTTAGACAAGGAAGAAGACAAGTGGGCTCTACCTTTAAACCCTTCGTTTATGCAGTTGCGATTGACGAAGGTTATTCACCATGCTACGAGGTGCCCAATGTACCATACACCTTCAAAAAAGGAGAGTTTGGCTTGTTAAAAGACTGGACTCCAACCAATGACGGTGACGAATACGGCTACAATGTCTCTTTAAAGTACGGTTTAGCCAACTCTATGAATACAGTAACTGCATGGGTAATGAAGCAATTTGGACCTGAAAGAGTGATTGAAATGGCAAGAAGCATGGGCATAACAGCCCCGCTTGATACGGTGCCTTCTTTAGCTTTAGGTGTAGCAGATGCCTCGGTTTACGAAATGACCGGTGCTTTTTCCACTTTTGCCAACAAAGGAGTGTATACAGAACCTATTTTCTTAACGCGGATAGAAGACAAGGACGGTAACATTATTAAGCAATACGTGCCGGAAACACGAGAAGCCTTAAGTGAGGAGAAAGCTTACGTAATGCTAAACTTATTGGAGGGGGTAACGTCCTACAATTACAACGAAGATTTGGATGAGAATACTGCGGGTACAGGCATAAGAATAAGGTTCTCGCCAACCGATAAACGTCCTTATGCAGGAATTGAACATCCGGTAGCTGGTAAGACCGGCACCACCCAAAACAATTCAGATGGCTGGTTTTTAGGCGCTACTCCTGATCTTGTTACTGGTGTTTGGGTTGGGGCAGAAGACCGCAGTGTACGCTTTTCAAGAACCTCAGATGGGCAGGGTGCAAATACAGGTCTGCCAATTTGGGCTTATTACATGAAAAAGGTTTATGCTGATTCAACCTTAACTATTTCTACCGAAGAGTTTGAAAAGCCTGAAGAACCGATTAGTATAGAATTGGATTGTGAGAAGTTTAAAAAACAAAATACCTTTGGTACAGGAGAAGAAGAAAATTTTCAATAGATAGCTTATGAATAAAGTAGTTAAAGATGCAGAAGAAGCCATTCGAGGCATTCAAAGTGGCATGACCTTAATGTTAGGAGGCTTTGGCCTTTGCGGCATTCCTGAAAAATGCATTGCCGCCCTAGCCAATAAACCCGAAATTAAAGACCTCACCTGTATTTCTAACAATGCAGGAGTAGACGATTTTGGTTTAGGCTTTTTGCTGCAAAATCACCAGATCAAAAAAATGATCTCTTCCTACGTGGGCGAAAACGATGAGTTTGAACGCCAAATGCTAAGCGGCGAACTTGAAGTAGAGTTAACTCCTCAAGGAACCTTAGCAGAAAAGTGCAGAGCAGGCGGTGCGGGAATTCCGGCCTTTTTCACCCCTACCGGTTACGGAACCGAAATTGCGGAAGGAAAAGAAGTACGCGAGTACAACGGAAAAAAATACATCTTGGAAGAAAGTTTAACCTCCGACTTTTCGATCGTGAAGGCTTGGAAAGGCGATACTAAAGGAAATTTGATCTTTAAAGCTACTGCAAGAAACTTTAATCCCATAATGGCCATGGCAGGGAAAATAACCATTGCAGAAGTAGAGCATTTGGTTGAACCAGGCGAATTAGACCCCAATGAAATTCATACCCCGGGCATTTATGTACACCGGATTTTTGAAGGNAAAGACTANGAAAANAGGATTGAACAGCGAACGGTNAGGTCTTAATGTAGCAATGCTATAATGAAGTAATGCAGCAATGAACTAATTTATTAATGGTTTTTAGTATTTGAATAAGCAGAATATCATATTAGAGAAGACAATAGACTTTTCACTTGAGATTATCCAGTATTGTGATCAATTAGAAGCAAAGAAAAAATACGTAATTGCTAGACAATTGTTGAGATCTGCTACTTCTGTAGGGGCAAATGTGCATGAAGCTCAAAACTGTGAAAGCAAAGCAGACTTCATTCATAAAATCAAGATTGCAGCAAAAGAAGCAGAAGAAACAAAGTACTGGTTAACCTTATGCGAAAAATCGGATTCATACCCTTTTGACGAAAAACTAAAACACACCATTCAAGAAATTAACCTAATCATTTACAAGATACTAAGCACCTCAATAAAAAGTAAGAAGTGAACAAACAACAAAAGAACAATCCATTGACTAATTGATCCATTAGTTCATTGTTTCATTGATTCATTGGTAAATTAGTTCATTGATTCATTGTTCCATTGATCCATTAGTTCATTGGTAAATTAGTTCATTGAGTGATTGATAAATTAAAAAATATGATTGACAAAAACGGTATAGCAAAACGAATAGCGCAAGAACTCGAAGACGGTTGGTATGTAAACCTTGGAATTGGCATTCCAACCTTGGTGGCCAATTACATTCCTGACGGTATTGATGTAACCTTGCAATCTGAAAACGGACTGCTCGGCATGGGACCCTTTCCTACAGAAGCAGAAGTAGATGCTGATTTGATCAACGCAGGTAAGCAAACCATCACCACCAGACCGGGTTCAGTATTCTTTCACTCAGCTGATAGCTTTGCCATGATTCGTGGTGGTAAGGTGCAGCTAACTGTCCTTGGTGCAATGGAGGTTGATCAAAACGGAGACATTGCCAATTGGAAGATACCGGGTAAAATGGTAAAAGGTATGGGAGGAGCTATGGATCTAGTAGCTTCTGCTGAAAACATCATTGTTGCCATGATGCATACCAACAAGCGTGGGGATTCTAAACTTTTGAAAAAGTGTACCCTCCCACTTACCGGTGTAAACTGCATTACAAAAATTGTGACTAATCTCGCCGTTTTGGAGGTTGAAAATGGAGCCTTTGTTTTAAAAGAAAGAGCTCCCGGGGTGAGTGTAGAAGAAATCAAGGCTGCTACTGAAGGAGAACTAATTGTGAAGGGTGAGATTCCTGAAATGAATGTTTAAATAAACAACAATGAAGAATTTAATTTTAATTGCATTTGTACTACTAGGCTTTGCAGCCTGCGAAAGCCCAATTGAAAATGGGGACTTGGTTTATTTGTCTTTGAGAGAGGACAAACACTTTTCATTGAAAGAGGACAATTTTTTCAAGTGTTCTACCAAAGAAAAACTGCCCTTAGTTTACAATGAAATTGATGATAAAACCTTCACACTTAAAACCAAAGAAGGCTTAAATGTCTATTATAAGAACTACTTTTTAAGAGTAGGTGAAGAAGAAGCAGATATTTTTTCGAAAGAAAAAGCAGATGGTAAAGTCTATTTAATCTCGCCTGAACTACGATATGTTGGTTGTAATGGCAATCAGGTTTATCAAGTTGATAAACCCGCAGTAACTATAAATCACTATTAAGTCCTTTTTAAGTAAAGTTGGGCGTCTGAAATTCTTTCATTTAACCTTTGGTAGAGAAGTAAAATATTGAATCCTGATGGTAAAAAAGATTCTAAATATATTTTCTTTTATTGTTGTATTCCTTTTCATTCTTGCCGTTTACGGATGGATGGTCAATCAAATTGGAAAGGGTAGTAAAAAATTCGGTGTTCTAACTGAGCCAATTAAATTCATGTATTCTTTTCCTGATCTTTTTGAAGAATCGGTAGAAGAAGCGAAATCACTCCCTCCCACTTTTCTGAAAACCCCTTCTAATTTTAAACCGATCAACCAACTGAAAAAAGATCTTATAGTTTTAGCAACTTGCACCAAAACGGCTGATGAGCGCTCTATCGTCTTAATGAACCTAAAAAACGATTCTATTCTAAAAGAATGGACAGTAGACAATCCTTGGGGAGAGACCGGCAGAATTGTGAACCCTTTGATTCATCCCGATGGTTCATTGATCTATAATTATTACTACTGGGCTAAGCCAGGCTTAACCAAATTAGACTCCAATGGAAAAGTAATCTGGCAAAATCAAGAACTTGTAGTTCATCATGGTATGAATGTAAATCATGAAGGCGATATATGGGCTTGTACTATTCGCAAAGGTAAGTCAGGTGGGGTATATGCTCTAGGCGGAGAACGTGTCTTCTATAACGATTACAAGATCACCAAGTATGACCATGAAACAGGTGAAATTCTCTTCGATAAGTCAATAACCAAAATCCTTAAAGAAAACAATCTGGTAAATTACCTTTTTAAATCAACCATCACAGAGGAGCCTATACATTTAAACGATGTGCAACCAGCCCTTAAAACTTCCCCGTTTTACCAAGAAGACGATGTTTTTATTAGCCTGAGAAATATAAACCTGATTATGCATTACAGGCCTGCCAACAATAAGCTAATTGATCTCATTGAGGGGCCCTTTGCACATCAACACGATGTAGATATTTTAAATGACAGTGTTTTGGTTTTGTTTAACAACAACACTTACAAAACCTATGAGGGCATGAAAATTAATATGGCTAAAAAAATAAAGGATAAGTCAGAATTGGAAGATGCTGGTGCACACTTCTCTAATATAGTAAGTTACAATCTTAGCAGTAAAAGTTTTTCTTTTATCGGTAATTCGGTTTTTGCAAAAAATAGAATCCATACTGTTAATGAAGGCTTAATGGAGTTTATAGAGCCAAAAACTTATTTTGTTGAGGAACAAAACTCAGGTGTTCTTTGGGTTATCAAAGATGAAAAAGTTCTGTACAAGAATGTTCTAAAATCTCAACACGTGGGTTTTCATCATTTGCCTAATTGGACTAGAATTATTCAATATGGGGATAAGGATTTCAGATAGCCGCCTCACTTTAGAATATCGAGGAAGATGAAGCACAGTAAATAATCACCGAATAGTTTTGTTTAAAACAAACTCTTCAAATGTAATTGCTAAAAATTGGTCAATCGAAAAGACTAAATGGCTTGTATCAAATTAAAAAGTGGGACTACAGATTTGAAGTTGAATAGCATTTTAGTAATTGGCATCTCAATAGTTCTGTTCTCTTTATTTCAAAGATATTGGCAAGAGGAAAATAAAATATTGGTTTATGATGCCCTTTTCTACTATTCCTATATACCAGGAATACTAGAACATGAAGATGCCTCATTTGAATTTTTAGCTAATACCGAAAAAAATATTAGCAGAAAATATTTAGTTAAAGAGAGCCCCAACGGCATAAAAGTCCCCAAAGCAACTTATGGTGTAGCACTTTTTGAATTGCCCTTTTACACCATTGCAGACCAATTTGCTAAGTTTAAAAACTATAAATCGAACAGCTTTTCAAGTCCTTATCGATTAGCTATACTAATTGCTTGTAATTTCTATTTAATAATAGGAATCTATTTCTTACGCAAGGTGCTTTTAAAGTACTTCAGCAAGTATGCAGTAGAAATAAGCGTCATTGTAATTGTGCTTGGAACCAACCTTTTTACTTATGTAACTTACGTTCCCGGAATGAGTCATGGATATAGCTTCTTCTGCGCATGTATCTATTTATATTCCATTGACAAGTGGCAATCTGTAGAAAAAACCAAATATCTATATCTAAGTTGCTTTTTTTTAGGCCTTCTTATCCTACTCCGTCCAACAAATGCAAGTTTTGGTTTTTTTCTTTTGTTTTTTAGCTTCAGGTCAATAAAAGAGAATTTCCAACTTATAAAAAGAAAATTCAAGTTTTATGCAGCCGGTATAATCTTTATGATTCTCCCTTTAATACCTCAAATGGTATATTGGAAATTACATACCGGAAATTTGCTGTTTTATACTTACGGTGAAGAAAAATTCTTTTGGAATGATCCTAAAGTGTTAGAAGGGTTGTTTAGCTTTCGAAAAGGCTGGCTAGTATACAGTCCTCTCATGCTTTTGTCTTTAACTGGAATATTCGTAAATAATCAAATCATTAAAAATAATAGGATCGTAATTCTTCTATTCCTTCTCATAAACGTATACATAACTTTTTCTTGGTGGTGCTGGTGGTACGGGGGGTCGTTTGGTCAAAGGCCCATGATTGACTTCTATCCAATTTTGGCACTTCCTTTAGTAGCTATTTTGGAAAAAATGTTTCAAAGAAACAAGGTATTAAAGGCTTTTAGCTTATCAATAATAAGCTCTTTTTGTGCACTAAGCCTATTCCAAAACTATCAATACCAAGTAGGCTTAATACATCATAATGCAATGTCAAAGTCATCTTATAAAATGATATTCCTGAAGACAGAAAAGCCTGAGGGCTATAACAATACATTAATCCCCCCAATGCCTAATAAGGCAATGAAAGGCCTTAGGTAAATGATGTTCTATAAGATTTTTAAAAATCCGATTATTCAATTCATTCTGGCGGTAACTGTGCTCTTAAACAAAGCTGTTATTAATGGCTTTCCACTTTTACAGGCTAAGTCTGCTAGAATTATGA
>P_1C_Liq_1_UnCtyDRAFT_1000140_pt1 | contig 16593 bp, 13 predicted proteins | sample Pon1CUnioCityCA_2_FD_10230 | JGI IMG/M metagenome (IMG submission 10230) | reverse complement strand
AAGTTGATTTGGGTGAACAATTGATCAAGAGTAGAAGTGCAAAAGGAAATACCGTCACAAAGGAAATAGTTTCTAAAATTACGCAGAAAGAAGTCGGTGGTTCTACATTAGCAGCACGAAAAATTTGGTACGATGATGTTGTGGGAAGGTTGAATGACGAACAACGCGGTAAATTTTTAGGGCGCTTCCGTGGAGATGAAAAGATTCTTACGCTTTACAAAAATGGTGAATACCGACTCTCTGGTTATGATTTGACCACGCATTTCGATGACGATATGTATCACATTGAAAAATGGCATCCAGAACACGCCATATCTTGCGTATATTACGATGGTGAGAAAGAATTACACTATGCGAAACGCTTTTTATGCGAAGTAACCACTGATAAACGTGTATCATTCATTAGTGATTCAGAAGGAAGTCATCTAGACGTTGCTACAACGGCCTATGAACCTGAAGTCAAAATTATTTACAACAAGTTGCTTAAAGCGACAAAGCATTTGCCAGATCGTTTTGTACGACTCGATGAGTTCATTGACGTTAAGGGTATGAAATCACAGGGTAATCAACTTGAAAAACTAAAAACTAAAGAAATTGAACTGACACATCCAGTTGGTGGTGAAAAGCCATGGCCAGATGAAAGGGACGACAATGACGACGGAGATGATGAGGATCCTACTGAAAACGATAATGACGATGACGGCGGAGGAGACGATTCCAGTGGTGGAAGTCCTGCAACAAAAGGTAAAGGTAAAACAGAAACCAGTGATCAATCACCAACAAAAAAAACCGGAGCTAAGCAATCATCAGCAGACAAGAAAAAGCCGAAACCAAAAAGTTTGAGTCGTAAACGCCCTGCATCAAAAGAAGATGAACCTGCACGACAAGTCGAATGGGATTTAAGTAAGTCAAAAAATAAAGGCGGTAAACGACCGGATGCTGAGGATCACCCCAAATTGTTTGATGACTTCAATGATTAGATAGGTAAGTTGTTTACAAAATAGATTGTTTGAAAAGTTGTGAATCGTAATAACTCTATTTAACATAATATTAATTATAGGACATTTTATAAAGTATAATTGATTTCTTCTTTTTAAAAGTCATCCATATTGATCCCACATCAAATGTCAAAAAAAGAAAGTAGATCATGCAACAAATTAATTGACTCACAAACGTCTGGAAAAAACAATTTGCTTTTAGTGCATAAATTAAATGCTTATTTAAGAATGAATCAGTTTTGATGATCTTTTTACTCATGGAGCCTTAAATATATACTGGATAACTTAGTTCAACTGAAACACTAACTGCGTTCTTTTTCTTGAGTTAAACATCTACTCATTGAACATTTCCTTAAATTAACTAACAGTATGTAATTTTAGCGCTAATCGTCATTTCGCTCTAAACCCACGCAGGAAATACTTATTATCACTTAGTTTTAAAGATTTATTTATTCCAGTTACTAATCATTCATGATAGTCACTTCAGAACATTCAAATGTCCAGTTTCAGTGATTTTCTCATCATTTTCAGAGGTCTTAAATTCAATTTTCCATATATATGTACCGTCTTTAACGATGGTTCCATCAGCATAAGTACCATCCCATTTAGCGTCCGCGTTGTATGATTCCCAAATCACCTCACCCCATCGGTTAAACACTGTTAAATGGAAGTTCTGTGGGTCGTATCCAGCGGTGAACACTGCTTGAAATTGTTCGTTGTAGCTGTCTCCATCTGGTGTAAACGTATTGGGAACATAAAATAAAACTTCATCTTCAACTATTATTGTTTTACAAATCGTATCATTACATCCATTCTCAGTATTAGCTGAAAGACATGCAGCGTACTTTTCTCCCTCTTCAGGGTATCTGTGCGAAGGATTGATCTCCGATGAATTAGTTCCATCACCGAAGTTCCAAACATAGGAATTAGCATTTTCAGATTGATTAGAAAAATCAACTTCAGGGTCTATAAGATCTAATTCTTTCGGTGTAAACGTAAAATCTGCTATTGCTCGCTTTCTCATCAACACAAATGTAGTCATCTAATGTCGTTGATGATGAACAACCACTTTCTTCTACAATCAGAGAAATGTCGTAGCATCCTGCCTCAGTAAAAGTATAACTCAAATTACATTCATTCAATGATACTCCATCCACATTCCAGGTACAATTCGAACTTGGGTTACCGTTATTGGATAAATTAACTGTTAAAGGAACGCAGCCCGTTCTGCGATCCACACTAATGTCAATAGTTGGTGCAGAATTTACTTCTATAGTTACAGTATCAGCTTCAATTTCGGAATTACAATTATCAGATAACTGGACGATATAACTTGTTGTTGTATTTGGATTTACAGTTATATCAGAGGTATTACCAACTATTCCACCCGCATCGTCTAACCAGGTAAAGGAATAATTCCCATCTCCTCCAAGTGCGTTTGCGTTTAGAGAAACTGATTCTCCTTCACAAATCGATTGATCAGAGAATGCCTGTACTGATAATTCAGGTAAAACTTCTATATCAATTGTACCTGTATTCGGACATTGACCAGATGTTTGATAGGTAATAGTATGAGTTCCTGCTCCTGCAGCGTCGGGATCAAATTCACCAGTAATAGAATTAACGATACCATTTCCTGACCAGGTTCCTCCAGTTGTAGCCGCGTTGAGCGTAATTGTTGAAGTTCCCTGACATGAAGGAGAAACAGGGTCAATTGTAGCGTCATCAGTGGGGTTTACAACAATATCAATAGTATCACTATCGCTGCAAGTATTAGCTATGGTATAGGATACAGCATGCGTTCCGGCACCAGCAGTATTAGGGTCAAAAGTACCCGCAGCAGGATCTGTAACCCCCACTCCATTCCAAACTCCGCCAGTCTCTGCTGCATTTAGCGTAATTGATCCATCAGATTCACAAAAAGGTCCCGCGGGCACTATTGTTGCATCCGCACTACCTATAAGAACCTCTACAGTAGCAGAAGATGTTGACCCTGAACCAGTTGAACAGGCCGTAGATCCACCACTTACTTCATAGGTGTAAGTTCCTGCTGAATTTGTATTAGGGTCAAAAGTACCTAAGTATCCTCCAGTTAAGCTTGAAGGACCAGTCCATGTTCCAGTGGCGTCAGGAGTTCCACCTAATTCATCAAATAGATTAATTGTCGCTGTTGATGAACAAATGGACACCGTATCGTCAATTCCTGGATCTCCACCACTTGTCGCTGTTGTTTCGATAATGCTCACATCATCAACAAAATATCTAATCGTATTTCCTGAGGTTACTCCAGCTGCAGGTGTTGTATTTGTAGCAGCATCATCAAAGAAATTACCTATGATAAAATGAGTGATATTCGATTGCGTGGGAGTAAAGCAAAAACTTATTTCATTCCATCCGTTTTTATCTAGAATTATTGGACCTGTATAATTGAGATCTGGCGTTGCATAGTATGGGCAGTTACTTGCATTAAAATAGGCTCCTGTCTCGAATTTAACTCCAATATTATTGGTCCCTACTGCCATTTTATCAGCAAGGCTAACATAGAATTTAACCTCATAAGTTTGACCAGCAACTAGTGGTGTTGAAAGTTCACCTTGTACGTATTCACGCCAGGGATCGCACCCTCCATCACCGTAAGTTACAATATTGACATATCCGTTTCCTGTTCTCGGTGCTTGTTGACCAACACTGGAAGGATGCGTAGAAAAGGGGCTACAATAACACCCTGCTCCTAATGCAGTATTAAAAATATCCGTAGATCCACCAGTGGGAACCGTCCAGTTATTCATTGCATTGTCAAATTGAGCAGCAGCAGTATACCAGTTACATTCGAGGTTACCCACGGTCACATTTTCAAAACTTGGATTTAAAACTAAATTTTGTCCCAATAGCGACGTGAATGACAATAAAGCAAATAGCGTGGTTGATAGTAAATTATTCACTACGGAATTAATAGACATAGAGCGTGCTTTTATTTGTTAGAGAATAGTTCTTATAAGCTTGTTTGTGATTCTTAATCAATTGTTTTGTTTGCTCGAGAGCTTTGTTATTCCAATCGCCCAAAAAGAAAGTTATTAGTGAGGAGTCTTCATTATTGTCGCAAACGACGATTAATTGTTTTTCATTCGAACTTGAATCACTCGAATTTCCAAGTATCTCCTTTAGGCGTACATTCAGCTTGTCATTGTTCAGGTTAAAACCATAATTTGTCTTTTCGATCAATTTCCATCCATTAGATGCATCTTTGTAATAGGTTGTTTGAAGTACATTATCTGAATAAATTGCTTTTAAAACTGTCTTACCTGAATTGTTCACATAAAACCAATCACCCTGTTTGGCTCCATTCGGATCAATTAAATTGTGTGAAGGTTTTCCGAATGAATTATACTCCGGTTCCTTACAGGAACTCTCAATAAAATTTTGTGCTTGTATTTGCCAAAAAATAAAAATTGATAAAACAGTCAGTAGTGTTTTCATATATCGATAATAAAGTTTAGATGTGTTTATTCTAAATTAATCATAATTTCGATACTTTCAACGAATACACATAAGTTCCGTTGCTTTACAGAAAGGATTTTTCTCAAATTTTAATCAATGATCATTTATTTTGTTTTAGAGACGACGAATTAAATCTCCTGCCTCTTTTGCAAAATAATGAGGAGCGTACCCAACCTGGCAGGTAGTTAGTCACTTTGAGCACAACAGCTACCAATTAATTTAGAAAATGACAATGATGAGCAATACCACTGACTTTCTCAAAAAACTGAACAAACAACAAGGTTAAACAACTGTAATCGAAATTATTGAAAACCATAATTTACTAAGAAGTTTGGGAGAACATAAGATTTTGTTGTGATATAACCTACTTTGATAGGAATTTTGCGGATCAGTATTTTATAGAATTACTCGTGCTATTCTGTGAATCATTGGTGGCAAAAGTCCAATTGTTAAAATTTACAGTCTGAAATGATCCGCTACTTCAACGGCTCATTGTAAGGTTTCTGAAGTGCTATTGGAACGCTGAATATCAATTTTTAAATATCAAGAGCAATCAAAAAAAGAGCGGTTGCCCGCTCTTCCCTATTTAATATATATTCACCGTTGAGTTAGATACGCTCTACATTTACTGCATCCATACCTTTCTTACCGCGTGCTTTGTCGTATTTTACTTTATCACCTTCTTCCATAAATTCCTCTCCAGGAACATTGTTAATGTGGAAAAACAGCTTTTCACCATCAAAGTCGTCCGTGATAAAACCAAAACCTTTATTGCTGTCATAAAAAGCGACTTTACCAATATTTTCATCCGGTTCATCTCCCTCTTCCTTCGCAGGAACTCCTACAACAATATCTTCAGCTTCTACTTCTTCGCGATCTTGCTCTTCAGGCGGCGTATCTACGATGTTACCATACTCATCAACGTAAGCTATCATATCATCCAATGGCGTTTTACCATCCGATTTTTCTTCCTGACGTTGCTCGCGCTTCAATTTTTTTTCTTTCTTCTTCTTCGCTTTTTTCTTCTCTTTCTCTCGCTTACTAAAAGTTTCTTGTGATCTACCCATGTATTTTTTTAAACATTGTTCCTTGGTTACTAGAGGAATAATTTCGCAATCGAATTGGTGTAACCACCTCAATTCAATACAAATTTAAGCAATAAAGCTCAACTTTACGAATATTGACGATTTTATTTGGACGCACATGCCTTCAGCAGGGGCACATGCTAATTTTATCGATGAAGATTTGTTTATTTCGCTTCGATCCAGGAAATGATTTTATCATCGTTTGGGAGTGTTCGTGGACCAATGACGTGCTCTAATTCTCCTTTTTCATTGATCAGGTATTTTTGGAAATTCCATTTCACCTGATTATCGCTGTGATTATTCTGCGATTCCTGTGTCAAAAACGCATAAACAGGATGCATCCCTTCCCCTTTCACGCTGATTTTGGACATCATCGGAAATGAAACACCGTAATTTTTCTCACAAAATGCGGCAATTTCTTTGTCAGAACCCGGTTCTTGATTCATAAAATTATTCGCTGGAAACCCTATAATCACAAAATCATCTGATTTGTACTGTTGATAGAGCGCTTCCAGCTTTTCATATTGTGGTGTTAAGCCGCATTTTGAAGCGGTATTGACGACCATAACCTTCTTTCCTGCTAATTCAGCAAGGTCAAACTCACTGCCGTCGATAGCTTCTACGGTGAATTCGTGCAGGGTCTTCGACTGTCCTAAAATACTGGCGCTGCTCAAGAAGCAGATCATTGAAATAAAAAGTGTCTTCATCATATAATTTTTTATACAACAGTGGCGCTCTAAGTTTGTTTACTGATAATATATTTCAACCTCGGTAGCACCTTTCCCATATTCTCTAAAATCAGCATCGTAAAAAGCTACTCCTTCACGCCCCTCAAGGAAATGGCGTACTTCACTTTTTAAGACGCCCTGGCCTACACCGTGAATAATAATTAACTTTCGAATGTGTTTTTCACGTGCTTTTAGGTAATAACGGTTCAACTGAGCCAATTGATAATTCAATAACTCACCGCTCGACATCCCTTTTTCAGAATCCATAAGCATGTGAGTATGTAAATCCACTTCCCAGCAACCGGGTGATTTTATAACATCGGCAAACTCATTGTTCATATTAGAGGCAAGTGCTTGTGCATTGGCTTCTCCTGCCATCTCTGTGACTTCCTCGGGAATACTTTGTGATTGATCGCCTCGGATTTCGACCAGTTGATCTTCGGGATAACTATTTTCAAACCCCGTATCATCTTCAACAATCACAAAGTGATCATTGTCATATCCCTTGACGATCCCCTCTCCTACTTCTTTTAGAAAAAGCACTTTCTCTCCTTTATTGAAACGCATTGATGAAGGCATTAAAATCTACATTTAATAGTGTAAATATAGCAAGTATTGCTGCACCAACCCAAATCAGTAGAAAAATGAGCTTGTGCAATGTCGTCGCATCGCGAACCATCGGTGGATATAGGGCGCGTTCAACTTGTCTCGCCAGAATTTGGTTGAATTTCTCCTTTTCATTATACGATTCAATATCCTTGAGAACAGGACGATAATCAATTATAACTTCTTTAATGTCTGCATAGTGTTCATCCGAAAGATCTTCGTAATTGATTTCATAATTGAAACCTGAAGCATTGAGCTCATCATGTATTTTGTACATCTTGTACTTTTCGCGGGTTCGCCACCCGATTACAATTCCTAACCCTAGGGACAACCATGAATTGCTCCAAAAACCGAGGACCACCAATGCTAGCGTAAATACACTCATAATGATCAGTTGAATCAAATTGTATTTTTTTCGAAAAAAAGCACGAATCAGTTTACCGCCATCAAATGGTTCGAGCGGAATTAAGTTCAAAACGTTAATACCCATAAGCACTACTCCTACCTGTAGAAAAAAAGTAGACGATTCAGCGAGACCAAAACTAAAAAGAATATCTCCCAGGATAATTCCCGGAATCGGACCAGCCAAAAGCGTGAAAATACTCTGTTTTTGAGAATAATTTTTTTTATATCCACGCCACAATCCACCAAAAAATGGTATTACAATAAAAGACATTTTTTTATATCCAAAGGACTTCATGCACAAATAATGGCCGAGTTCGTGAATCAAAATAATGGCTAAAATGGCAGCTATAAAAACATAATCATCAACAACTAATGAAAAAGTCAAGGCAAAAAGAATAATCGACAGGACTGTAACCGAAAAATGAAATTTATTTGTCTTTTTTTCGATAGTGGGTTTGGGAGGGTAACTTGTATTCATATTCATAATCTAAAAGCAAACTTATGTTTATTTTTGATTTGCGCCAAATATTAAAGGTATATATCCTTCCACTTCCTTTTTGTGTTTAATAATTGTATGTTGGAGATTAAACATTTTCAGGTATTATCGCCTGAATTACAAAAAGTCAAATTGCCAAATTGCAATATGCGAGCTAAGAACAAAATTTCAATTCCCCCAATTTTAAATGAGGCATAGTTTAAAATGGTTACGTGTCTAGCGTGATGCTGTTTTCTTTGATTTTCATTATTTTCGCACTATGATTACGGCAAAAGGGATAAAGAAGCAATATGGAGATGTCAATGTACTGAATGGCATCGATTTAGAGGTCAGTCAAAATGAACTCATTTCCATTGTAGGCGCCTCAGGTGCCGGGAAAACAACCTTATTACAAATACTCGGTACCTTAGAAACTCCAGATGCCGGAATATACGAGCTCGATGATCAAACACCTTTTGACCTCTCCCAGAAGCAATTGGCACGATTTCGTAATGAGCAAATTGGTTTCGTATTTCAGTTTCACCAATTACTACCGGAATTTACGGCCATTGAAAATGTCATTTTACCCGCATTAATTCGCGGCGATCAAAAACAAGATGCAGAAAAACGTGCCCATGAACTATTAAATTTTTTAAATCTCAAAAATCGGGGTGAACATAAGCCAAAAGCATTATCTGGAGGAGAACAGCAACGAGTTGCTGTTGCAAGAGCTCTTATGAACCAGCCGAAATTAATTCTCGCAGACGAACCGTCAGGTAACCTCGATACGAAAAATTCAGAAGAATTACACGAGTTGTTTTTTGACCTCCGATCAAATTTTGGGCAAACTTTTGTCATCGTTACACACAATGAAGCGCTGGCGAATATTTCTGACCGTAAATTGGTAATGGCAGATGGGAAATTTATCGATTGAAGCATTGCTCGAAATCCGAGAACTGCTCGAAAAAAAGTATCATCAATTTAATCAATCTTATTTTATTGAGCACGATCCCATTCAAATTCCGCATCGTTTTTCAAAAAAGCAGGATATAGAAATTACTGGGCTACTCATAGCAACTATTGCCTGGGGGAATCGAAAAATGATTATTAAAAATGGTTTCAATTTGCTGGAAATCATGGAGGATAATCCGCTTGAATTTGTTTTAAATTATGACTCAAAGGACTTAGTTCACAGTCATTTCGTCCATCGCACCTTCAATCACCAAGATTTGGATTTTTTTCTACGGGGGTTAAAAAAATGCTATACAAATCATGCATCACTGGAATCCTGGTTTAATGGTCCAGCCGATGCGCACAACTGTAAACCACACCTACTCCATTTCCGCTCAAAGCTTTTCGCAACCACACATGCTTCTCGCTCTGAAAAACATGTTTCAAATCCAGAAAAAGGTTCGGCCGCTAAACGACTTAATATGTTTTTAAGATGGATGGTTCGGCGCGATAAAAACGCCGTTGATTTTGGGGTTTGGGACTCTATCTCCCCTGCTCAGCTCTGTATTCCACTCGATGTGCACACTGGAAGAGTTGCACGGTCAATAGGTCTTCTTCAACGGAAACAAAACGATTGGAAAGCTGTGGAAGAACTGATGCAAGCGTTGCGATTGTTTGATCCTGTAGATCCTGTCAAATACGATTATGCGCTTTTTGGTTTAGGTGTTTTTGAGCCCAATTCATTCCGTTAAAAAGAGATACGCGTAATGTTTAAAATAGATTGACTTTTGGCACGGATCAATTTTAGTATGATGGAACAGCTTGCCTTCACTTCTGCTGAATCTTGAAATTTAGTTGGGGTCATTGTGATGTCTTTTTAAACAAACCTTTATATTTGAGACCATGAGTTTCGTCTACCCTTCGTTTTTATGGGCTTTCGCTGTGTTAATAATACCAGTGATGATCCATTTATTTAATTTTAGAAGGTACAAAACACTCTATTTTTCAAGTATTCAATTCATAAAAAAAGTTGATCGCGAAACCAATGCTACCAAAACATTGCGTCATTATTTGTTATTATTGATGCGGATTCTTGCTTTATCAGCTTTGATTTTAGCATTTGCTCAACCGTATATTCCTGATTCCACTGGTGCTTTAGATAGTGAAAAAGTCATTGTATTTCACGTGGATAATTCGTTCTCAATGGCAGCTAAGGGTACTAATGGTGACTTATTGAATCAGGCCAAAACTACGGTCCGTTCAATTGCACAGCAACAACCCAGAGATCAAAAATACATGTTAACCTCCAACGCCCTAACTGGTGGTGAACACCGATTTATTACATTAACTGAATTGGAAGATCGTCTGGATGAAATTGCGATCAGCCCTCAAATCCGATCTTTAACAAATCCATTAAATAGTATCCAACAGCACCTTCAATCAGAACAATTTAAAGGTGCTGTTCAACATGTGTTTCTATCTGATTTCCAAAACGTAAATATAGAGCAGTCCAAAGCTGATGTGCAACTTGATTCAACGGCACAATACAACCTTCTAAAGCTTGTACCACAAAATCAAAATAACTTGTTTATTGATTCCGTTTGGTTTGATTCTCCCTTTCAGCGACAGCAACAAAATTCGACACTCAATGTACGTATCAACAATTTATCCGATGTTGCAATAACAAATGCAGAGGTAAATTTGACCGTTGGATCAATTAAGAGGCAAGCGCTGGTGGATGTTCCTGCGAAAGGTTATACAACCAGTTCGATTAATTTTACGACCAAAACAATCGGTACCCATAAGGCAAAGGTGGAAGTTATGGATCAAAATCTTTATTTTGACAATCAGTTTTATTTCACATTCCACGTTAATGAAGCTGTAGAAGTGTTAATCATCAACGGCGAAGATGGTTCAAAATATCCAGCACAGGTTTTTGCAACTGATGATTTTTACCAGGTCAATGAACTCCCTGTAAAACAAATTCAACTTGATGCACTGGCTAAAGCAGATTTTGTAATACTCAACGGATTAAATCAATTCTCTTCAGGATTAATTACGCAAATAAAGCAACACACAGAGCGTGGTCAGCTCATTACTATTATTCCAGGAACAAAAGTCGATCAACGTAGTTACAATCAATTACTTACTCATTTAGAACTTCCTGCGATTAACGACCCAGTAGCGCAATCATTGCGGATTCAAACCATCCATTCTGACCAATCCTTTTTTGATGGTATGTTTACCAAATCAGTTGATCAAATTCGTATGCCACCACTGAATAAATATTACGCCAGTCGATCCTATACGCGTTCAAATTATTTTTCGTTAATTGATTTGGAAAATGAACAACCCCTTTTAGTACAAGCTGGAAATGGAAATACTTTCATGTATTTTACAGCAGGAAATCAGTCCTTTAACGATTTTAGTCAATCGGCATTATTTGCAGCAACATTACTCCGGATGGGCGAATTGAGTCAAGCGAATCACGATTTATGGTTGACCATCGGAGAAAATAATTCGGCAAAATATCGCATCGATCCACCAGACGATGAAGTAATATCACTTCATCGTCCTCCTTATTCGTTTATTCCTTCTTCGAGTTACAAGGATGGATACCTTAGAATAAATGCTGATTTCACGGAAGAACAAAGAAATATAGAGGCTGGTAATTACGCCATTCAGACCAAAGATAAGCAGTTAGGTTATCTTGCACTGAATTACTCGCGCAAAGAATCTGATCTCACATTTGCCCATTCGTCAGTAATTAATTCGTTTTTAAAACAAAGAGGAGCTCAACACATTCGCTATGATGACATTGTTAATTTTTCAGATAGCGAGCAATTATCAGTTCAAGATGGTTTAGAATACTGGAGAATTCTTGTAATTTTGGCTGCACTATTTCTCATGATGGAAATGCTCATCGTAATACTGTGGAAAGCATAACATGAAAACGATACTAAAAAAGGCGAAAATTTATGATTTCGGAGCTCCTCTGCACGGTAAAGAGCGCGATATTGTCATTGATCAAGGAGTAATACAACGCATTGATGAATCTATTGATAGTGAGGGGGATGCCCGTATCATTTCGAGTTCATCACTGGCAGTATCTCCGAGCTGGTGCGATTTGAAAGCGAATTTTCGTGACCCTGGGGAAGAATTCAAAGAAGATCTCGAGAGTGGATCGCGTGCTGCACTTGCGGGTGGCTTTGGATATGTTGGTATTACGACGGGAACGCAACCTGTGATTGATAATAAATCCCAAGTCCGATACATCTCAAGGCAAAACTCACCTGAGAACATCGTTGAACTCGTTCCTCAAGGTGCTATATCTAAAGGGTTAATGGGTGATGAGCTCGCTGAAATGTATGATATGCATCGACACGGTGTGTGCTTTTTCAATGATGATGAGAAGTGTTTATCGGCTGGACTACTCTACCGCGCTTTGTTGTACACCAAAAACTTTGAATCCCGCGTTGTTTCCTTTCCGATGAATTTTTCTATGATTCCAAATGGACAAGTAAATGAAGGAATTGCTTCAATCCGAACAGGACTCAATGGGATCCCTGCAATTGGAGAAGCGATACAAGTACAACGCGATCTTCGTCTCCTGGATTATACGGAAGGTAAGTTACATTTTACTGGTATTTCTTCAGCTGATTCTGTTCGTCAAATTGAAGAAGCTAAATCGAACGGATTAAATGTTACATGTGATGTTCATGCTCATCAATTGCTTTTTACAGAAGAAGCTGTACTTGGATTTGATACTCAGCACAAGGTGATGCCTCCTTTGCGCACACAAGCTGATCAAGATGCGCTATGGAAAGGTTTAGAAAATGGCACTATTGATGCTATTGTTTCTAATCATCAGCCCGAAACAGTTGAATTTAAAAATGTTGAATTCAATCGCGCCGCCTTTGGCAACAATTCAATACAAAGTATTTTTTCAGCATTGATTACGGCTCGACCTGATGCAGTGGATATTATTATTCGTAAATTGGCATACGATGGTCGAAATTTACTGTTGGGAAAAAAGCATTCCTCCATTGAGCAGGGACAAACGGTTGATCTCACTATTTTTGATACGCGAGAAAAATGGCGTTTCACTGCTGACCAGTTAGCATCGAAAAGTTCAAATGATCCATTTTTGAATCAGGAGTTAACTGGGAAAGTCTTAGGAGTGATAAAAGGTAATTATGATAATCTGAAATAATTAGATTGATTTTGGGTAAAAATAAACATTTCATAAAAGAGTTTTTTAAAGAGAAGAAGACCGTTGGGGCGGTTAAACCGAGTTCGAAAGCACTCGGTAAAAAAATGTTATCGCCTATAAATTTTTCGAATATTCAGGCTATCGCTGAATATGGACCTGGTACGGGGGTATTTACAAAAATGATCGTTGATCAAATGGATAAAGATACTGTGCTACTTGTTTTTGAGTTACATGAAGCATTTTTCAAAAAACTTGAGAAACAATATAGCAACCACAGCAACGTACACATTATCAATGATAGCGCAGAGAATATTAGAAAATACCTGGATAAATACAAAATTGATCACCTCGATGCTATTGTTTCTTCTTTGCCACTTACGAACTTCAATAACACCCTAACTTCTCGCATTTTAAAGAGAGCCCATCAATCGTTAAAAGAAGGTGGGATTTATGTTCAGTTTCAATATACGTTGAATGCACGGAAAATTTTGAAACGAATTTTTCATGGTATCCGGATTAATTTTACACCTAATAACTTACCTCCAGCTTTTGTTTATACTTGCGTCAAAAAGTAAAGTACTTTGTTACCTAACAAATCTACAGTATAGCCACTTTAATAATCGACGGTTCAATTATCAAGTATGTAGCAAGTATGTAGTTTAATACTTAAAAAGAAAAAATAATAGGTTTTTAATAAAAAGACCGACTCCAAAAGAGCCAGTCTTCCATCGTAGTTAGTAAACCATTAGTAGCAGTGGAAAATGCTTCTGATGTTATGACGTTCTGATATTTAGAAGGGTTGTTTATTTAAGCTGGAAATTTAAAAAATGTTAATCTAAAATTGAATTACTCGTTATAACATCGTACTATTACACACATTCATAAGAACGACTTGCATTTTATGATTTTCAACCAAATACCTCCTTTATTACTGATTTGAATTCACTTTCCGATTTTCTTCCTCAGAAATTAGATCAAATGGCAACGTTTCATTGATTTGCTTATGTTGAAAAAGTATATACTGTAATGGTAAATCGTACACACCGGATACTATTGAACTATTTGTATTGGCGATATATCCGAGTATTCAACAGCTTGAAGTATCTAAAAATATTCATAATCAACAAATTATAGCAAATATCTTAATATTAATTAATTTCATTATATTTGATACAGACAACAACTTCTGAGCTTATGAGTAAAAACCTTTTCATCGTCCCCCATGACTTTACGAGTGTTGGAGATGCCGCTTTGAAATACGCTTTGTATATGGCGGGTCCAAGAAAAAGCGACATTGAGTTGCTGCATATCGTTAATAATAAAAATAGTCAGCGCGCTGCGCATCAGAAATTAACCGCCATTATTGAGAATCTTGATTTGAATGTTGGGGACGTCAATGTTAAGGCAGTTGTTCGTGTTGGTAATATTTTTGATGACATTGGAAAGATTGCCGAAAAAAAAGAAGCGCGTTTGATTATTATGGGGACTCACGGTGCAAAGGGTATGCAAAAATTATTTGGTTCTTATGCCATAAAAGTTGTGACTTCGACCAGTGTACCATTTCTCGTGGTACAAGAAGGTGTGGAGCACAAGGAGGTCAAAGATATCGTTGTTCCCATCGATGTGTCAAAAGAAAGTCTGCAAATTATTAATGTTGCCGCCGAAATAGCACGCACCTTTGATTCGCACGTGCACATCCTTTGTGAAGATCAGAAAGACCCTCGCTTGTCTCAGCAGATGAAAATTCGTATTTCTTTGGTCAAAAAAGAGTATCAGGAAAAAAACGTGAAATCAAGCATTGAAATTATCAAGGGAAATAAATCTTATCAGCACAAGGTTATTAATTATGCTAAAAATGTCGATGCGAATATGATTGCAATTGCCTACCACTCTTCGAGCCTCTTTGCCTCTTTCGATACTTATGCCCAAAAGATTATTACCAATGATGAAAATATTCCTTGCCTCATCATCAATGCTAAATTATTGTCGAAGCTGTATTATTAACTTTTAATGTACCTTTGTGCTTATGAATAAAATAAGTATCGGGGAAGTTGCTACTTTAACAATTGATCGCTTTACAAGTGTCGGTGCATTTTTGAGAGATGAGGACAATGAAGAAGTTTTATTACCTAATAAATACCTGAATCCAAACCTGGAACTCGATCAGGAAATTGATGTTTTCATTTATAACGACTCGGAGGACCGGCCAGTAGCTACTACAGAACGTCCATTAATTAAATTAGACGACTTCGCTTTTTTGCGTGTTAAAGACGTCTCCAATTTTGGAGCATTTCTGGATTGGGGAATGGAAAAAGATTTACTCGTACCTTTCAAAGAGCAAACGGCTAAAATGGTTGTTGATGGTGTCTATCTGGTACGATTGATAAAAGATCAACAGACGAATCGATTGGTTGGAACGGCGCGAACGAATCGATACTTATCCGACCAGGTAGACGAATTGGCGCAAGGTGACCGCGTTGACCTCTTTATTGGAGAGATTACCGACCTCGGAAGAAAAGTGATTGTCAACAATAAGTATCATGGCTTAATTTTTAAAAACCATCTCGTACGACCATTGAGGACTGGTGAACGCACCGAAGGTTACATATCGTTTATTCGCCAAGATGGTAAACTTGATATTTCACTGGTTCCTATTGGAATTGAAAAATTTGACGAATTTACACAGTCCATTCTTGAGTTTTTAGAATCGAATGGTGGGACAATGACACTAAATGACAAAAGTCACCCTGATCTTATTAGGGATGAACTTGGTATGAGTAAAAAATCATTCAAAAAGGCACTGGGTAATCTGTACAAATCCAGAAAGATTAAAATATCTGATGCAGGTGTAGAACTCGTTTAAGTTTAAATTACTTTACGTCTGTTTTTACCTTTGGCGGTGCTTGTTCAATAAGTCACCATATTCGTAGAATTGTATAGATGCATTCTGCAATTTTTTCTGAACATTCAGCTTCTGAATAGCCGTATTCGTTCGTTTCTTAGATTGTTCAATGCGTTCCCATTGTTGCGGAGAGAGAGTTATAGTGTCCCGTCGTTTGAGATACTCATTAACAGGCAAAATTTCATATTGATATCGATCACCAGATTTAACACGATTCACCCATGTCGGCTCGTAAAAAACAGACTTTAATTGAACTTCTGCATGAGGAGGTTTTATAAATTCTACGCCCACAAGTAACCCATCTTCTGTAGCGTAATTCTGCATGGTCTCGTAGCGTTGATTTGAGATGAAATTCCCCATTGAATAAGCTACAAAGGTTTCATTACCTGTACTATCATTGCGCATAAGATCAAAAGGCTGCACGACGTGCGGATGACTACCGAAAATGACATCGACTCCATATGCGTTTAGTTGATTTGCCATGAACACCTGAACTTCATTAGGTAATGGCTCGTATTCTTTTCCCCAGTGCATAATGAATACGATTACGTCTGCACTATCAGCACGCATACTATGGATGGGTCTTTTTATTCGTGGCAAATCATTTTTTGGTGAATAGGGGTCGAAAGAGTTGATGCAATGTGCGTAATCTTTTGGAACCACTAGCCCGTTAATTGTTTTCAGACTATCCTTTTTCCCAGACTCATAAGTGTAAGCAGTTATGCCTATTCG
>P_1C_Liq_1_UnCtyDRAFT_1000139_pt1 | contig 16594 bp, 13 predicted proteins | sample Pon1CUnioCityCA_2_FD_10230 | JGI IMG/M metagenome (IMG submission 10230) | reverse complement strand
AGAAAAGGACATGTATAATCGTGGCGGGATGAGGTAAAGTAGTGTTAAGATAGTTACTTTTCAAGCGTTATAGTGCGCTCAACTTCGTTGAAGGGACCTTTAATAAAATTCTTCTCACTATCCACAAGGCGGAGTGAAATGGTTGTTTCACCCATTGGAAGCCCTTCAATGGCATAAGGAGCCCAGTCGTCAAGGATAAATTCTTCGTCGTTAATTGTAACAATGACGTGATGACCATCTTTTGAAAGATCTGTATTGACTAGAAAGAAATCGAGCAGCACCTTTTTTGTATCTTCTCCCGAATAGGTTCCTTTAGGTCGGCTGTAAAAGAGATGAGGGGCATCAAAATCAACGTTCATTTGCTGGTCTTCTGTTGGATTCCCTACGCGGAACTTTTTTAAGGTATATGCATTTTCATGCTTTACGGCCATGTGGTAGGAGCGCGATAAAAATGCCAAAAGTACATGATCGCCTACGGGAAGTTCTTGGGTAAAGGATTTATCGTATTTGGCTCCATAAGGTCCGTTGTTGAGAATGAAGTGAACGTGTTGTCCTTTAGAGGAGTTAGCCAATTCGAGCTCATCCGCATCAGTTGTTTGTTCTTTTAACGTATAATTTTCAACATTGAACTGAAATTGATGTTCACCTTCAGACAATTCCTGTTCGCGGGGCCGAACCAATGTGAGTTTTGCATCGGGAAATTTTTTAAAGGACTCGATTTTTGTTAACGTAATGTCTTTTTCCTGTTCCTCCGCTAGTTCTTCTCGTTGATCGCTGACTTTCGCATCGCTTTCATTGTTGCAGCTCAACAAACCGCTTAGCAGCAGAGAAAGAATAAGAAATTTCATTGGATTCATGATAAACGTTTTTAAAGAATTTATTGTCGCTAAAACAATCTGCTTTCAGAAAAGTTCAGACTTTCGCGTAAAGTATACCATGTTTACTTCAACGACGCTGATGCCTTCAAGGTTAATGCTCAAAATATACTCAAACATTAATTTACCATCAAGAACGAAACGTACATATTCAGCTGGTTAACATCCGGTAGAACTTTTAATGAATCTTTCTTACCTTTGAACAAATCCGATTCATGTCGCAATTTAAATTTATACACGCCGCAGACCTCCACATAGAGAGTCCTTATAAAGGTGTGAGCCGGTTGAATGACGCGCTCGGAAAATCGCTCGTTGAACATGGTATTCAGGCCTATGAAAAGCTGATTGAAACGGCCTTGGATGAAGCGGTTGATTTTTTGCTCATAGCTGGTGATAGTTTTGACAGTGAGTCGGGAAGTTTAAGTGCACAATATCGTTTTGTCCGTGGTTTGGAGCGGTTGCGAAAAGCAAATATTCCTGTTTATATCATATGTGGTAATCATGACCCTCTTAACAGTTGGTCTAGTCATTTAGAATTACCAGACAACGTCTTCCGTTTCGATGCTGAAAAGGTACAGCAATTCTCTGTCAATAAAAATGGAAAAACAATCGCCGAAATTTACGGGGTAAGCTTTGGTGAAAAAGAAGAGTTTGACAATCGGGCACAGGAATTTAAGCGTAATGATAATGCACCTTTTGCGATTGGTATGCTGCATGGAACGATTGCCGGAAATGAAGTTCACACGCCATATTGTCCTTTTGATATGGATACGCTAAGAGCATCCAAAATGGATTATTGGGCACTCGGACATATTCACAAGCGGGAGGTTTTGCATGAACAACATCCAATGGTCGTTTATCCGGGCAATATTCAGGGACGTCATTTCAACGAAACGGGTGTAAAAGGATGTTCTTTGGTTCAAGTCGATCACGGAAAAATTACTAATCACTCCTTTATTCCGCTTTCCGATATCGTTTACAAATATAAAACGCTGGATGTATCAGGCGCTGAAAGTTTTGCCGATTTTATGCTCAAACTGGAAACGCTTCAATCAAACCTGGATACAGACAGATCGTATTTGTTGCGTTTGAAATTGACAGGAAAAACAAACTTACACAGCAGCTTTTCGAATCTTTCGGAAATGCAGTCATTATTGGATGAATTAAACAATGAAAACAATTACCGACAGCGCTTCGTGTTTATTGATAAATGTATTAATGACACCCTTCCTGAAATTGACCTGGAAGCCCGCAAGGCATCTTCTGATTTTATAGGTGATCTCATTCAGCGTTTTGAGAGCTATGAGGAAGATCCGTCACGACTTCAACAACTAAAAGATGAGTTGCTGGACGAACTGGCGAGCTCTAAAGTTGGTCGCGCATTGTCTAACGCCAACATCACAGAAGAGCTAGACGCAGAAGTGGATGAACTAATTGCTTCAGCCAAATGGAAAGCCATTGATGGTCTGCTGAAAAATCAACGAGAATCATGAAAATAGACCGTTTACATATTGATGGTTTTGGCGTTTTTCATGACAAACATATCGATGGATTCACCGAAGGAATCAATATACTTTATGGCCCGAATGAAGCAGGGAAATCAACTTTGCTCGATTTTATACGGTTTACACTTTTTGAATATCCGCGATTTCATGACGAACGACGTCCGCCACTCAATGGAGGGAATCACGGTGGTAAACTCTTCCTTAAAGACAACACAGCGAACCCTTTTTCGATATACCGTAATGGTGACGGCAAAGAAGTTCGCTTTGAATACAATGGAGAGGTTTCTGAAAATTTACAACACTATCGGCAGCTCATTGGAAATGCATCCATCGATTTGTACAAAAATGTTTATGCCATTACGCTTGATGAATTGATGCGCGTCGATCAATTGAATGAATCGGGAATGGAAGATCGGATTTTTAGTATGGGAATGGGGCTTGCTGGAGTAGATTTTGGTCAGTTTGAAAATGAGCTCGTTCAGCATGCCGATAGTTATTTTAAGACAAGGGGACGCACACAGATATTGGTCGAATGCGTCAACGAGATCCATAAAAAAGAAGAAGCGATTCGGGTGCTGAGCAACAAGCTTGACGATTACAATCGTTTGTCTGAACAGAAAGAGCAGTTGCAGGCTGAACTTGGAAAGCTGAGTCAATTACGCGAAAATCTGAGTCGCAAAAAAAACAAATTTGCCGACTATTCAAGGGCTTATGAGGCTTTCGTCGACTATAAAACAGCAAGGGAGCAACTGATCAAACTAGGTGAATTGAAACAGCAACCGCTGGATATTAAAGAAGCCTATACGCACCATAAATCAAGTATAAGTGAGGATCAACAGTTGTTGCGGAAACTCAACCGATCGGTGGAGCAATTGGAAAACGAACGCGAAGCAATTCATTGGGACGCACGATTGGCAAATCACAGTCATCTTTTAGATTATTTAAAGTCCAACAGCAAACTTTACGAAGAGGCTGCTTTGAATAGGTCTAAGGCTATAGAAAAACGGTCGTCGGCTAAAAAAGAGGCAGCTACGATACTGCATCAGCTCGGTCATGGATTAACGGCAAAGGATGTGTTGGAGCTGAGCGGCACATTTGAATTACAATCTGCTGCCGGCATTGTTGTAGAAGAAACTTCGCGATTACAGCGTCAGCTCGAAACAGGGCGCGAAGCAGCGCGAAGGCTGGAACAGCGTTTACAGCAAGCCCGAGCAGCACGTGACCAAATTGTGCAAAAACAAAATGACCTGTCCATTGAAAATCCTGAGGAACGCAAAGAGGCCGACCAAAAACGCGTTGAGTGGGATACTAAGTTTCAACAAGCGTTACAATCAAGTGGGAGCAGGTCGAAAACGAACCAACTGCCATTCATTTTGGCGCTTATTTTTTTGGTAGTGGGTGGAATATTGTTTGCTATCCACTTCCTTGCAGCATTGATTGTAACTGGGTTGGCTGTTATTAGTTTGATAGTTGTGTTGTTGTCCAAAAGTTCAACAGCGAATAAAGTGAAGGAAGATCCTGTTGCCATTAATAAAAAGCTCGAGTCGTTGAAAACTGCCATTGAAAAATATGATCAACTACAGGAAGCGTATGATCAGTCAGTAAAGCAATTGAATCAGTACGGCCATGAACTAGAGGACGTCAATGAACAGGTAAAAGCACTCGAAAAAGATCAGAGTGCACATGATGACCAGTGGAAATGCGAATTGAGTGAACGCGGATTACCATCGACATTAGTGCCACAACGGATAAGTGATTTTTTAACGAATGTTGATGCCTATAAACGCCAGCACAAAGTGATTCAGGAAGCTGATCAGGCCGTTCGTTCCAATGAAGAGCATATGCATTCATTTGAAGAAAATTTGAAAGAAATTGAACCTGAAAAACAATTATTTGATACCGCAGCAATTTACGATTTGATTGCACGGCTGGAGGCGAACGAAAAAGCAGCTCAACAGCGCGAGCAATTGAGCCAGCAACTCAAAAAGGAAAACGAGGAACTGGAAACCGTAAATCAACGGTTAGCGGCAGTAAAACGAGCACAGGAGAAGTACTTGCATCAGGTTGGGGCATCTGATGAAACAGCTTTTTATACCCATTTTGAGCAACAAAAGAGATATGTCGAAGCAGATAAAGCACAGGCAAATGCAGCAGCTACGATTAAAACTATCTGTGGAGCAGATGAACTCGAAAATACACTCGAAGCGCTGGATGATTTTACGCCTTCTGAATTAGCGAGCAGAAAGGAGGCGACGGAGAGTGAATACGAAACGGTAAAGGAGCAGTACGATGAAATGAATAGGGAGCTTGCTTCAATTTCCGCCGATATTCGTCACATTCTCGAGCCGGACGAAATGTATGCCTTGCAAAACGAGAAAGAGAGTTTGCAACAGCAATTAAAAGATGCAACCCAGGAGTGGCTGTCAACTAAAATGGCGCTGAAGGTGCTGAATGAGAGTAAACAGCGTTATGAAGAGGAACGTCAACCAGAGGTGATCACCCAGACGCGCGAATACTTTAAAGCAATCACGGAAAATGCTTATGAAGACTTGAGAATTTCATTGAGCGAAAAGCACGTGAGTATCATTGACGCCCAGGAAAATGCTAAAACAGTAGAGGCACTTAGCAGAGGAACGCGTGAACAGCTTTTATTGGCTTTGCGACTGGGATTAATCGAAGAATATGAAAAAAACGCAGAACCGCTACCTGTGGCTTTAGATGATATCATGGTGAATTTTGATCTGCACCGTGCTGAAAACCTCGCTGATGTTTTGACCGATTTTGCGCGTCACCGACAAGTTATTCTATTCACCTGCCACGAACATACCCGAGACTTATTCAAAGCAAAAGGAGCCAATATTGTAGAATGGAGAGATTAGTGCTAAAAAAATACCTGACCGCATTGTTGTTACTGCCCTATTTCCTATTAGGTCAGCATAAATTCGCGAAAACGGATGTTGTCGATAGTATCTGGTCGCTAGAAAACCAATCCACTGAACAGAAACTGGGTGGTCTTTACGATATGTCTTGGGAACTTATAACTGTGGATGCTGATTTAGGAATTTTATATGCGAATCGATTGATTGATTCAGCGCAGGTGGCAGGTTTAATTCGTTTTGAAGCATACGGACATTCAACGAAAGCAGAATGTTATACCATGCTTGCCGATTATAAAAAGGCTATTGAGGAACATCAAAAAGCAAAAAATATTTATGATAAAATTGGCGATAAGCAAGGTCTTAGCGCTACGGCGATGAACATTGGTCACATTTACTATTTAATAGAAGAACATGAAATAGCACGGCGGTTTTTCAAGGAATCTTATGACTACGATCAAAAACTGAAAGATACGATTGGAATGGCGCAGGCTCTAAAAAATGAGGCTTCTTGCTATTATAGTCTCAGTCAGTATGACAAGGCACTGAACCGTTATCACCAATCACTCGACCTTATCGACGGTTATGAAACGACCAATATAATTTTAACTTCTGCCATTTACGGAGGGATTGGAGCGCTATACCTTCAAAAAGGGGAACACGATAAGGCGTATCAATCATTACTGCGAGCCACCAAGATTGATGAAATGCATGACATCAAACAAAGTTTAATTTCTAATTATAAAAACTTGAGCATATACCACGACACCTTAGAGAACCTCGATAGCGCGTTGTATTATGCGCGGTCTTCTTTTCAAATTGCAAAGAAAATCAACTCGTTTCATGGCATGCAATTTAGTGCAAAGCGCCTCTCAGAAGTTCACGAAAGGCTGGATAACCTTTCTGATGCATTAGATTATTACAAAATGTTTATCAAATACAGAGACAGTATTAAGAAAGATGAAAATATTGAAGAAGTCACGCGTCTGGAAGTACAACACCAATACGAACTGAAGGCAGCCAAAGACAGTATTCGCGTTAAAAAAGAAAAAGAAGCACTTAGTGCTGAAAAAGAGTGGGCCGAACGACTCAACTACTCCCTTTTCGGCGGTGGAGTTCTGGTTGTTGTTTTTACAATATTTCTTTACAATCGATATCGTGTCATCGGACAACAAAAAGTGACGATTGAAAAGCAAAAAACGGATGTAGAAAAGCAGCGCGATATTGCTAACGAGAAACACCGAGAAACGGAAAAACAACGCCAACTGGTTCAGGAAAAAAATGAAGAGATTATTGATTCTATCCAATATGCGCGAAGATTACAATCTGCTATATTACCCTCTGTGACTGATCAAGTGAAGAGCTTATTCGATGATGCGTTCGTTTATTACGTACCTAAGGACATTGTTGCGGGCGATTTTTATTGGTGTGAACAAGTAGACAATGTTCATTACATTGCCGCTGCCGATTGCACAGGTCATGGTGTTCCAGGTGCGATGGTGAGCGTGATGTGCAGTAGTGCGTTGACCAAAGTGTTGATTGAAGAAAAAATCCGGGAGCCGGGTCGAATTCTCGATCGCGTCAGAGAAATAATCATTAAACGATTTGAAAAGAATGGCGAAAACGTAAGTGATGGAATGGATATTTCGTTGGCTGCGGTGCATTATGGAGTAGATGGGAAACACCCCAAAAAAGTGAGCTGGGCAGGCGCAAATAATCCGCTTTGGATCTTTAGAACAGGTGCTGAAGTAGATATTCCCAATATTGATAGGATCAAAGTTAATACAGAAAAGAACACTACGCTCATTCAGATTACCCCCGATAAACAGCCCGTAGGAAAATCCTTTCATGCCGTTCCTTTCAACACTGTTACTATTGAATTGCAAAAAGGGGATCAACTTTACTTGTTTTCGGATGGGTATGTCGATCAATTTGGTGGAACTACTGAGGCAAAACGGAAGAAAGGCGGTAAAAAGTTAAAGTCGAAAGGCTTCATAGCGATATTACAAAGTGTTCAACAGATGTCAATGGAAGAGCAATCTTTCGTGTTAGAACAAAACTTTTTGGATTGGAAAGGTGATCTGGAACAAATAGATGATGTTTGTGTGATTGGACTGAGGGTATGAATGATGAACGGTGGAATTCAAATCAAATAATTAAAAGCACGTTATTCAACTACTTTAAGTATTCACAACATAGATTTAACTTGCTTTAGGGAATTCCTGAGGAAGAATAAACGTATGTTTGCCCTAGCAATGAGAAAAGAGGTTATGAAAAGTAGTATTGTAATTTTAGTTCTTCTCGCGCTATCTGGAAATTTATGGGGGCAGGTGCCTGGATGTTTTCAGGTGCAAAGCATTCTGGTAGATGCTTGTGGAAGTCCTGAAGGAGAGAATGAAATGGTTCGTTTTCAAGTGGGCGCCAGCAGCCTCAACGTAAATAACCTGATAACAAATTGGCCCAACAATCCATTCCAGGGTTTCTGCCAGAATGGTACCACCCAGAATATCGTGAATGACATGAATGCCACGATCGAATCCTGCGGGTACTTTCTGGAACCAACAGCGGGTATTCTTCCTGCAAATGCGAAGGTGTTGCTGATTACAAGTACGAATTTTGATGCCAATTCTCATTCCTATAGTGGTTTGGAGGATACGGTGCATGTCGTTTTTCAGTGTTCAGGGAACACACAAGGTCATTTTGCCAACTGGACGAATGGATGTGATCCTAATTCAGGAGATCGCACAATGACTTTAGATTTTGGAAACGGTTGCACGCAAACGGTCACCTACAATAAATGTGATTTATTGAATCAGTCGGGTGGTATTGGTGGCAATTCATCGGATCGCGATGGTGCGCGAGTTGATTTTGACAGCAATGGAAATCCTTCTTATGCCAATGAAGGGTGTGTGATTCCATTTGAAGCCATTGAGGTGGAGATGGAAATGATCTTAAGTGACGGCGTATTGTGCCCCGGAGCGACGATTAACTTATCTGGAACGGTTACAAACTCAACCAGTTATGAATGGGAAGCACCGAATGGAACATTTTCCAATGATCAGAGCTTGATTACAGAGTACACAGATTCCTCTATTGGTTCCAGTAGTTATTACATTTATCTTTCCGCGCAAAACGGTTGTGGGCAAATAGTGAGTGATTCGCTGCTCATATCGGTCATGAGTAATCCTTCAGTAGCAATTGATACGACAGTTTTATCGATGGACAGTTGCCAGCTCGATGAGGTGTTATTAGAAGCGAGTGGAGCGGAGCAATACGAATGGAGTACTGGCGAAACTGGAGATTACATTGTTGCGGATAGTGCTGGGACGTTCTTGGTTATTGGAACCAACGAATGTGGTTCGGATTCAGCAGAAATTCTTTTACAATCAGAAATAAATTGTGGTCAAGATAGCTTAGGGGGTGAATTCAACATTAGCATTCCCAATGTTTTTACACCGAATCAGGACCATGTAAATGATGTTTTTGGTGTAACCACGAATCGAGAAGTGCGAATTGAATTTGTGATACTGAATCGCTGGGGAAATACGATGAAAAAAGGAGCCTTACAGAGTTCGCCGAATGGTTTTAACGTACTTTGGGACGGAGAAAAGAGGGGGAGATATGCAAGTACGGGGACTTATTTTTATAAATTAAAAGTTACCTGGGGCAGTTCGAATGAAAAACTGTATCAAGGAGTGTTTCAATTGCTGCGTTAAGATTTTATTGCGTTTAAAAAGTGAAATGTCACTATTTTGCTACAGTGATTGTCAAAGATTAAAATTTTTAGTCGTATAATCTACTGAAGTGAATAATGTGCTTAACTACTGAAGTGAATAATGTGCTTAACAAATTCTTCATTGAACGTTATTTCCAAAACGAGATTTAATAACTTTCAACGTTGAAAGTATATTTGTGAGGTAAAACTATACGAAACGTCTGGAAATATTTGTAAATCGGGCTAATTTTGTTAATATTCGAAAAAAGTTGATAATGTCTAAATGCGCACGTATTACAGGTACAGGAAGTTATATTCCAGAAAATACGACGACGAATGAATCGTTTATTTCCAATCGCTTCTTTGATATTGATGGTGTTGAAATCAATGAACCGAATACAGCTATTATTGAAAAATTTACGGCAATAACAGGAATAAAAGAGCGTAGATATATTGATCCTGATTGGGTTACCTCTGACATGGCTTTTTCAGCGGCAAAAGAGGCTATTGCTAGTGCTCAAGTTGATCCGGAAGCCATTGATTACATCGTTGTGGCCCATAATTACGGTGATGTAAAGCAGGATTCCATACAAAGTGATATGGTTCCCAGTTTAGCCTCGAGAGTGAAAAACTTGTTACAGATTGAAAACTCGGATTGTGTCGCCTATGATATACTCTTTGGCTGTCCGGGATGGTTGGAGGCCGTCATTCAGATGAATGCCTATATTAAGGCTGGCATGGCTGAAACATGCCTAATTATTGGTTCAGAGGCACTCTCGAGAGTGGTTGATAAACACGACCGGGATTCCATGATTTACAGTGATGGGGCGGGTGCAGCAATCTTACAAGGTTCAGAAACAGACGGTGGTATTATCGCGCATGCTACAGAAACTCATACCAAAGAAGAAGCGCACTTTATTCACTTTGACAAAAGTTATCAAAAGTTAGAAAAAAACACCCGTCACTACATCAAAATGTACGGCAGAAAAGTGTACAACTTTGCACTGAAGAACGTGCCCGTGGCCATGAAAAACTGTTTGGATAAGAGTAATGTGTCCATCGATCAAATCAAGAAAGTTTTTATCCATCAGGCCAATGAAAAAATGGATGAAGCTATCTGCGAACGCTTCTTTAAACTATACGATCGTGAAGTACCTGAAAATGTCATGCCCATGAGTATTGGCGAACTCGGAAACAGCAGTGTAGCGACCATTCCAACATTACTGGATCTCGTTTTGAAAGCGAAGATCGAAGGACACAAAATAGAGCCAGGGGATCACGTTATTTTTGCCAGTGTCGGTGCAGGTATGAATATTAACGCCGTGGTTTATCAGTTTTAAAGCTTTAAAAATAAATCGAATCGAAAAGTGGCGTCATTGAGTAATTGGAATTATGACTGCATCTTTAGTCAAGGTGTTTACGGAGTACTTCGTGAAGTAATTGTAGTTTTAAAAGGATAATTCTTGTAAAAATAGTTGTTTTTAATAAAAATTTTGATCAAAACATGAAACCTATCATCACACTAACACTGATCATCACATCCCTTTCAAGTGCATGGTGTCAAAATTTTCATCCCCATAGTTTGGAAGTGGACGAAACTGATTCGCTTTATATGCTTTCAATAGAAGCTTATATTGAATTCCTTGAGCAGGAAAATAGAAGGGGCAAAACAAAAACAATTTATATTAAAGAACGGTCGCATACGAGTGCGTTACCCTATCAAATCAAAGGGAACGAAATTGTTAAGATCAATAGTGATAATTATAAAAAACACTTGAAAAAGAATGGAAATAGCATGTATGTGATCACTGTAAGGCCGTTGCGATTGAGTGAAGGAGTGTTCTACATCACGCTCGAACCCAGCTACCATCGAAGAAAAGGAATATTCAGAAAATCAATTACCAGACATAGTAAATTTTTAGTGCTTTTTAAGTATAACCAAGAACACTTGGAGCTTTACGATACAAAGGCATACTAACGAAAAAATAGAATTATTGCTCCAGGAAGGGTTGCATTTCTTCTGAAATTTTTTCGCGCAACGACTTCAGTTTACGGGCATATTCCGCTAACTTTTTCTCCCGTTCTGTTCCGGGTTCCCAGGAGCGCACTTTTTGAGGTTTGCCATTTTCGTCGACAGAAACGAAAACAATGACGCAATGAGTGGTTTTTTGAAATTCTTTATCAAAACTACGTGAATAGACGTCTACTCCAATGTGAATACTCGAATTTCCCGTGTAGATGACCGTTGCGTCTACTTTAACAATATCGCCAATACTAACGGGCTTTAAAAAACGGATGCCACCGACATAAACAGTTACGCAGTATGTTCCGGCCCAAGTGCGTGCGCAGGTGAATGCGGCCTGGTCAATCCATTTCATGACGACACCACCATGGACTTTTCCACCAAAATTGACGTCTGTTGGTTCACTGATAAACTGAAATGAAGTATTGTTTTGCGGCATGATCAAAATAATTTTGTTCTAAAATAGAAAAAGACGGGGAAAGCACCTTTTATTGTTAATAAATCATTGAATTAATCATTAATTTTGATCGTAGAAACAAACGAATTTCATGAAGCAAGTAAAATGTCCGCACTGTCACAAATGGTCTTCAGACCCTGATGTCTGCGATCAATGTGGCGCACCGATCAGTAGAGAAAAACGTGAAGAGGTGAGAAGAGGAGGGAATAAAAAGGTGGGTGCCCCGGAACCACCTGGCAAATTGCAACAATTTTTTATTTATGCTCAACAATCGAAAAATCCATTTGTGAAGATTGCATATTACCTGGTTATGAGTATTTGGGGTGTATACGTCGGCATGGTGGTTATTTTAATGTATATTGCAGCAGCTGCATCGGGATGAGAACAATTGGGCACCCTTTGTTTATAGTAGTATTTTTAATTTACTTGGTATATTACCTCTTGAAACATGCTGGCGTTGTCATGCCTTTTTGGGTCACGAGTTACCTGGCTGATTTACTGAGTTTATTTATTATAAATACCATCGTTTTATTCTTTTTACGCAAATGTTATGGAATGCCAAACTATGAATTGCATAGCGGTATGGTGCTAATGAGTTTTTTTATCATCACACTTATTTTTGAAGTTATTGAACCCGCTGTTGGCAATTATGCCGTCTTTGACCCCTATGACGTCTTGTGTTATGCCCTCAGTGGCTCTGGTTATTTGCTGTGGAGATATTAGTTGTTCATAAAGGCCCTTAGATCTTCGACGAGGGGACTCAATTTTTCAATCGTTACATGATCCATGACAACTATTTTGTACCAATTAGGTTGGTCGTGATTGTCGGGAACAAGGCCGTACTTTTTAGCAATTGCTGCATTCAAGTGTTCACTTCTAATTGTTATAATGTTCGATGAAGGATCGCGAAAATAGTTGATATCTAAATGGTCCAATTGTTCGCACATCCAACTTGTTCGCTTTTGTAGCACAAAGATTTTTTCCATCCAGCCATATGGACCGTACTTTGATAAAATCATCCAAACGGCTACGGAATTGGCTCCTGAGCGGCTACCAATAAGCGTATAGTCTTCACCTTCTACATAGCTCGCCTCTTTTGTGTTAGCATACTGGATGAGATTATTTCGTGCGATAAATAGACCTGTACCGTATGGCGCTTGAGCCATTTTATGGGCATCTAGTGTGACAGAAGACACCTTCTTATTGCGAAAATCAAGTTGATGCTCTTTTTGAGCGAAAGGGAAATAAAACCCACCATATGCTCCATCGACGTGGATAAAATAAGGAACATTCACTTCATCGAGTAGGGCACTATAATTTTCAGGTTCATCTACTGATCCGAACATCGTTGTCATCATGTTAGCCACTACGATAAAACCTTTGACTCCCTTTTCTCGCTGTTTTGTTACAGCGTCCTTAATGTGATCTTTGGTTATAGATCGTGTTGATTGTTCAACTTCCACTTTTTGAACGGGAACATTGAGGATGTTACCTGCTTTATCCATGGAGTAATGATTGTCTTCAGAACAGAGAATACAAATTTCTGAATAATTAAAATTCTTCTTTTGTTTGAAATAGTTTCGATAAATCCAGATGGCCTGCATATTGGCTTCCGTTCCTCCAGATGCTACGTATCCGTCAAAATGCTCTTCTTCAGAACCATTGAGAATATCGTGTGCGCATATTTTAATAAGCTCGCGTTCAATTTCTTGTGTGCCGGCAAAGAAGGACTCTGAAGCGCCTCTAGTGTGACACCCGATATGGTTTGGGTTTTTAATTAAAGTGGATAAGTAGGGGGCATCGTTCAAGAAAGCTGCGTCTTGAGAAAAAACCTTTTCGTCAAGATACGAAGCAGGGACACCAATTACATTTTTATCTTCATAATTGATATTATTCTCCAATGCTTCGAATACAATCTTTTTTATTTCCTCATCTGAACGTTTAACCCAATGTTGATGCATTTGCTATTGTTTTTTGCAAAGGTAGTGAATCTTCAAAACACAATACATTGAATAAATAGACGTTTTAAAAACAAACTTATAACCATGAAAAAAACAATCATCGTATCGGTCCTGTTTGTGAGTCATCTTTTAATTGCTCAAGAATCACAAAAAAACTTTAAATTCGATTACGCAAGTGCTTCAATCGGATATAGTATGAATCAAACACCTGATTTGCCGACCTCTACCTTGAGAGATCTTGCGCCAAAATCATTGCTGATAGAACAATATGGCCATTTCCTTAAACCCGAACAACGACATAGAGGCAGTTATGCCAACGGTCTTCGAGAAGTACAGTTAAATCTTGGTTTCCGAAACACCAATCATCCCGGTCAGCGTTTACAATTTGGCTTGACTTATCAGGGAAAAATGAGCCGCGCAGCAACACAAGGAGCTGCATACTCCACAACCATAGATACCTTGACTAGTCAGAATACGGGAGCTCAATATCCTGTGGATTCCATTTACGCTCAGAACTTAATTGCGGGGTATAGTTCTAACGTGCTCAGACTAATGACGTCGTATCGTTTTCATCAGCCTATTGCCGAACGCTGGAGTTTATATGGAGGACTAGGTGTTTCTGTTGGGGTTACGCTAAATCCCCATGTCGATATCACGTATCTCGAGACTATTCGATCTAATGTAGAAGGGTTAGACACCAATACACCACAAGGCTATGCACGTGTTGAGGAATCGAATGTGGTAACTGAATCCATTGAAAGCGATATGAGTTGCTCTTTTGGTGCTTTTGTACCTCTAGGGCTAGATTATACGGTAGCCAAATGGGATAAAAGTATTAACAGTTTCTCGCTTTTTCTAGAAGCACAGCCCGGTTTATTTACTCAATACGTACCAGAAGGGTCGACTTTCCTCCATTCTTTGAATAGTGTTCAAACGATAGGGGTTCGATTAGGCCTTTAATAGGTGATTGTTTCAAAGGTAGACAAGCCTTAACAAAAAAACTTCAAAAGCGTTAGTCGTTAGTTGGGTAATCCTGGCATTTGTTTTTTGCAAACTGTTTCTTTTTGGCTTTTGTCAGTGGGGTGAATAATGCGCACAAAAAAGCAAAACATAATTTTGAAATAGTNACTGAATGCTTAAATAATCATTAGTTTTGCTGTGAATATTATAGCGGTCGTATTCCAATGTAAAATTAGCTATGGGTATCGGGCAAAAGATTAAAGATTACGTATTATTTACAAAGTTTCGACTATCGTTTTCGGTGATATTGTCGGCGCTTTCAGGGTTTTTGTTTGCTGGTGGAGGTACAGGTATGGAAGCTTTCTATTTACTGGTAGGAGGAATTCTTGTTACGGGAGCGAGTAACGGAGCAAATCAGATATGGGAGCGCGATTTAGATATTCTTATGAATCGTACAAAAAATCGTCCTTTACCGCGCAAAAGTATGTCTATTGTCGAGGCTGTTGGTGTGGTCATCATATTCCTTGCAGTTGGAAGCTGGATGTTATATCAGCTTAACTTTAATGCGATGTTGCTAGGGTTGATGGCATTCGTGTCTTACGCATTTATTTATACTCCTTTAAAACGTGTAACACCGTGGTCTGTAATTGTAGGAGCGTTTCCTGGAGCTGTTCCGCCGATGCTTGGTGCTATAGCTGTTACGAATGAATTCGGGGCAATGCCTGGAGCGCTGTTCTTTGTACAGTTCGTTTGGCAGCTTCCGCACTTTTGGGCTATCGCATGGATATCTCACGACGATTATCAAAAGGCTGGTTTTTATCTCTTACCGTCGCGGACGGGTAAGTCTAAAGTTTCTGCTTTTCGGATTGCCTTTTCCGCACTGATGCTGATACCCTTTACGCTTTTCCCTTGGGTGTTGAATATGGTGGGTGTTTTTAGTGTTATGACAGCTGCCGTGTTAGGACTCTTGTTTTTCCTAATAGCCTATAAATTGTATTTAACATTGGAGGATCGTTATGCAAAAAGATTGATGTTCGCATCGTTTATTTATCTTCCTTTAATTCAATTTGTGTACGTAATTGACAAATACTTCTTTTATGCGCCCTAGTTCCTTGTTTTTACTAAATAGTTGAAAGAAATTTATGCTGAAAATAATATCGTTATGAAAGAGAAATTTACAAGCTCATACAGCCTCGAAACACAGGAAAAAACCAAAAAAAATCTGGTATGGATCATCGTTTTTAGTATTGCCATGTTATTTGCAGGCTTTACCTCGGCTTATATCGTTTCTATGGGCGATACATTTTGGATTAAAATAGACTTGCCAGTCGCTTTTTATATCAGTACTGCCGTGATTGTTGTATCGAGTTTAACACTTTTCCTTGCGATGCGTGCGGCTCGGAAGAAAAATAAGTCACAGGCACGCTTGTTTATTGTTTTTACGCTACTCCTTGGTGTTTTATTCGGAGTGTTTCAATTTCAAGGTTATGCTACCCTAGTTGATCGTGGAGCGCACTGGGTCACACGAATTATTGTTTCGGAGGGTCGTTATGGTGATTATTTTGAAATAAAAAAGCAAGGTACTTATTTAACGGTTGAAAACAATCAATATGCATACAACGATGAAAAATTGAAAGGGGACGACCTCAAAGAATTGCAGGACTTCGCACGTCAATTTCTGAATGTAGATCAAAATGGTGTTCCCAACGATTTAGATTACACCAAATTTAAACTGTACTACAAGGGAGAACCACTGGCTTTTACTAAAGGCGAGCTCGTGCGTCCCAACGGTAAAAAGCTGGAATTGCTCGATTTAGATCGCTTGCGTTTATTATCTCGGAATATAGTGGATAATCGCGCTGATTTTTTCATGAGTGGTGAAATGGGAAAAGACTTTGAGTTACTCTACAATGGTAAGCCTTTAGAATATAAAGAACGAACATTGATGTATGATGGTCAACCGCTCAGTGCCAACTTACAGAATAAATTATTGCGTGGAAATAAAGATATGAGCACTGCTTACTTTTATATTATCACTGTACTGCATTTATTGCATGTAGTGGCTGGTGTTATTATGCTTTTGGTGATGACAAAACGTGCTTTTACAAACGAAATTTTTGAAAAAAATGCCTTGAGTTTACGGGCAGGATCTATTTTCTGGCACTTTTTAGGTGTTTTATGGTTATATTTATTACTATTTTTGCTTTTTATTCATTAAACTT
>P_1C_Liq_1_UnCtyDRAFT_1000138_pt1 | contig 16742 bp, 11 predicted proteins | sample Pon1CUnioCityCA_2_FD_10230 | JGI IMG/M metagenome (IMG submission 10230) | reverse complement strand
CTGGGATAACGGGCTTGGAGCTGGAGCTACGCAAACATTAACGGCGACCGCCACAACAACATACACGGTAACAGGATCAGACGCAAATGGATGTTCTAATACGGATAATGTGACGATTACCGTAGACCCTTTACCGACCATTGATGCTGGTGCTGATCAGTCTATTTGTACGGGCGACCAAACAACTATAACTGCTACAGGTGGAAACACCTATAACTGGGATAATGGATTAGGAGCAGGAGCCGCTCACAATGTCTCCCCAGTTAGTACTACAACATATATGGTAACGGGTACTGATTTAAACGGCTGCGAGAATACAGACCAGCTGACTGTAACCGTAAATCCGATACCCACGATCAACGCTGGTGTGGATCAAGAAGTCTGCGAGGGTGAAGAAGTAACACTCTCCGCAACCGTTTCTAACGGATCTATTTCTTGGGACAATGGAATTAGCGATGGTGTGCCTTTTACCGCAACAACAACTACAACATTTACTGCTACGGTAGATGATAATGGGTGTACAGCTTCAGATAACCTTGTCGTTACCGTCAATCCACTACCTCTTGTTTCAATAGGCGATGATGAAACCACTTGTATCAATTATGAACCCATTCAGTTGAGTGGTTCTCCTGCTGGAGGAACATTTAGTGGAAATGGTGTAACGAATAACATGTTTGATCCTGGGGCGGCTGGTACAGGAACACATACCATCACTTACACTTATCAAGATGGCAATGGGTGTGAAGACACAGCTACGCAACAGATCACTGTAGACGGTTGCGCAAACATTGAAACGAACGCAATGGCAGATGGATATCGCATCTTTCCCAATCCCGCTTCCGATTATTTTGAAATAAAAGCAGATCGTGCGATTGAAAGTGTGCATATTCTAAATACCTTAGGTGGGGTAATACAAAATATCGAAAGCTCACATATTGATAAAAACCACGTGCTGGTTACAACTCACGCGTTAGCCCCTGGTACTTACTTCGTGAGCATAAGTGCTGAACAAACGGTTAAAATCAAAAAGATCATTATAAAATAAATACGATTGAAACCTACACAAAAAGCCAGCAACAATCGTTTGCTGGCTTTTTTGTTTTCTTACTTTTACGCCTTGCATTCTGCAATAGACAAACATGGAGATACTCACAAGTATATGGAACGGAATTCTTGAGACATCCTTAACTGAATGGATCGCTGTTATTTCGGGTATTATTTATGTACTTCTTGCCGGAAAAAAACATATCGCATGTTGGTTTTTTGCAATGGTCAGCACTTCAATTTATATTTATCTCTGTTTTTCGAACCAGCTTTTCGTTGAATCAGGATTACAAGTTTTCTATTTGATTATGGCCATATATGGCTGGGTCAAATGGAATCAAGACCAATCGGAAGCGCTTCCCATCAGGCGTTGGAAATGGAGTTTTCATGTAATAAATATTTTAATCAGTACTGCAGTTACACTCTTACTTGGTTATCTTATGGGGGAGTTTACAAGCCAACAAAGTCCTTATCTCGATGCCTTCACCACTGTTTTTAGTCTGGCCGCCACCTTCATGGTAACACAGCGCGTATTAGAAAACTGGCTTTACTGGATCGTTATCGATATTGCTCTCGGTGTCTTGTACGCTTCGCGCGAATTGTATTTAACTGGGGTACAATATATCGTCTTTGCCATTATTGCCGTATTTGCTTTCTACTCCTGGCGAAAATACTATAGCGTTCAACGCTCTCAAAGACGAACCACACACCCTGAAATTTTAGATAACGAAATATGATTCGAATAGCAGTAACTGGGCCAGAAAGTACGGGGAAAACGACCTTATCGAGTGCTTTAGCAGATCATTTTCAAGCACCTTGGCACCGAGAATATGCACGGGAATACCTGAATCGACTTCAACGAAATTATACCTACGAAGATCTCTCGGTCATAGCCCAGAAACAAATGGAATTAAGAAAAACGGAGTCACATGACCAGCTGGTTATTCACGATACTGAGAATTTAGTCCTCCGCATCTGGGCTGCATTCAACTATAAAAAGTGCCCTCCCATTATCGAACAATTTCTTTCCAAGCAAGTTTACGATCATTATTTCTTATGTAGTCCTGAAGGTATCGATTGGGAAGCGGATCCATTACGCGAGCATCCGGAACAGCGTGAAGATCTCTTCGATATCTATGAGCGCCATTTAGAAAGTTTCCCCATTCAATATACAGTATTGAAGGGCACACTAGATGACAGGTTAAACACTGCCATAGCAATAATTGATGACTTATTACTGTCGAAAGGCGGATTCTGTGTATAACTCACATAGGCGCAATTCAGTGATTCACCACTTCGGCTTTTTCATGGTAGTTATAGTTGAGCAAAAAAGGAATGAAGACTCACCCTGTTGAATGTCTTTTAAGGACAATCGAACTGTAGTCTGACCCAAAGTTCATTCGCTCATTAGGTAGAAATAACCAAAACAATTACCTTTGCAGCATGAAGCGTTTAATCTTAATTACTCTTTTTGTGACCCTTTTAATTTTCCTCTTTACTCCAGAGGCGATTGGTCAGTGCTCACAGTGTAAATTACTGGCAGAGCAAAACGGTGAGGGCATCGATGCTGAGATTTTGGGTGGAAATGACGGTAATACCATTAATACTGCAATTCTATACATCATGGCAGTACCCTATATTATTCTCTCCATTCTCTTTAGGAAACAAATCAAGCGTTTTTTCCAGCGTACATTTTCCAAACAATAGTGGGTAATTTAGAGTAATTCATTGGCAATATTTGCCAGTTCAGAACGCTCTCCCTTTTCCAATTTCACATGAGCAAATAAATTTTGACCTTTTACTCGGTCAATTAAATAAGCTAATCCGTTGGAGTTTTCGTCAAGGTAGGGTGTATCAATTTGATGAACATCACCGGTGAAGATAATTTTTGTATTTTCTCCAGCACGAGTAATGATCGTTTTAACCTCATGGGGCGTGAGGTTTTGTGCTTCATCGACAATAAACATGACATTGGACAAACTCCTACCTCGAATAAAAGCCAGCGGTGTAATCATTATTTTACCATCCTCTTGCATGGCTGTTATTTCTTTAAATTTTTTCTCGTGTTCACTGAATTGATTTTTTATAAATTTCAAGTTATCCCACAACGGTTCCATATAGGGAGAAATTTTCTCATTAGTGTCTCCGGGTAAAAACCCAATATCTCGATTGGAAAGTGGAACGAGCGGACGAGCCAGTATGATTTGATGGTGTTTTTTATGTTGTTCCAATGCTGCCGCCAACGCCAACAATGTTTTTCCCGTTCCCGCAACTCCCTGGAGCACCACCAATTTAATGTCTTTATTCATGAGTGCACTTACAGCGAAAGCTTGCTCTGCATTTTTCGGTTTGATTCCCGTCGTGTATTTCTTTTCTACCCGTTCAATTTCATCCTGAAGCGGATTATAATAAGCCAATGAAGAAGAGCGTCCATTCTTGAGTACATAATAACCATTGGGGGTTTTTAAATCACCTAAGATCCCTCTCTCAGGAACGCTACCTTTATTAAATAATTGCCGAATTACATCTGAATCAATGTTCTCTACAACTTTTAAACTCGAAGAATCAAGTGTAGTTTGATCCACTTTTCCAGTTTCATAATCTTCGGCAACAATACCTAACGCTTTTGCTTTAATTCTAAGATTGATGTCTTTTGTTACGAGAATAACTGGTGTCCCTTTATGCTCCTCCTGCAAGTATAGAGCAGCATTTATGATTTTATGATCATTCTTACCATGCGCATATATATCCTCTGCATCCATGCCTGCCGGCCGTCCAGACAAAACAACATGGAACTTACCTTTTCCTTTTCCTAGTGGAATCCAATCCTTCAGTGCTTTACCTCCTGATAGTTTATCGATAAAACGTATTACTGCCCTGGCCGAAAAATTTTTAGTGTCATTTCCAACTTTAAAATTATCAAGCTCCTCCAACACGGTAATCGGAATAGCGATGTCATTTTTCTCGAAATTCGTGATACTTTGGTGGTCGTGCAATAAAACGGATGTGTCGAGTACAAAAACCTTTTTCTTTTTGGCCATAAAATCATTCTTTGCCTATAAGGTAAAAAGATTCTAAGTTGAATATAAGACATAACTCAACAGTTATTAACAACCGTCTTGTGGTACATCGCTGGTTACCAAATAATATAAGGACAAAAACTAGTTAACACTCCTTTCAAAAAACAAAAGAAGGGATCGATTGCATCAGCAAAAGCAAAAAGGGTGAACCTACTACCTCTTAAGTTTAAGAAGTCGATATTTAATACGCTCTAAATCTTCTATTACAGCGTCCAACTCGGAAGTAGTTGGAGTTGCTTTAGGGTCATTTGACCGCAATGCTTTTTTAGCACCTTCTAGCGTATGACCCTCGACTTTAACTAAAGTATAAATTCGCTGAAGCTCTAAAATGTTCTTTGGTGAGAATAAACGGTTTCCTTTTTTGTTTTTCTTAGGCTTCACTGAAGAGAACTCCTTCTCCCAAAATCTGATCAAAGAAGTGTTCACATCGAACATTTTGGCTACTTCACCAATCGAATAATATAATTTCGTTAATTCCGACTCCTGGATCATGTTCGTTAAATTCCTTTCTTCTGCAGCTAAATATACTAATAAACAACTAATTTGTGTCGCTCTGAGGTTTCTTTTCCCTCTATAGTGAGAAAGTAAACTCCTTTAGAAAGACTGGAGGTTGTTGGAATCATAAAGGTGTTCATACCAACATTAATCTGAACACTTAATTGTTCTACCATTTTGCCACCTGACGATTTGAGTTGAATGCTCACAGTTTGTTGAGCTTCAGCATTAAGCTCAATATGCAGTGCGGCACCTTGTTCAATAGGGTTTGGATAAACTACACTCTCCTCCTGATTAGTCATAACCGATATTACACCAAGCTCTTGAGATAATCCATTGAAATCATACTGTGTTAACTTGTAGTAATTAATGCCCCGAGCGGGGTCTGAATCAATTAGTTGATAGTTCGTTTCTAAATTTACCGTACCATTTCCAGCAACAGTATCAAGAAGTTCAAAGTTGAAACCGTCCGTACTTTTCTCTAGAACATAATAATCACAATTCATTTCGGATGCTGTACTCCATGATAAGGTCGTGTAATGGTATTCTCGCGTGTAAGCTCCTTCATATGTAATAAGTTCAACCGGTAGCGGACTAGAATCATAATCAATGATAAACTCTGTATTTTGCCCACCAGCTTCAATTGTATTTGCCGCGGTATTTAAGTTGCCAAAAGTATTTATCCACGGAAATGTGGCATTGTCAGGTCTTCTATATAGTTCCACTGTTGATTCGTTAGACGTATTAACATAGGGGTTGCCTGTATAGTTATATGTTGCTGTGTACGTAGCCGTAGGATCTCCAATTTTGTGAACACCAAAATATCGATCATAGGTCCCCGAACCACCTAGTCCACTAACATCATTTGGAAAATTATTAACGTAATAAAGGTGCACTCCAGTCGGAGTGCCAGACATATCAGAAAGTGTATAAGTTTCGCCGTCACAAGAATTAATAGATTGGGTGACTCCACCCCAGGAAGAATTATATACATAGGTGCTTTCATCACCTATTGGAGCAGCAGAAATCACTTCAGCACCAGCACCAAAATTATTCATTAGGGCATTGTAAGTAACCTGCGTATTGTGATCAAAAATTGTATCGTTTGAAATGTTATCAAACTTATAGTACAGTTGCAGTCCAGCAGTTTTTCCTGAACGGTGTTTCGCCATGTTCTCTCTTATTTCTGTTTGATCTAGCGCTCTTTCCCAAATACGAAATTCATCTAATTCACCATCAAAATACTGGTTAGGCCCTATAGACCCATTATAACTTGCTGCTTCAGATCCTGTCCCAAGGAATCCATATCTTACTAAACCTGAACCAAACGTTGCTCCGTAATTAGTTGTTGCATCCAGAACACCATCAATAAATATTTCAAGGCTTCCGTTATTATATACACAAGCCACATGATGCCACTCACCATCGTCTACTCTTGTGTTACTTCCAAAATCAATTATCCCCGAAGACGTCAATAGGTCAAAACCAATTCGACCATTACCACCACCAGAACCATTTATTTCCATTCTCCAATATTCACTCCTGTCAAACGAAGCAATAATTTGATCTCCCTGATTGACTGTCTTTAACCAAACCTCAACAGTTAGTTCGCGATAATCCGTTCCTTCATAGCGTATATCCTCAATCGCTGCGTAATCATTACCCCCATCAAACAGAAGAGCTTTTTCAGCATGGGTAAATCCATCAACAACAACACGTGAAGATCCATTACAAGTACCCCCACTCGTCGTGACCTCATAAAATCCATTTTGATTCACTGTTATGGTTTGGCTTGTTGCTCCTGTACTCCAATTGTAATTTGAAGCTGAACTCCCTGCGTCTAAAACAATAGAAGGAGATGAACAGGTAAGAATCGTATCTTTTAGGTTACTAGCTATAGTTACATCTGCTGGGACAAGGTTACTTTGACAATCGCAGCTAACTAATGCTCCTGTAACCCAACATGAAGAAACGTCGAGGTTAAAGAGTGTCCCATCTGCACCATTTCCACTAAGATCAGTTATAGTATTTCCGCCGTCTTCATTAAAATTAAAATAAGCCCGAAGATTTGCTTCTGAACCTATTAAACAAGTATCTCGAAAGTCTAATATTTCCTGTGGTGATCGTACATCATCCCATATTCTGACCTCATCAATCAATCCGTCATAATGTCTATTGTTTCGATTACCATTATAACCACTAGCTTCGGAACCATCACCTATAATACCATATCTAGTTGAACCACTTCCCAAAGCAACTCCATTATGTGGATTGCTTTTCAGCGCTACTTCAACTCCATCAACATAGATAATCTTATCTGTACCATCATACACACCAACAATATGGTGCCAGTTTCCATCGTTAACAGTAACGCCAGAATAAAAATCATCAATTCCTCCAGAACCAGCATAGGTACTGAATCCAACCTCCCCAGTATTCCCTCGAACAAATAGGTTATAATATTCACTTCTGTCAAAATCCACAATTGCCCAATTTCCATATTGATCAGAAAGCCCTCCGACAGAAGTATTCACCCAAGCCTCAACAGTTAAAGTAGGTATAGCGCCCGATGTGTTATAAAATTTATTTAAGGCTATGTAATCATTGTAACCATCAAATTGTAGGGCGGTGTTCGTGTCAATGGCGGCAACATAGAAAGTTTGTGAAGTTGTTAGAAATGGAGTTTGGTAAGAAGCACCCGTTCCGATCAGACTATCCCCAGTCGCATCATAAAACCAATTATAAAAACCAGTGGAACCACTTGCATTCAAACTCGTCGACCCTGAATTGAAGATACAAGAATTAGAAGCGGTTGGGTCATTAACTGGACACTGCGCCGATAAAACGTTGAGAAACGCAAAAATCGTCAACAAACAGAGGGTCATATTTTTGGATAGCTGTATAGACCGCATTAGTTTAACCTTACGAGGGCAGACAAATTTGTCCACTTGCATCCTCTAAAGTAAAATGAATTTCGTGAACGAAGATATTTAAGAAGACGAGATCATACAGAATATGACAAATGTCAAGGATTTGTCCAGATTAATCCATGGATTTCAAAGCATTTTTAGACATCTCTACAATTTTCTCGTATTGTTCGGGAGACAGATCCGAATGGAAGAAATTGATCGGGTTCACTTTGTGGCCATCTTTTTCAACCTCGTAATGCAAATGAGGACCTGTTGACTTTCCAGAATTTCCTACTAACCCAATCAAATCCCCTCGCTTCACAGTATCGCCTTGATCGACAAGAAAAGAACTCAAGTGTGCATAGCGCGTTTTATAACCAAAACCATGGTTAATCACAATTTCTCTCCCGTAACCCCAGCTATTGAGCTCTACTTTTTCGACAATACCATCGCCAGTGGAATACACATCAGTTCCGGTATCGGCCGTAAAGTCGAGTCCCCAATGCATTCTGCGCGTTCCATAAACTGGATCAATTCTCCATCCATAACCCGAAACCATACGTTTCAACTCTTTATTATTAACAGGTTGAATCGCTGGAAGTGAAGCTAGTCTCCGCTCCCTTGTTTTAGCTAATTGCACTAGTTCCTTAAAAGATAAGCTTTGGGCGTGTAATTTCCGCTCTACCTCATCGAGTTTCTGTGCGGTGGATTTCAATAAATCACCATTTTCTAACGACGAATAATGTTCATAGGGGTCGCTTCCCCCAACACCCATTAAGCGCAATTCTTCGGGAAACTCATTCGCGCCCAATGCAGTTCGGTACAAATCTTCATCCCGTTTTTTTATAACCTCTGTAACGCGGTTAATTAAAGCCAAACGTTCCTCCACCTTGCTAAACTCCGTTTTGAGCGACTGCAATTCTCGCTGCAGCGCCTTTTCCTTTGGAGATTCGATCCGATAAGCAAAGAAAAAACCAAACAACAAGCTCAAGACGACCGTAGGGGCAACGAAGATCACTGTGCGCAACAATCGTTCTCCTGTCGATCGCTCTAACTTTTCGTAAGAAAGCGTTTTTGGATTATATCTAAATTTTGATTTTGTCATTATTTACTTCTAAAACAACGCAAAATTAGGCAAATAATCTAACTTTGCATGAGCATTAACAATGCTTAACAGTAAAAGCGAAATCGCATTAATGATATTTATATGAAACTGGAAGAAATTCGAAGTACGTATTTTAAGTTTTTTCAGGAAAAACAACACAAGTTAATTCCCTCTGCCCCAATGGTTATTAAAGATGATCCCACACTCATGTTTACCAATGCAGGGATGAACCCTTTTAAAGAATACTTTTTAGGTCATAAAATCGCTAAAGATGAGCGTGTTGTAGATGCTCAGAAATGTTTACGCGTTTCTGGAAAACATAATGACCTCGAGGAAGTAGGTGTTGATACTTATCACCACACCATGTTTGAAATGCTCGGAAACTGGTCATTTGGAGACTATTTTAAAAAGGAGGCTATTGATTGGGCCTGGGAGCTTTTGACGAAAGTTTATAAAATTGATCCAGCAAATTTATATGTAACGATTTTTGAAGGAGATGAAGCTGATGGTGTACCTCGTGATGACGAATCCTTTGATCTTTGGAAAAAACATATAGAAGAAGAGCGCATCCTTACCGCTGATAAGAGGGACAACTTCTGGGAAATGGGGGAAATGGGACCCTGCGGTCCTTGTTCTGAAATCCATGTAGATATTCGAAGTGCTAATGACAAAAAGAAAATTGACGGAAAAACACTCGTGAACCAGGATCACCCTCAGGTTATAGAGGTATGGAATTTGGTTTTTATTCAGTTCAACCGAAAAGCTGACGGAACACTAGAAAAACTACCTGCCACACACGTTGATACGGGTATGGGGCTGGAACGTTTGGCTATGGTGCTTCAGGGTAAATCTTCGAATTACGATACCGATTTGTTTCAGTCACTCATTCAGTTTGTAGCGAAACAAGCTCATGTAGAATACGGTAAAGAAGAACACGTCGACATCGCTTTGCGCGTGATTACGGATCATGTTCGTGCCATCGCTTTTTCCATTGCCGACGGACAGCTCCCCTCTAATAACGGTGCAGGGTATGTCATTCGTAGAATTTTACGTCGAGCAGTGCGCTACGGATATCAGACGCTTCAATTTGAACAACCTTTTATCGCTCCATTGAGTCAGAAACTTGTCCAGCTTATGGGATCGGCATATCCCGAATTGAAGGCACAAGAACAACTCATTGAACAGGTGATTCGGGAAGAAGAATTAAGTTTTTTCAAAACACTTGAACAAGGGATTAAACGCATTGACCATATCATCGTTCATCAAAAAGAGCAACAGATAAGCAACATCCCGGGCGACAAAGTTTTTGAATTATACGATACATACGGATTCCCGTTTGATCTCACCGCTTTAATTGCACGCGAGGCAAACATGGAGGTAGATCAAGCTGGATTCAACAAATCGTTGCAGCAACAAAAGGACCGTTCACGTGCAGCAACATCCATAGAAACAGATGACTGGACGGTGCTAGAAAATGATGATCAAGAGGAGTTTATTGGCTATGATCAACTTGAAGCCGACATAAAAATTACGCGATATCGCAAAGTTGTTCAAAAGAAAAAAACGTTATATCAACTCGTTTTTAACCTCACACCGTTTTATCCAGAGGGCGGTGGGCAAATTGGCGATCGTGGTATGATTCAAAATGAACACGAGAAAATAGCAGTAGTAGATACAAAGAAAGAAAACAACCTTATCGTTCATTTTGTAAAAGAATTACCGCAACAACCACGCGCTGAATTCAAAGCTCATGTAAATAGGAGTCACCGACATCTTGCTGCTGCCAATCACAGTGCAACACATTTACTGCACCAGGCGTTGAGGTCTGTTTTGGGCGACCATGTAGAACAAAAAGGTTCACTTGTCCACCCCGACTATTTGCGTTTCGATTTTTCACATTTTAGCAAACTTAAAGATGAAGAGATAAAAGCGGTCGAAGCATTTGTCAACGATCGCATTCGCGAAAATATTCAATTGGAGGAACACCGCAACCTTCCAATTCAGGAAGCTGAATCCATGGGAGCTATTGCCCTTTTCGGAGAAAAATATGGAGACACAGTAAGAGTTATTGAATTCGGCGATTCCAAAGAATTGTGCGGTGGCACACATGTCCCATCAACTGGGGGTGTTGGTCATTTTAAAATACAGTCAGAAGCATCAGTTGCGTCAGGTGTTCGACGTATTGAAGCAATTTCAAATATTACGGCTGAACGCCATATTACCAAAGAGCTGGAAACTTTAGATGCGATTCGAATGGCATTTAAAAACCCAAAAAACATCTTGAGATCGGTTGAAGATCTTCGTCAGGAAAATGCGGCGCTCAAAAAAGAAGTCGAATCGCTTAAAAACGAACAGATAAAGGTTATCAAGCAAGAATTGAAAGACAAAATTGAGGGTCGGAAAGGAGCTCATTTCCTGGCAGATATTGTTGCATTAGATGGCAAATCAATCAAGGATCTCCTATTTCAACTTAAAGGAGAAACAAATGATCTTTTTGCTGTAGTCGGCGGTAAAAAGGACGGAAAAGTAACCTTAAGTGTTATCATTTCTGAAGATCTCGTAAAAACGCGGGATTTACACGCTGGAAACCTCGTAAAAAATGCAGCCAAACATATTCAAGGCGGTGGTGGCGGACAACCATTCTTTGCTACAGCCGGAGGAAAAAATGCAGATGGCCTGCAGGATGCATTAAAAGCAATAGAAACAGCGTTTGAGCATGCCTAAAAAGCTGCTGATTATAACATATTATTGGCCGCCAAGTGGAGGCGCTGGGGTTCAGCGGTGGCTCAAATTTGTAAAGTACCTCCGCGATTTTGGTTGGGAGCCCATTATTTTTAAACCCGAGAAAGCAGAGTACCCTGAACTGGATCACACGCTTCTAAAAGATATTCCACAAGGAATTGAAATCGTAGAATCACCAATTTGGGAGCCTTACCAACTTTACAAAACCTTCACGGGACGTAAAAAAAATGAAAAAGTTCAGGCTGGATTTATCAACGAGCATAAAAAGAAAAGCCGTTTAGAAAATATAGCTGTGTGGTTGCGGGGAAATATTTTTATTCCTGATGCCCGTCGTTTCTGGATAGGACCCGGATTTAAGCATTTAAAAAAATGGTTAGCTGAAAACAACGTTGACGCTCTAGTCTCTACAGGACCGCCACATTCAACTCATTTAATCGCTCTTAAGGCGAAAAAGCACTTTGGTTTACCCTGGCTGGCTGATTTTAGAGATCCCTGGACACAAATTGATTTTTACGACCAGCTTATGCTCTCAAAATGGGCCGATCGCAGACATCAAAAACTTGAAAAAATGGTGCTTCAATCTGCTGACGCTGTGACGACGGTGAGCGACCATTGTTCATCTGGTCTTCAAGCAATTGCTGAACGCGATATTCATGTTATTACGAATGGTTTCGATGAAGCTGATTTCAAAGAGTTACCTGCTTTTACATATGATCATTTCTCAATCACGCACATCGGTTCAATGAATGCAGATCGGAACCCCGTACAACTGTGGAAAGCATTGGCTGATGCGCTCGACAATCAACCAGTACTAAAGCAGCATCTTCGAATTCAACTCGTTGGAAAAACAGATTACTCTGTTTTTCAATCATTAGAAGTGCACGGTTTGAAGAACTATGTCAAGAATTTTAATTATTTACCGCATCAAGAAGCAATTCAAGTAGCGGCTCAATCGGCGGTAATCTTATTGGCCATAAACAATACGCCAAACGTCTTAGGTATTGCTCCAGGGAAACTATATGAATACCTGGCGCTCCAAAGACCTGTTCTTTGCATCGGTCCAACTGATGGGGATGCTGCAAGAATCATTGAGAAAACCAACGCTGGAATTACCGTACCGTTTTACGACACTGAAAACACGCGGGGCGTCATCGAAAATTGGTTCTCACAATATCAGGAAAACGCATTAACTGTCCAAAGTAAAAATACAACGGATTACAGTCGCAGGAATTTGACAAAAAAATTAACCACCTACCTCGACAGTATGGTTGTTAAAGAAAACTAATCAGATTCCAGCTCAAAAGTCTCACCGTTTTTTTCTGATTCATTTTGTTGTTTCCACTTATCAATTTGTTTTTGGAGCGCATTTTTCTTTTTCGTTTTCTCCTCTTCCTGGAAACGCTTAGCAATACTATCTTGATCAAAATCCATAATCAGGCGTTCTTCTCTTTTGGGCTCGCTTTTCAATTCTTTTACCGTCGTATCATTTTTATGAATACCAAACCCTTTTTTTAATGCGCCTTTGAAGTCCTCTTTGGCTCCCTCGCGGCGTTCTTTTTTAGCTGCCTTTTTGGCTGCTTTATTCCAACTGAATGTAGGATCTTCAATAGGGCCTTTCATCTTCATATAAATGCGCATCCCAGTTTCATCATCAATGATATCGCCAAATTCGGATTGTTGCCCTCCTTTCAATTCTCGAAAACGAAAGTCAAAACTGTAATCCACAACATTATCGAAGGTATGTGTCCCACTCAACCCCACGTTCAATGCATTCGAAGCGATGACCATACGTGGAATATGTAGTACTCCGTTCCGCAGTTCAAGCGTGTTTTCGAGCGTTTCAAATTCGAGATTCAGCAGCTTTCGTTCAAGTGATTGAATGGTCAATTTTGAAAGTACTAACTTTGCTGCTGACTGGTTTAAGCTCGTAGTAATTGACTTCATTGCAGCGACATTGCGCAGGGCTCCATTAACAATCTTGATAGACGCATCCGCTCGAAAATCTTCCCTGTGTTCCACACCTTCATAAAGGTCAAAGCTCCCCTGAAAGGTGAGATCAATTGCAGCATCTCCTTCGATATTTTCCGCCTTCACCACCTCCTGGTCAAAATTATTCCATTCTTTGAAAAGGGGTGAAAAACTGACTTTTTCACTCGACAAGTTTGTACGAATAGTCATCAGCATTGGCTGTTCTTCTTCGATTGTCAGATCTCCTCTAATTGTTGCTCCTGCAGAGTTTCCTTTCAAATAAGGGAAATAAAGTGTCCCCTTTCGAAAGCGCATATTGGTTTGAATGGCCTCGTAAGTATGACTGCCGTATACAACCTGTTCGAGATCGAGCTGTAAAGCACCGTTAATGGACTTGGGCAGTAACCATTGTTTCTGTGCGCTTGCCTCCTCCGAAGTAGATAGGTCTTCCAACGCTAAATGACGACTAGCGATATCAGCGTCCACCTGCAATGTTCCTTCATCTTTAAAATAGTCGACAATGCGATTAAATTTTCCATTGATAAGTAAATCTGAAGTTCCAACTTTCACTTCAAACTGTGTAAAACCCGCCCATTGATTGCGTACGGTGATTTCGCCTTTCGGAATTTCAAAAATACGTCGATCTCCTTGAAATTGAGCTCTAATGTTACGTGTTTTTAGCGTACTTTCTAACTGATAAATATTCATTTCTGCCAACTTTACCCCTGGGTTGTTCAGTCGAACATCGAAACGACCGTCGACCTCTACATTGCCTGAAAGCGTTTGAAGGTTGAAGGGGCCAAAGAGTCGATGAAATGCAGCCAGGTCTATGATACCATCTGCCACTCCTCGAATCCGCGGACGCGAAAAATCAGTAATGCGTGCATTACCGTGAAAATTGCGCTTCATAGATTTAAACCGTATTTCCTTTAGCAATATGGCCTCTTCAAGAGTGTTCACTCCATTGGTATAACTACCATTTAAATGAATGTTTTCTAGTTTAAACCCGTTATCCGCTAGCGCTCCATCTTGAACAGAAAATTGAGCATCAATTGCTGGAGATTCCGTTGTCGCTAACGGACCATTAATAGAGAGCATAAAGTCAACCGTGCCGCTACCATTCATGGCGTCAACCATCTCCAGCTGAGAAAGTGTGAAATTATTCGCCACTTTTTCGAGCTGCAACTTTTTACCGTTTATGGAAAAGTTGAGACTATCAGCAGTCACGCTTCCCGATAAATTAAAAGGAATTTTGTTGATGGCAACATCGGCAGTTTCAATGGTGAACACATCGTTCTTCTGATCCATGTTAATTTTAACAGCACAAGTTGCATTTTTGTCCTGAACTAACACCATGGCCTGGTTTTTTAACGAAAATATCTTGAGGTCCGCATTTGCTTTCATAGTAAAGGCCGATGCGCTGAATGATCCACTCAAACCGAGTAGTTGGATATGCGTATCGTAAACCTGTCGAGTCGCATCGTTATGATACGTAAATCGCGTATTTCGAACATTAATTTGTTCCAATTCTAACGAAAATTCGGATGGTGCTTTTTCTTTCCGCGCTTTGAGAAAATCGTAATTAACGCGACCATCTTCCAGAATGTGCATGTTAAACACTCCATCCTCTATATCTATTTGATGCAAGTTGTAATCGGCGGCGAGAAAATCGATCGGGTCAAATCGCAACGTTACCTTACTACTGTAAAGTGCCGTGTCTTTAGTCTGAAAATCATCAAACTTACTGTAGATCATAACGTCTTCGAGCTGAATGGCAACATCCGGAAAGCTGCTCCAAACAGCAACATCAATATATCCCACATGAACGGTCTTGTTCAAGTAATGATTACCCTCTTTAACGACGTAAGATTTGATATCATCTTTAAACACCAGCACTAGTGCACTAATCAGAAGCATCAAAGATACAATGATACCGACTAACCACTTCAATATTTTCAACATTCGCCGCCACATACTCAATTACAAATTTAAGGAGCAATCCGTTCGTTTCATTAGCGGATTCTCTTAATTATTAACGTTCAAGTTTGTAAAAGATACAGTGAACCCGAATTTTGATTCCATTATACCGGTTTTTGTATTCCATTTCCGTTCAAGTTCGTCGTTCTGACATAAGCATAGTTTCAAGACATGCATATCACATGACTTTATAACCTAAACTGATTTATAGCCTTGATATGTCTTGAATTAGCAATATATTTGCATAAAAACAGATAAATATGAGTTTAGTTACAGTAGGAAGTGTGGCTTTTGATGCCATCGAAACACCGTTCGGAAAAACAGATAAAATTATTGGCGGAGCCGGCACGTATATTGCGTTCTCGTCCTCTTACTTTATGCAGCAACAAAACATTGTTTCTGTAGTGGGTGAGGATTTTCCTCAAGAAATGCTGGACAAGCTAAAGAATAAAGGGGTTAATCTTGAAGGCTTACAGATCAAGGAAGGTGAAAAAACATTTTTCTGGTCGGGAAAATACAGCAATGACATGAATGCGCGTGATACCTTGGTGACTGAACTCAACGTTTTAGAGCATTTTGACCCAGCTATTCCCGCATCTTACCAGGGTTGTGACTATTTGATGCTCGGTAATCTGAGCCCGGAAGTACAACTTTCAGTGATTAATCGATTGACAGAGCGACCTAAGCTCATTGCTATGGATACCATGAACTTCTGGATGGATATTGCCATGGATGACCTGAAAAAAACGTTGAAAGAAATCGATATTTTGATTATCAACGATGAGGAAGCACGTCAACTCTCTGGAGAATACTCCCTCGTGAAAGCGGCAAAAAAAATACGTACAATGGGGGCCAAATATTTAATCATCAAAAAAGGTGAACATGGCGCTCTGTTGTTCCACGGCGACAAGGTGTTTTTTGCACCTGCATTGCCCCTTGAAGAAGTCTTCGATCCCACTGGAGCAGGAGATACTTTCGCAGGTGGTTTTATGGGCTATATCGCCTCTACCGACGATTATTCATTTGAAAATATGAAAAGAGCTGTCATTGCAGGATCAGCAATGGCTTCTTTTTGTGTAGAAAAATTCGGAACTGAAAAACTTGAGGCATTGTCAAAAGCAGAAATTGAAGATCGCATTCAGGAATTTGTGAAATTGACAGATTTTGACATGGTTCAAACCGTATAACTAAAATAAAGATGGAAAAAAGAGCATTTATCGAGGAATTAAAAACACTTACGCAACGCGAGGATATTATTCAAGCTGGACGTGATGTGAATCAACTTCGTGCGGATTTCGAAGATTATTTGTTGGAAGCTACACGTCAGTTTCAAGCTGCTCAACTCAAAGCAGAAGAGGCGGGTGAACCTTTCGATGAAGAAGATTGGATTTTGCCGCTGAAAGAAGAATTTTACTCGATATA
>P_1C_Liq_1_UnCtyDRAFT_1000137_pt1 | contig 16754 bp, 14 predicted proteins | sample Pon1CUnioCityCA_2_FD_10230 | JGI IMG/M metagenome (IMG submission 10230) | reverse complement strand
TATCATCCACTACTGACTGTAAGTCGCGATCTCGAACCATGACACCTACCACCACTCTGCGGCGGGTATCATCGCGGGAGATCATGGCAGCCCCTTTCTGATAGCTGATCTCGGCTACTTCTCGCAGCGGAATCTGTTGACCATTATCGAGGCTGATATACAAATTCTGCAATTGTTCCAGACTCTGCCGCTCTTGGTCTTGTAAGCGCACCACCAAGTCGTAGCGCTTCTCGCCCTCAAACACTACTCCTGCCTTGGCTCCGGCAAAGGCCAAATTAACAGCCTGATTGAGCTGCCCGATCTGCAAGCCGTAGCGAGCGATCTTGTCTCTTTTGTAGTTCACCAGCATTTGGGGTAAGCCAACGGTTTTCTCTACCACGATATCGGCAGCACCCTCTACCCCCTTGATCAAGCGTTTTATTTCCTGCGCTTTTTGATTCAAGGTTTCAATGTTTTCTCCAAAAACCTTTATAGCAATATCAGAACGAACCCCGGTGATCAACTCATTGAAACGCATCTCGATCGGTTGGGTGAACTCTACACCCACGCCCAAAATCTCGACCTTTTCTTTGATCTTTTCCGCGAGCTCATCTTTGCTAGAAGCTGAAGTCCATTCGGATTTGTCTTTTAAGGTTATGATCACATCCGACTGTTCCATTGACATGGGGTCTGTTGGTACTTCGGCGGCGCCTATTCGACTGACTACCTGTTCTATCTCAGGAAAGTTCTTCAAGAGGATCTTTTCCATTTTGGTGCAAACCTCTATGGTTTCAGTCAGGGAAGTTCCGGTACGCAAAACCGGTTGGATCACAAAATCACCTTCATCTAGAGTGGGGACAAATTCAGCACCCATGCGAACAAAACTAAAGATGGCTATTACTAGGATAAGAGCGGCTCCGATCAATACTTTGCCTTGATTCTGCAAGCTAAAATGCAGGGTGGGCGCATAAGCACGATTCACCGCAGCAATGATCTTTGCTGAAATGCCGTTGGGATTTTCCTTTTTAGGCTTTAGCACCAAAGAAGCCATCACCGGTAAATAAGTAAAACAAAGGATCATTTCCCCGATCAGGGCAAAGCAAAAGGTCAAGGCCATGGGTTTGAACATCTTTCCTTCTACCCCTTCTAAACTGAGGATGGGAATGAATACTAAAAGAATGATCAACTGTCCGAAAATGGCTGAGCGCATCATTTTGATGGAAGACTTTTCACTGATTTCATCCTTCTTCTCTTGCAGCTCCTTTCCGCTCATTTTTAAGAGCTTCTCTGAATTTAGGCCAAGCTTAAATGCCACAAATTCCACTATGATTACCGCTCCATCGATGATGATCCCAAAGTCGATCGCCCCTAAGCTCATTAAATTGGCATCTACGCCGAACAGGTGCATCATGCTAAAAGCAAAAAGTAAACAAAGGGGAATGATGCTGCCTACCAACAAGCCGGAGCGCCAATTGCCTAACAAGAGTACAACCACAAAAATCACGATCAGACAGCCTAGCAATAGGTTTTCTTGAATGGTATAGGTAGTGCGACCAATTAACTCACTGCGATCTAAAAAGGCATTGATGTAAACGCCTTCAGGCAAGCTTTTAGAAATAGCGGCCACACGATCTTTTACCGCTTCGATCACTTCTTTGGAGTTTGCTTCTTTTAGCATCATCACCTGACCCATCACCTTCTCGCCTTCTCCATTTCCCGTAATGGCTCCAAAACGATTGGCATGTCCCATTCTCACTTCGGCTAGGTCTTTCACATAAACCGGCAATCCTTCTCGTTTGGCTACTACAATATTTTCAATATCCTCAAGCGATCTGACCAAACCATCACCCCGAATAAAATAGGTTTTAGGACCCTTTTCAATGTAGCTTCCGCCTGCAATGCTGTTGTTGTTCTCCAAGGCTTCAAAAAGCTGATCAAGTCGAATATTCATAGCATTGAGTTGGGACGGTTTGATGGCCACTTCATATTGTTTCAAATAGCCACCCCAAGTGTTGATCTCTACCACACCTTCAATACCGGAAAGTTGTCGCTTTACCACCCAGTCTTGAATGCTTCTTAATTCTCTTGCCGAATAGAGGTCCTCGTAGCCTGCTTTGGTGTCTAAAGTATATTGGTAGATCTCGCCCAAACCGGTCGAGATAGGTCCCATTTCAGGTTTACCAAAACCCTCGGGGATTTTTTCTGCTGCCGCTTTTAGCTTTTCTGCAATCAGTTGACGGGGCAAATAGGTCCCCATATCATCTTCAAAGACAATGGTCACCACAGAGATACCAAATTTAGAAATAGATCTGATCTCCTTCACTCCCGGTAAGTTAGCCATCTCTAATTCGATGGGATAGGTAATGAACTGCTCCACATCCTGGGTACTCAGGTTCTGCGAAGTGGTGATCACTTGCACCTGGTTATTGGTGATATCAGGCACCGCACCAATCTTAAGTTGACTCAGCGAATAAAGGCCGTAAGCAGCCAGAAATAAGGTTCCGATCAGTACCAGGAATTTATTCCGGATACTTAGTTTAATAATAGAATTGAGCATGATTTGAAATAATGCGTAGGGTCAATAAATTGATAAGGGAAGACAAACAGATCTTGCTTGCCAGAGTCGCATTAAACCAATCGTGGTGGTTGAAAGATATCGCTCAAGTTGGTGTAGGAATAATTTTCTACATAAGTAAAATAAACCTGAGTGGGAGGAATAGTTGCTTGTAAATTAAAAGTTGGCAGGCTTTCCGTTAAGATTACAAAAGGCACACTTGCGGTTAAGAGTTGCTCGTGATTGGGTAGGTTTTGATGCTTTTCTTCATGTTCATGATGCAGGTGCATCTCACTTTCGCTACCAAGGTGTTTTTGAAAAAAAGTAAACCAACTATCACCGTATGCCTCTTTGTGGTATTGAGCATGCTCGATCATATCATCAATTGCTGCCAAATCACTGAAACGGATTGAAGTGCTCTGACTGAGCAGTAAAGAAGCTAGAAGTATGGCAAAAAACCCGCGCATAAGACAAAAGTAAGAAAGATTAAATTGGCAACATTCCTTTCGTTATTTTGTCAATTGAATAAGAAAAGCACGATGAGAATTGATAAATATTTATGGTTTGTAAGACTGGCTAAAACAAGAAGTAAGGCCGCTAAGTACTGCAATGCTGATAAAGTGAGGGTGAATGGAGAAGTATGCAAAGCAGCCAAAAACATCAATAAGGGCGATGAAGTTGAAGTTAGGCAAATCCCTATTTGGCGAAAATATAAAGTGATCGACTTCCCTAAATCGAGGGTTGGAGCTAAATTGGTTGCGGACTACCTAGAGGAGTCAACCACTGAAGCAGACCTCAAGCTTTTGCAACAAGTACAAGAAACTAATCGTGAAAACCGGCAAATGGGCTTTAGAGGTCGTCCTACTAAGAAAAGCCGCAGAGACTTGGATCGCTTTAAGCGTTAAACTACATAACTTAAATCCACAGTTTTTTTGCAATTTTAAGCCATGAAAAATACCCTCTTCTTGGCTTTGCTATTCGTTGTAATTAGCTTATCAGCTCAAACTGAAAAGCAAATTTTTGGCCCGCGTTTAACCAATACAGCTCTCTACCTAGATCCTACTGAATTGATGGTGAATGGAAGCCTTACAGCCTTGCCTGAAAAGGCCATAGCAGACTATCAATACATCCCCTTTGCTTTTGGTTTTTCTCAATCACTATGGGGTAAAAAGCTTGAAAGCGGAAAGGCTTGGGAAGTTTTTACTGAATTGGGCACCTTCACGCAATTTGAGTGGAAAATTGTTGACGGAGAGCAGCAACGTAACTTGATCAACACCGACTATAAAGCTGCGATAAGCTATGCAAGAAAGGTCTCAGCTAAGTTCACCTATCGTTTGCGCTTTTTTCATGTCTCTTCTCATTTAGGAGATGATTTTATCATCCGTAATGGAATACGTTCCTACACAGAAAATAAAGTAAACTATGAGCAATTAGAAGCGAGTGTTTTCTACCATTATGAAGAGAACCTTAGAATAAATGCAGGTGTTGGCAGTGTAGTAAGACCGAATGCAAAGCGTCTCCCCTTTTCCTTTCACTTAGGAGCTGACCATAATTGGAAGAAAAACGACAAATGGGGAATCAGTAGCGGTTTCTTGATCAAAGGGAAGCAGGAGCATGCTTTCCAAGCTTCAGGAAAAGTAGGTGTAGGACCTGCTTTCTTTAGTAAACATAAAGCAGAGCCCATACGCTTGCTATTTGAATACTATGAAGGGCATCTGCCCTACTCACAATTCGAAGCGAATGAGACAGAATGGTATGGAGTTGGCTTGTATTTCTACCTGTAGCAAAAAGAAAAGCCCGGTCGCTTTCGCCTACCGAGCCTTCCATGAGTTTAGTTACTCAATTTAGGTTTAGAAGAAGCCCATAGCTTTCTTATCGTAAGAAATAAGCATATTCTTGGTCTGACGGTAATGATTCAACATCATTTTATGCGTCTCTCTTCCAATACCAGACTTCTTATATCCACCAAATGGCGCATGGGCTGGATACAGGTGGTAACAATTTACCCATACTCTTCCAGCTTGAACAGCTCTAGAAATTTGGAAAGCTTGGTGGGTATCTCTTGTCCAGACTCCTGCTCCTAGACCAAATTCGGTATCATTGGCGATTTCGATTGCTTCAGCTTCATCTTTAAAAGTGGTTACACAAAGTACTGGTCCAAAGATTTCTTCTTGAAACACCCGCATCTTGTTATTTCCTTTTAAGATCGTAGGTTGAATGTAATATCCTCCTTCTAGGCCTTCGTTGTATGCTGTGCCACCACCGGTTAGCACTTCACAACCTTCTTCTTTGCCTAACTCAATGTAGCCTAAGATTTTCTTGTATTGCTCTTCAGAAGCTTGAGCTCCCATCATAGTGTCACTTTCTAAGGGGTGACCCAATTTAATGGCCTTTGTGCGTTCCACTACTCTTTCCATGAACGCATCAAAAATGCTTTCATGCACCAATAAACGAGAAGGACAAGTACATACTTCACCTTGGTTCAAGGCAAACATAGTGGCACCCTCTAGACATTTATCAAAAAACTCATCGTCGGCATCCATGATGTTTTCAAAGAAAATATTTGGTGACTTACCACCTAGTTCAAGGGTCACCGGAACCACATTTTTTGCCGCATATTCCATGATTTTTTGTCCGGTAGTGGTCTCACCGGTAAAGGCAACTTTACTCACTCTAGGATTGCTAGCAAGAGGTTTTCCAGCTTCTAATCCAAAGCCATTAACCACATTTAAAACACCTGCTGGTAGAATATCCTCGATCATTTCCATCAAGATCAACATTCCTACCGGTGTCTGCTCTGCAGGTTTAAGAATAACGCAATTCCCTGCGGCTAAAGCTGGAGCAATTTTCCATGCTGCCATTAAGATGGGGAAGTTCCAAGGGATGATTTGAGCTACTACGCCAAGTGGTTCTAATACATTCATTGAAACTGTATTCGAATCCAACTCTGAAACGGTTCCTTCCTCAGCTCTGATCACTCCGGCAAAATAGCGGAAATGGTCAACTGCTAAAGGTAAATCGGCGGCCATGGTTTCCCGTACCGCTTTTCCATTGTCCCACGTTTCAGCACGAGCAAGGGTCTCTAAATTTGCTTCCATTCGATCAGCGATCTTCAACAAAAGATTGCTTCTTTCTCCTGCAGAACTTACATTCCAGCTTTTGGCTGCTTCCCAAGCTGCATCAATGGCTTTTTCCACATCCTCTTCTGTTGAACGGGGAATTTTAGTAAAACTGGCACCGTCTATCGGTGAAATGTTATTAAAGTACTCTCCTTTAATAGGGGCTGTCCATTTTCCTCCAATAAAGTTCTCGTATTGGGCTTTGAAATCGGGTTTTTTTATAGCTGTTTTTTCAGCTGTCTCTATATGACTCATGGTAATAGAATTTAGTTAGTAAAAAATTTCTTTTCCAAACGTATCCATCAAATAGTTCAAAAAGGTGAACGATTCTATCACTTTGCTGCACAATTCTATCTTTTAAGCTTTTTTCGCTACCTTTAGGCTGCTTATCTTTTGATTTACATGAAATTATCTAAAAAGTTCTTTCGCAACCGAAGACTAGAAACCTTAGTTGAAAACCAAACCTCTTATACTTTAAACCACGCGGCACTGCACGTTTTTGAGACTCACCAGCAAGCAGATCAAGTCCTGCTGCAATTTGCACAACCAGTACTTGCTAGTATGTTGGAAGGTAAAAAAGTGATGCACCTTGAGGAGCAAGATTCTTTTGAATTCTTACCTGGTGAATCCTTGATTTTACCTTCTGATGAATTAATGTGTATTGACTTTCCTGAAGCACAACGCAACAATCCTACCCGCTGCTTGGCCATGGCTATTTCGCAGGCCAAGATCGAGCAAGTCATCAATTTGATGAATGAAAAAATGCATAAAGATGAAAGCTCGGGCACCTGGCAAATGCTAGACTATAACTTTCATTTTACCAACGATGCTGCGATTTATCAAATCTTAAATCGGCTGCTGTACCTCTTTACGGAAGATCATCCGTCAAAGGATCTTTTCGTCGATAATATGTTGCAAGAACTTGTCGTGCGGGTGTTACAAGCTAATCAAAGGAAGGTGTATCAAACACAATCCAAGGATTTAAGCAGCTCAAACCGCATTGCTTATGTCGTTGATTACATGAAAGAAAATTTTCAAAGTAGTTTGAGCATTAAAAAGTTAAGTGAATTGGCCTGCATGAGCGAATCTCACTTCTTTAAAGTCTTCAAAAATGAAATGGGTCTTTCGCCAACGGAATATTTAAATCAATTACGTATAGAGCAAGCCGCTACTCTATTGAATAATCCAAATAGGAAGATAAACAGTATTTTCTTGGATTGTGGTTTTGAGAGCAGATCCTACTTCAACCGTTTGTTTAAACGAATGAAAAAGCTCTCTCCTTCGCAGTATCAAAAACGATTTAAAAACTTAAGAAAAAGGGAAGACTAAACCTTCTTCACCTTCACGGCATTCAAGCCTTTCATGCCTTTTTCTAGCTCAAAACTAACCTTATCACCTTCGCCAACCTCTTCGGTTAGGCCGTTTACGTGAACGAAGAAACTCTCTTGGGTATTCAGATCCTTAATGAAGCCATAGCCTTTTGAATCATTGAAGAAGCTAACTTTACCTTCGTGAACCGGATCAATTTCTTCTTCTTCTTTTGGAGGTATACCAATTTCGATATCTTCAGCTTTTATTTTCTTCTTCTTTTTATCTGGATCTGGAGGTGTATCAGTCGGGTTACCAAACTCATCTACATAGGCGATCATGTTTTCAAGGCCACCACCATCAGAGTTTGCTTGACGCTCTTCTTTGCGCTTTTGCTTTTCCTCTTTTCTTTTTTGTCTTTTCTTTTCCTTTTCTCTTTTACTGAAGGTTTCTTGAGATTTACCCATATAGTTAAATAATTTTTTAGTGAATATTTATGTAGCTAAGCCACTGCTTTTAAATTTATCTTCTTTTCCCCTTTCGGTCACGGCTTTTGTAATGCTTGTTCTTACTTCTAAATCCGCCTTTTCTTCCTCCACTTTTCCTTTCACTGTTGCGGTTATTTTCTTCATTGACTTTTATTGCGTGTCCATTTTCTAACTCTAAACCAACAAACTTTTCCGGGAATCCGTTCGTTTTTGTGCGCTCTAGGTCAAAAAATGCTCTGCGGTCCTGAATACTCAGGTCTCCAAAATATTTTTTCTGAATATCGCTAACTTCTGCTAAAAAGTCAAGCATATCGCGTTCGTTTAAGCCATCATTCTTCCCTAAGTTTATAAAATAGCGCTGTGGGCCATTTCCACTTTGTTTCTTCCCTTTACCCTTTTCTGCACTTACGTTTAGGTTGCCACCTGAAGTATTCTCTAAATTCTTCAGTTCAACAGACAATAATCGCAGCAGTAGGTCTTTTTTCTCTAGACCTGTAAAATGTCCTTCGATTTCTTCGAACATTTTCTCTGCCTCTCCTTCTATTGGCATATTGTGGAGCTGCTTGATCCATTTTTCTATGCGCATATCCTTGATCTTATCGATCGAAGGAACTTCTATCACTTCGAAGTTGATCTTTAGCTTCTTTTCTATCTCGCTGATTCTCCTGCCTTCTCGAGAATTAATGAAAGCAATCGATAAACCTTTCTTTCCCGCTCTTGCAGTTCTTCCACTACGATGGGTATAGGCTTCTAATTGATCTGGTAGTTTATGGTGGAAAACGTGAGTAAGATCATCTACATCTAAGCCTCTAGCCGCCACATCTGTAGCAACTAAAAGTTGCATATTACGAGCTTTGAAGCGTCGCATAGCAGCGTCTCTTTGTGCCTGTGATAGATCACCGTGCAAAGCTTCCACTGCATAGCCGCTTTTGGCCAATTGATCGGTAATTTCTTGAGTTTCTCTTTTAGTACGACAAAACATGATGCCTTTCATGTCAGGTTGTATATCCAAAAAGCGTTGTAAGGCAGCTAGTTTATCACCAGTTCGTGTTACAATATACTGATGTGTGATGTTGGCATTACTCTTTACTTCTGTATTTACCGAGACCTCTGTTGGGTCTTGCATGTACTTTTTCGTAATGCGACGAATCTCGTTCGGCATGGTAGCTGAAAAAAGCCATGTGGAATGTTCTACTTTAATGTTAGAAAGGATATCGTCGATCTCTTCTTTAAAGCCCATGTTTAGCATCTCATCTGCTTCATCAAGCACAACGTAGCGTACTTTCTCTAAACTAATGGCTCTACGTCTGATCAAATCGAGTAAACGACCAGGCGTTGCGACTACAATTTGAGTGGGTTTTTTTAAGGCTCTTATTTGATTGGTGATGGCTGCACCACCATAAACTACTTCAACGTTCAGTTTTTTATAATGCTCTGAAAATTCGACTAATTGTTGCGCCGTTTGTTGACCTAGTTCACGGGTAGGTGCTAGAATAAGCGCCTGAGGGTGCTTGCTTTCGCTTTCTACAAGATCGATCAAGGGTAAACCAAAGGCCGCAGTTTTGCCTGTTCCGGTTTGGGCTAAGCCAATGAAATCAGATTTGGTATTCGATAATAAGTAAGGAATCGCTTTTTCTTGGATTGGGGTAGGTTCTTCAAAACCTTTTTGGGCTAGTACTTTTAAGAGATTTTCTGAAAGTCCTAGCGATTGGAAATTCTTCAAAAATGAGGGTATTAAATGAAATGCAAAAGTAACGAAAGCAAACTTAGCAGCTTAGAAAAGTAAGAAAGATACTAGAACCTCTGCTAGCACAACGAAGATGCTTAATACAAAATAGGAAAAAAGCAAGAGGAGACTCTTAATAAAAGTGCGTAGTCGACTTTGTTGATAGACTTTTAACAAAGAGCGATAGAAATAAATGAGGAAATAGCTGATAAAAGCAAAAGTTAGTAGGGGGCCATACGTTTTGAGAGTGGGAAAATTGGAAGTGAGACCCAATAAGATTCCAAAGAGTAAGAAAAAGAATGCTTGCAAGTACAAGGTATGGATCAAATGCGCCACAAAGTAAAGTTTCCTTCTCAAATAGAAGAGTTTGAGAACTAAAGCAATGAGTGGAATTAAGACAAACATAGCAATAGATAAGTTACCTATGATGAACTTTCTTAAAAGCGCTTCATTTGCCCTTTTGATCCGAATTAAACGTTTGTAAAAGATCTCTTGATAAAAAGGCAGTTCGGCATCACCGACTACTCGCTTGTAAACGGTTTGATCCGAAAGGTGGATGCTATCTTTGTAGCTTTCGATTTCAAAAATGCTGATGTTGGCCGAAGCTTCTTCTTCAGGACTCAAGGTATAATTACGGTCCAATAGAACAGTATCGCCCAGTATGCCTAAATCCTCTAAGGTGTTTCGCTCCAATGCGATTAGCAGTTGCTTTTTATGGATCGGTTCCATTTTAGAATAGGCTTCTTGAAAGCTTAAGTCTTCATTTTTATTAAAATATTGTTTCGTTCTTTCATCAAACTTGCTTTGTAGCACTTCCATGGTTTCTGACGACACCCCTTCTATGTCTTCTAATGCTGTGGTTTTTATATCAAGAATGGGTTTGTCGCTGCTTGTGCGTTGAATGGTGGAGTTAACTCCAAAAAAGAAAAAGATACTGCAAAGTATATAGAGTCGGAAAGGATTGGCAAAGTTTGTCCGTTTACCTTTCATAAATTCAGCAGCAAGGTAACCAGGCTTAAATAAAAAAGGATAAACGCTTCTACCAAAGCGACTATCCAATGAGAGGTAATTTTCGAAAAACTCATTCAAAACATCCTTCAGGGCAAGCCTATTATCGTCAACCTTCTGACCACAATTGGCGCAAAAAGAATCGCTTGGCTCAATGGAAGCACCGCAATTCAGGCAGTTATTTCGCTCTCCTTGTCGTTGTAACTCTTGCACCAATCAAAAATAGCAGAATAGATTTCAATCACCGTATTTTATTGCCGTGATTTCAATTTTTTGCAATTGGTCGCCCATTTTAAATGCTACCTGATCTCCTACTCTTTTACCCATCATTACCCGCGCAATGGGAGCCGTAAAGGCAATGCGTTTATCTTTTACCTTGGATTCGTCTACCCCAACAATGGTAAAGGTTCTTTCAAATCCCTTTGACTTTCCTTCCTGTACCACAGAGCTGACTGTTGCCCCAAAGCGCACCTCCTCTTGCGGCTGCTCTTCTTCTTTGATCAACTGAGCGGATTGTATGCGTTCTTCTAATAGTGCCAACTTTCCATTGACCACCGCTAAGGTCTTGCGCCGCTCACTTTCATTCGCTTCATCAATTTCTTTACGTTCTTTCTCTAATCGAGCTTTTTCAGTTTCTAAAGCTTTTAAGCCCCTTTTTGTTACGTAGTTTGGGGTATTCGGAGGTAAAGGAGCTCTTGGTGGTATAAAGGGTGGTTCCTCCTGATCTTCTTCTTTAACGAATCCTCTACTCATAAAGCCAATTTTTAGAAAAGATAGGGTTAAGATTACAATTAGCGAAACTCTTTAGCTTGGAAAAGATCCCAACGCAGACCAATAGAAACCTGCTGACCTGCATCAACTATTCTAAAATTATAATCATCGTGTCCGTAAATATACTCCAAGTAAAAAGCAGTGATCCAATCTTCTGGAAAAACACTAACACTTGTTTCAAACCGCCAAGGTTCAATGGAATTATGTTGCCCAATCAACCTTTTGGTGGCTAATTTGAAAGCATAACTAAAGTTCAGATCAGTGTTTCGGTTGTATTCATAAGAAAATCCAACTTGATGCCTACCAATCACCTTTACATCATTATCAGCTGAGCCGTTATACTTAAAAATTAAAAATAGAGCCTCATGATTGTAGGTATAGTCAAGATCAAAACGTTGAAAATAGGCTTGATTTCTTCTTTTTTTGGGGCTCACATACTGCAAGCGTATTCGACTTAAATTGGTTGAAAAGTTACCATTGATCCTATTCAGTCGTTTGGATAGGTCTTCGTTTTCCCCAAGCGCTTGAGCTAGTCTTCGGCAGTCAAGCGTTCCGTCAATACTAGTATCAGCCCAAGCGCAACCTGATTGTCCATTTGAATAATGACCGCTTTCCAAGGCAATAGAAAAATAGCCATCTTCTAGTTCAACACTCCTCTGATAGCCAACCATGGCCTTGTAAGACGGCATGCGCACCGGTTTTGATCGACCTTGAAACATACGAAAATGTGAGCTGTAGTTGACATAAAAGGCCTCTACCTTTTCAGGTTTAGCGAGTGAATCATAATAGGGATAGTTGTTGTATAGGCTAAAATAGATAGTAGGTTCAGCCTCAAAAATAAGTGGTTCTTCATCTACCATTGGGCTGCTCCAATTGACTTCAGCACTTTCTCTAATAGGCAGATAAGCGTTGAAAGGTGTCTGCTTTTGGGCACTTAAACCATAACACACTAAGAAGAAAGAAAAGAAAAGATAAACCCTAAACATGTCTGCGAAAGTCGTAAAAGTTGTGCAACCACGATTGCTTATGCTTTAGCTAATCACTTAAAAACATTACCACAATTCCTTTAAACTGCGTTCAAAACCCTCCGCATTTTCCCATTTCTGTTGGTGTGCCATTTCAATCACTGTACTGATTCTGGCTGTGAATTGAGTTTCAAAACCATGTTCTCCAATAAAGACTAAAGCATGGCGAAATGACTTTAACATGCTTTTGTAAAAAGCAGCTTGTTTGATCGGATACTCGGCCGTGTATGTTTGAGCGATTTCAAGATTAAACAACATCAGATCGGCAATCAATTCCGGATTTAGTTCTAGCTTCAAAAAATGCTTAAAAATATTTTGCGCTACCGAACGGCGTTTTTTGGCTTTTCTCCCATTTTCGGGGAAATATTCTTTGGCTATCTTCTGTTTCGCTATTTGATAACGCTTGTCTTCATTCGGATTGAAAGAAAAGTCGTAAAACTCTTTTACATTTTTAAAGCGATCATAAAGATCAACTACTTGAGCCTCTAATTCTTCACGCTCTAATTCTTTCAAAAAATGGATCAGCTGCCTTTTTCCCAATTTATAAGCTCATGTCTTGAAAAGCCCGCATCACATCACGTTGACTGAGCTGTCCCACCACTTTTCCATCTTCCATAACAGGAAACCGACGCAACTTGAGCTTTAGAAATTTTTCAGCAGCCTGCATAATGGTATGATTGGGTGATAACACTTCTACTTCTTTTACCATGTGATCTTCAACTTTACCACTTAAAGTTGGCACATTGCTGTAAGCAGTATTCATGACTTGCTTCAAACAGTCTCCTTCTGAAATAATCCCAACTAACTTTTTGTTTTCGTCACAAACAGGTCCACCGCTAATACTGCGATACGTCAGAATCCTGACCACTTCGTCGATGGTTTGATCGGGTTTAAAACTAATAAGTTGTTGCGTCATGTAATCGCGAACAAAGTATTGCTTGATTTCTTTTTCCTCTTTAATTCGAGCTCCTTGATAACTTTTAACCATGGTTTGATTTTGAACCTTAAATTACGAAAATAAACCAAAGGATGCTTGATCTACTAATCTGCGACCACAAAGGCCTTTCTAATTTGAGCCCTGAGTCGTCTGAGGTAATCTTCTTCTAACCAAACCAAATAGTTTTTGGTGGTTTTGATGGTGCAATAGGAATAATGCTTGATGCGGTCTTGAATATCGTCATTTAAAAGGTCAGCTAAATCTAATGCATCCCACATGTCCTCAGCATTCTCAATACACATTTTAGCGTGCTGGTCAATCGACTTTTGAATTACAATTTTAGAATGCTCGTGATTCGACATGGCCTTTTTATACTCTTCTTCAACATTGAAACTAATGTCATCCGAATTACTAAACTTGGCTTTTAGCTCATCAGGCATTTCATAGATAAACTGTCTTTCAATGATCTCATCAGATTTTAAATCATCATAATACTGATGAGGAGCTTGGAAAATATGGTACCAATCTACCGGATCATCCCACAGACCAAAACGGTGCAGGTTATTACCTAGGTCAATTACCGTAAAGGTTTTCTTCTTAGGTAGAATTCGAGAACCCCTGCCGATCATTTGATGGTACAAAGCTAAAGAGCGAGTGGCCCGATTCAGTATGATGGTCTCTACAGTAGGTTCGTCAAAACCGGTGGTAAGGATTCCCACTGATGTTAAAATAGCATCAGGGGTTTCTTTAAACCATTTTAAAATATCCCTCCTCTCCTGCTCTGCTGCATGATGGTCTAGGTGACGAATATCATAGCCCGCCGCTTTGAAAGTATCATAAACCCCATAAGAAGTAGAAATTCCATTGTTAAAGATCAAAGTCTTCTTGCCTTGAGACTTTTCTTCATAGGCACGCAGCAACTTTTCTTGCATCATGTAGTTGCCGTAAAGCTGCTCAGATGATTTCACGGTATAATCACCATTGATTCCGACTTTTAAGCTGTCAAGGTGCACATTGTAGCTGTAAGTAGTTGCCTTGGCTAGGTAACCTTTATTAACTAGACTAGAGATTGATTCACCGATTACTAGCTCTTGGTAATTTTCATTCATCGGAAGTTTTATGCTTGAGCTTAGCGGAGTTGCAGTAACGCCAAGAATATTCACTTCTTCAAAATATTTGAACAGCTTTCTAAAACTGTTATAATGAGCTTCATCAATGATTACAAGTCCAATGTTATTGATGGTTACCTTTTCATCTTGTAGTCGGTTGTTCAAGGTTTCAACCATGGCTACAAAACACTGGTAATCATTATTATCAGAAACCTCCTTTACCTTGCTGTTGATGATCTTATTCTTCACCCCAAATTCTGTTAGCATGTTTGAAGTTTGCTTGCACAATTCAATGCGGTGAGTCAAGATCAAGACTTTTTTACCGCTCGCTTTAATGTAACGCCTAGAGATCTCAGAAAAAATAACGGTTTTGCCACCGCCTGTGGGCAGTTGAAACAAAATGTTATGGCTGTCTTCTAAGTGATTTAGTTTTTCTGATATTTTACCAATAGCTTCGTTTTGAAAGGGATACAAGTCCTTTCCTTCGTCACTTTCGGCAATTTCCGTAAGGTCAATGGAGTTTTCTTCGCTCATAGAGTTTTGCAAAAGTAGGCAGAATTAAAAGTTTAAACTGCCTTAGGATGCAGTTGTTCGACATTCAAGTCTAACTTTTTTTACAAGCGAGTTCTAGCCTTGTAGAAACATCACTGAAAATCAGACTTTTCTTCTATTCTTCAAGCCTGTCCAAATTATTACCTTTGCAGCCCAAAAATCTAGGAGAAGCCATGCTAACAGAAGAAATAAATAAGCGAAAGACTTTTGCCATTATTTCGCACCCCGATGCGGGTAAAACTACCTTAACAGAGAAGTTTTTGCTTTTTGGAGGTGCAATACAAACAGCTGGTGCGGTAAAAAATAATAAGATCAAAAAGACCGCAACTTCAGATTTTATGGAAATAGAGAAACAAAGGGGGATTTCGGTTGCCACCTCGGTGATGGGGTTTGAGTACCAAGATAAGCTGATCAATCTCTTAGATACTCCTGGTCACAAGGATTTTGCTGAAGACACTTACCGCACCCTAACCGCCGTAGATAGCGTGATTTTGGTGATCGATTGTGTTAAAGGCGTTGAGGCACAAACTGAGCGACTCATGGAGGTTTGCAGGATGCGCGATACTCCGGTGATCGTATTCATCAACAAACTAGACCTTGAGGGGCGTGATCCTTTTGACCTCCTAGATGAGCTAGAAGAAAAGCTTGGTATTAAGGTTAGGCCAATGAGTTGGCCCATTGGTATTGGGGTAACTTTTAAAGGAGTTTATAACCTTAGCCAACAAAAAGTAAACTTATTCCAATCTTCTAAAACTAAAATCGCTACCGATAGCATTGAGATCAATGACTTGAGTGATGCTAAACTTGATGAATTAGTAGGAAAAGAAGCTGACCAATTGAGGGAAGACGTAGAATTGGTTGAGGGAGTCTACGATCCCTTTGATCAGCAAGCTTATTTAGAAGGTAAAGTAGCTCCTGTTTTCTTTGGCTCTGCCGTGAATAATTTCGGTATTCAAGAAATGCTCGATCAGTTTATAACAATTGCTCCCCATCCTAAGCCCCGGCCAACGAATAACGGTGAAATTCAACCTGAGCATAAAAAATTTAGTGGATTCGTATTTAAGATTCATGCTAATTTGGATCCTAACCATCGCGACCGAATTGCCTTCTTGAGAGTTTGCAGTGGAAAGTTTGAACGCAATAAATTCTTTCACCACGTGCGCCAAGAAAAAAAGCTGCGCTTTAGTAATCCTACCTCTTTTATGGCAAAGGATAAAAGTCTGATCGATGAAGCTTTTCCTGGAGATGTGATCGGTCTGTACGATACTGGTAATTTTAAAATTGGCGATACACTTACTGAAGGTGAAAGTTTTACCTTTAAAGGCATTCCTAGTTTCTCTCCCGAGATCTTTAAAGAGGTGGTAAACGATAATCCGATGAAAACTAAGCAACTTGAAAAAGGCATTCATCAACTGACTGAAGAAGGTGTTGCTCAATTGTTTACCGCAAGAATGGGTAATAAAAAATACATTGGCACGGTTGGAGAGTTGCAATTTGAAGTGATTAAATACCGTCTAGAACACGAGTATGGTGCCTCAGCAAGTTTCCATCACATGAATTTTTACAAGGCCTGTTGGTTTACTTCCGACAATGAGCAAATGATGGAAGAATTTATTCGGTTAAAATCCAACTACATCGTTTATGACAAGGATAAACACCTTGTTTTTCTTGCTCAAACGCCTGGTATCTTAAGAATTACGCAGGACAATTACCCTGATATCGAATTTCATTTTACTTCTGAATTCAAAAAGGAAACTGTCTAATCAAGTAGTTTGACCAATTCCTCGCGGTATTTTTGCATGCTTTGCATGTCGTTGTGAGCAGCTCCCTCTATGGAAATAAAGCTTATGTTAGGGTTCACCCCTTCTAGCTTTTTACCAAGGTGGTAAGGAACTTTTCTATCTTCAGTACCATGAAAAATATATAAAGGACAGCTGGCCTTTTTAAGGTAACGGTTGGTTCTAAAATGATATTTGCTGATCAGCTTAGCAGGGAGATAAGCCTTGTGGTACTTTACTAATTCAATAAAATTAAAATAGGGCGCTTCTAAGATCAAGGCTTTAGGTTGATTTTTGCTTCCTAGTCTGGCTGCTATACCTGTTCCAATTGAAAAGCCATAGATGATCACTTTTGACTCTTCGTATTCTTCCAACATTTTTTGATAAAGAATCTTGGCAT
>P_1C_Liq_1_UnCtyDRAFT_1000135_pt1 | contig 17053 bp, 14 predicted proteins | sample Pon1CUnioCityCA_2_FD_10230 | JGI IMG/M metagenome (IMG submission 10230) | reverse complement strand
TCAGGTACTGGAGATGCCACGATTACAGCGACTGCTAATTCGACCAATTCTTCTTTTAACGAAAGAAGTACGCTCGTTTTGAGCAGTGCGAGCTCACTTCCTGTAGAGATTGACACCCTTGTGGTTATCCAAGCGGGTCAGCAGCCACAACTTTCGGTTAACCCTTCTAGTCTTAATCTAAATTTTGCAGCAGGTAGCAATGATCAATTGACAGTAACTGCAAATGTTAGTTGGACAGTGAGTAATCCGGTTACTTGGTTAAATCTTTCAACGAATTCTGGTAGTAACAATGCAAACATTACAGTGAGCGCAATTACTGATAATTTGAGCGGTAGTAGCCGAACAGCTAACCTTACTTTTTCATCACCGGGCTTGCCTGACGTTATGGTCATGATTACCCAAATTGACGGAACTGCACCAAGTTTTCAAGTTTCGAGAGACACCATTTTTGTTGATGAAACAGCAGGTAGTACAGCAAATTTCAGTGTGCTTGCCAATGCTGTAGACTGGAGCTTAAGTGAAAACATTCCATGGTTAGTTGTAAATCCGGCAAGGGGTAACAATACTCAACTAATTACTTTAACTGCCGCAGGTAACAACATATTTGGCAACCAGCGCAGCGGAACAATCATCGCATCAGCAGATGGATTTAGCGACACTGCAATTACAGTAATCCAACGTTCATCCACTCCTTTATTTCAAACCTCACCGACTGTTTTAATTCTTGGAAGTGATGCACAAGATGAGGTGAATTTCAATATCAGTTCAAACCTAATTTCATGGAAAGTGGAAGAAAGCTCTAATTGGATGACGGTTAGCCCTGATAGTGGGGCATTCTCGAGTAGAATTACGGTTAGAGCCACCGAAACCAATAACAGTGGGAATGTAAGAACAGATATGATTACGGTTACGGCTCCGCCATTAGTTCCTCAAACCATTATGGTAACGCAAGACACCATTAGGGCTATCGGCTTGAGCGAAAACAGTGTTCAAGAAAGTCTTGAGGTGTTCCCTAACCCTAGCAGTGGGCTGTTGAACATCACTTTTGAAAGCAAAACAAATCAAGCCGTTGAGTATGCTTTATTCAATAGCTTAGGAGCACAAATCAATGCGCCAGAAGTACTACGACTAGACAAACAAATTCAATTAAACCTTGCAGCGCTGCCTGCAGGCTTCTACTTCTTGAACTTACGCATAGATGGAAAAGCCTATACTAGGAAAATTGCTTTGATCAACAAATAAAAAAAGCCCCGATTGAATCGGGGCTTTTGCAATATGAATTCGAATTTTATTTTCTAGCGAAAAGCACTTTCACCTGTAACATCCATACCAGTAATTAATAAGTGGATGTCATGAGTTCCTTCATAGGTGATTACAGACTCTAGGTTCATCATGTGACGCATGATTGGATACTCCCCGGTGATTCCCATGCCACCATGAATTTGACGTGCTTCCCTTGCGATTTCCAAGGCCATATTAACGTTGTTACGCTTCGCCATAGATATTTGTTGGGTTGTAGCCTTTCCTTCATTTTTTAATTGGCCCAACCTAAGGTTCAACAATTGCGCTTTAGTGATCTCTGTAATCATTTCAGCGAGTTTCTTCTGAACCAATTGAAAAGAGGCAATTGGCTTATCAAATTGCAACCTTTCCTTTGAATAACGCAAAGCAGAGTCATAACAATCCATCGCAGCACCAACTGCTCCCCAAGCTATTCCGTATCGTGCAGAATCCAAACAACCCAAAGGAGCTCCCAAGCCTGATTTGTTAGGCAGAAGGTTTTCCTTTGGAACTTTTACGTTATCAAAAACAAGCTCACCAGTTCTAGAAGCGCGCAGAGACCATTTGCCATGAGTTTCAGGAGTTGTAAAACCCTCCATTCCTCTTTCAACAATCAAACCGTGTATTCTTCCTGATTCGTTTTTTGCCCAAACTACTGCTACATCACAAATTGGAGCGTTGGTTATCCACATTTTTGCGCCATTCAACAAATAATGATCGCCTTCATCCTTAAAATTGGAGATCATGCCGCTAGGATTAGAGCCATGATCTGGTTCAGTTAATCCAAAAGAACCAACCCACTCTCCTGAAGCCAGCTTAGGTAAATATTTATTACGCTGCTCCTCATTACCGTACTGATAGATTGGATACATTACCAAAGAGCTTTGTACAGAGGCGGCAGATCGCACTCCTGAATCTCCGCGCTCTAGCTCTTGCATAATCAGACCGTAAGAAATTTGATCCAAACCTGCACCACCATATTCAGTGGGAATGTAGGGACCAAACCCCCCTACTTCGGCAATTCCTTTATTTAGATGTCGCGGGTATTCTGCCTTTTGAGCACTCTCCTCTATAATTGGAGAAACCTCCTTTTTTACCCACTCTCTAACTGTATCGCGAATCAGCTTATGCTCATCCGTTAATAAATCATCAATTTGGTAATAGTCGGGTGCTTGAAATCTATCGCTTGACATAGTTGTTTATTTTTTACAAAAGTAGCAAAAGCCTTATCTATAAAAGCACAGCATTAAAAATTACTGCTGATAAATTCGGCTTAATTTTACACCTTAACACCTTGCTTACTCAGGTGTTCAACTTATGGTCATGAATCAAAAAGGCAGCTTTATAAACTACGAAACCCTAAAGACTGATACAGTCTATACCTTTCAAGATCATTTGAGCTACATTAGAGAATTGTATTTAATTGAAAGCAAACAAAATCCTTATCTAAAAGGAAGCCTAAAAAAAGAAGCAGTTGAAGAAATCGAATACCTAACTCCTCTGATTGTACTTTGCTTCTTGGGTATAGCGATCAGCAGGAGTTTTTACAGAAAACGATTCAAATTACTGTTTAAAACGATTTTTAATTGGAAAATAGCCAAGCAAATCATTCGGTATGAAAAGGTATACACCCATCCTGTAAATTTGATGCTTACAGGAATTTTCCTAATTAGTAGCCCGCTATTTTTTGGCTTTTTTATTCGAGAAGGTATATTCGCTTCAGGCGATTATTCGCAATCAGTTACTAGCATAACCCTAGCTTTGCTCCTTTTTTTGCTGCTTAAATTATTTACACACTATCTATTTGCTTGGCTGCTGGAGGTTAAATCGGCCATAGAAGAATACATTTTCCAAAGCAGTTTAGTCAATAAGATTTATGGCATTATTAACCTCTTACTACTCATTTGCTTACTATACACCAAAGCTCCCCTAAACTGGCTTTTACTAACCAGCCTGACTTTTTTAACATTACTTCTTGCTATTCAATCAGTTAGAGGAGTTTTGATCGGCTTGGAGAAAGGTGTTCCAATTCAGTTCATTATTTTGTATCTTTGCACCCTCGAAATTTTGCCTTGGTTTTTAATGGCCAAATACCTTAATCAAGGATTGAATTAGAGCCTCTCTCTAGTAGTAATTTTAAAAACAGAATCAGTTTTGAAAGTTAAAACTATATTAGTTTCACAACCTGAGCCAGAAACGGAGAAGTCACCTTATTTCGATTTATCGGAAAATTGCAAAGTAAAAGTTGATTTTAGACCTTTTATCCACGTAGAAGGCATTGAATCTAAGGAATTCAGACAGCAAAGAGTAAGCTTGCAAGACTATGGAGCAGTAATCTTTACTAGCCGAAATGCCGTAGATCATTTCTTCCGTATTGCAGAAGAAACGCGTTACAGCGTACCTGATTCATTGAAGTACTTTTGCATATCAGAATCAACCGCCTATTATTTGCAGAAGTATGTGGTCTACCGTAAAAGAAAGATCTTTCACGGAAGACAGAAGATAGCAGATCTGATTCCTTTGATCAAAAAGCATAAAAAGGAGAAATTTTTGCTACCATGTTCAGATATTCTTAAACAAGAAATTCCTGAAACATTAGAGAAAAACGAGATTGATTTTACCAAGGCAATGCTTTACCGAACCGTTTGCAGCGACCTATCAGACTTGGAAAATGTAAACTACGACGTTTTAGTGTTTTTTAGTCCAGCCGGCATCACTTCTCTTTATGAGAATTTTCCAAATTTCAAGCAAAATGACACCCGTATTGCCGTTTTTGGAGCAACTACAGCAAAAGCTGCTGAAAAAGCAGGTTTAGAAATAAACATTGCCGCACCAAAACCTGAAGCTCCTTCTATGACTATGGCGCTAGAGCAATACATAAAAAAGTCAAATAAGAAATAGCAATTAACTCTATTGGATAAAAGGCATTTTCCAAAAAGGAAGATGCCTTTTTTTATTTTTGAAAGATGAAGTTTAGCCTTCCCAAAGAAAAAAAATTAAAAAAGCGTGATGAGATCCAGCGCTTATTTAAAGAGGGGAAACGCATAAAGAAAGGAGAACTTCAGTTGATCTATTTAGTTGAAAACGTAGCAGGTAATAGTGAACCCTTCAAGTTAGGTGTAAGTGTTCCCAAAAAAAAGTTTAAAAGAGCAGTAGACAGAAACAGGCTTAAACGTCTGATCAGAGAAGGTTTCAGACTAAACCAAGTACAAATAGAAAAGCAATGCGAACTAAAGCAAAAGCATTGTCTGTTAATGTTTGTTTTCCAAGGAAGTGATTTAGTGAACTACGCTGCTTTAGAGCCAAAAATTGTATTAATTTTACGAGAGCTGGAAGCAAAAATTTGAGCCGCCTCATTAGCTATATACTGGTTTTTTTAGTTCGCCTATATCAATATACGATCTCTCCGTTATTAGGTCAAAATTGCAGATATATGCCAACTTGCTCAGTGTATGCTGTAGAGGCGATTAAACTGCACGGCCCCTTAAAAGGTGGGTGGCTAGCGCTTAAAAGAATAGCATCATGCCATCCGTGGGGAGGTCATGGTTATGATCCAGTGCCAAAAAAGAAAACAAATGAAAAAGATTAAAGGATTTATAGTAGGGATTGCCGTTGGTTTAAGCGTTGTATTCTCCTTTGGATTTGCTGATAATTACTTTGCACTTTCAAAGAACTTAGACATTTTTAGCACCCTTTTCAAAGAGCTAAATACCTACTATGTAGACGATACTGAACCGGGTCAATTGGTTAAAACTGCGATTGACGAGATGCTTCTTTCTCTAGACCCCTACACGAATTACATTCCTGAATCGAAAATTGAGGATTTTAAATTCATGACCACCGGCCAATACGGAGGTATCGGCTCCTTAATTCATCGAAAAGACGGACAGGTTTTTATTTCTGAACCTTATGAAGGTTTTCCCGCATTTAAGGCAGGCCTAAAAGCAGGTGACCAAATACTCGAAATAGATGGAAAAAGTATAGACGGTAAAACCACCGAGGAAATCAGCAGTATTTTAAAAGGTCAAGCCGGAACGAGCCTGAAAATCAAAGTGAAAAGACCCGGAAAGGAAGAGCCATTGATCAAAGGTTTAGAGAGAGAAAACATTAAAATTGATGATGTACCTTATTATGGAATGCTAGATAAAGAAGTAGGATATATTAAATTGAGCAGCTTTACCCAAACTGCTTCTGAGAATTTCATAAAAGCCTTCAAAGACCTAAAAGAAAATCAGGGGATGAAGAAGTTAGTTTTTGACCTTAGGGGAAATGGCGGAGGATTACTCATTCAAGCTGTTGAAATCGTTAACACTATAATCCCTAAAGGAAAAATAGTTGTAGAAACCCGCGGAAAACGAAAAGAGTGGGATGCCACTTATAAAACAAGTAAAACTCCGATAGATACAGAAATACCAGTTGTCATTGTAGTTGATGAGCGTTCTGCCTCTGCCTCTGAGATTGTTGCAGGTACACTACAAGATTATGACCGCGCCGTTGTAGTTGGCAAACAAACTTTTGGCAAGGGGCTTGTGCAGCAAACAGTTCCTTTAAGCTACAATGCACAACTAAAAGTAACAGTTGCTAAATATTACATTCCTAGCGGTCGTTGCATTCAGAAAATCGATTATTCAAATAGGAATGAATCAGGAATTGCACAGCAAGTACCTGATTCGATGATCCATTCCTTTAAAACCCTTATTAACAAAAGAGAAGTTTTTGATGGTAAAGGCATTAAACCAGATGTAAAAACAGAAGAGCAGAGACTTAGTCCATTAAGCTCAACCTTGATGAGGCAATACCTAGTTTTTGATTATGCTACTCAATACCAGCTGAAACATGATAGTATTGACGCACCAGATGAATTTGACTTTAGTGACTCACAATACGAAGCATTTAAATCCTTCTTAGAGAATAAAGAATATGACTACGAAACTCAGAGCGAAAAACTACTCGAAAAACTTCAGAAAGTAGCTGAGAAAGAACGCTATTATGATCGAGCTAAAACAGAATATGAGGCCTTGAAAGCTAAACTTTCAGGTGATAAAGATGCCGATCTTGAAAAGTTCCAAGAAGAAGTTAGCGAAATGCTCGAAAATGAGATCGTATCCCGTTACTACTACCAAAGAGGGCGAATTGAACAATCATTGTCAAAAGACCCTGATATTCAAAAGGCGGTTAAGGTACTTAATGAGCCAAATACATACAATGAAATTCTTGCCGGTACGTTTACTAAGGAAAAATAAACGCCTTGGGGCTTATTGATAAGATTTTTTCCGGCACATCCTTGGCTGGTTTTGTTTCACACCGCAACCTTTACCTTTTAGGTTTAGTAGGTATTATGTGCGGCCTAGCCTGGTCACATGCGCTATTGAGTATTGGACAGTTTGTTCTGCTTGGAAATGCCTTGCTTGAATTAGATTTTAAACTCAAGTGGAAACGTCTAAAAAGCCAGCCACTCTTCTGGGTATTGATTGGTCTTTTTCTACTTCACTTACTCAGTATCCTTTGGTCAACTAATTTAGATTATTGGTTTAAAGATCTGAGAAACAAATTGCCATTAATAGTACTCCCTTTAATTATTGCAAGTAGTAAACCCATTCAAAAACAGGAATGGAGCCTCCTGATAAAAGTATACCTTCTTACACTTTTTATCCTTTCTGGTTTTAGTTTAAATCGGCTACTATCTGATGCCTTTCTAGACAAAAGAGAACTTGCAATCAACATCTCGCATATCCGGTATGGACTTAATATCTGTTTCGGAATTGCACTTCTCGCCTACTCAAACATAAATCTAAAGCCATGGCTTAGGCTAACACTTGCCCTATGGTTTCTCATTTGCTTATTCATTTTTCAGCTCTACACAGGCCTTATTATTGCGCTTTTACTAATGGTTCTAAGCATTGTTCGCTACTTCTTTATTAAAAAAAGGCTGATTCCTCGATTACTGATACTTTTTTCGTTTCTAGCTGTTATAGTCGCTTCAACATTTTGGCTCAAAAGTGTCTATTCTACTTACGCAGCAGAAGTTCCAACAAGCTATAATCAAGAACTACCTAAAAAGCAAAACATTAATGGAAGTCGGTTTTACCATAAAATGGATGATAAACAGTCTACTAATGGTGTTTATATATGGCGCTATATTGCCTACAAAGAACTCTACAAGGCCTGGAATAAGCGAAGTAAAATTGACATAAAAGGAAAAGACAAAAAAGGACAAAGTATCGCCTCCACCTTGATCCGATACTTAAGCTCTAAAGGCCTCACCAAAGATTCATTAGGAGTTAGCAAACTTAGCGAGAGAGACATCAAAGCTATAGAAGAAGGTGTAGCTAATTATAAATATTTGGATCAGAATAAGGTTGAAAATCGCATACATGATGTTTGGTATGAAATAGAGATGTACAGGGATCACGGCTATGCAAGTGGCTATTCAATGGTGATGCGTTGGATCTATTGGAAAACAGCATTTAAGATCATTTCAAAGAACATTTGGTTTGGTGTTGGTAGCGGAGATGTAAACGACCTTTTCTTGGCGCAATACATCGCAGACGACAGTAACCTAGAAATGAAATACAGAAGACGATCTCATAACCAATACCTAGCTATTTGGGTTGGTCTTGGACTTTTTGGTTTACTCTACTTCTTATTCTCTTTGATCTTTCCTTTATGGCACATCCCAAAGGGAAGACACCTTATGTACATGGCATTTTTTGTTATAGCTTGCCTCTCTTTTTTAACTGAAGATACTTTGGAAACCCAGGCAGGTGTTACCTTCTTTGCAGCTTTCAACAGCCTAATCCTTTTAGGGTTAAGAGATCAAGACCATACTTCTCGATAATGCTTTAAGGTTTTTTTTGCCGTTTCTGCTTTTGAAAACTTCTTAACTTTTTCTTTTGCCTCAGCACGAATTTTATCAACCAAAGCCTGATCTTCTAGCAATGACAAGGTCGATTTAGCCAAACAGTCGCTATCCTTAACCTCACAAAGCAAACCGCTTTTTTGATCTTCAACCAATTCGGGAATTCCTCCTGCACGAGTTGCCACTACCGGAACACCACAAGCGAAAGCATCTAAGATAGAAGTTCCCAAACCCTCCGTTTTAGAAGTAATCAGGAACACATCCAAATCTGCTAAAATTTCAGTAATATCGGTTCGGTAACCGGTAAAGATCACTTTTTCAGTTAGCTGTTGTTTTGCTGCATAGTCTTGAATCTCTGCTCGCATGGGCCCATCCCCAATTACCACGAACTGAACCTCTGGCTTTTTTTCTAACACCGTCCGACAACTATCTAAAAAGGTAAAATAATCTTTATGGTCAGCTAAAGCAGAAGTATTTCCAACCAAGAGTGTGCTTTTGGAAATCCCAAGCTCCTTTCTCAACTTTCCTGAACGCGTACTGAATTTAGTTAAGTCAATTCCTGAATAAACGGTATGCAGCTTACTTTTATCTTGAATATCAGACGCTGTAATTTGTTTGATCATCTCGCTTACGCAAAGTATCTTTTTGATCGAAGGATGGTTGTATTTGAACTTGGAGGTCCATTTTTGCTTGATGGGGAAATCAACCCGACGACTAAGAACCAAAGGAGTCTTATTCCCAAATATTGCGGCTAGAACAGCAAAAGTATGAGCGTGTGCATCGTGCATGTGGCAAAGATCGATCTCCAGTTTTTTACAAAGCTTTTTGATCTTAAACGCAAAAGCCAGGTCAAAACCTCCTCTCTTAGGTTGGGATTCATAGTCTATCCCATTTTTTTGACAAAATTGCTCCATCGCTGATCCTTTAGAGCAAAGCACTACTTGGTTGATCTCATCTTGTAATTCAAGCAACAAATAAGCTAATTGCTGCTCTCCTCCTCTCCAACTCAAAGGAGTAGATATGTGCAAGACAGACCTTTTCAATTATTCTTTTTTTGATGGTTTTTCAAATAAAAAGGCATACTTCAAAAAAGTATAAACCAAAGAAGAAAAAGAAGCGATCAAGCCTCGATAACCATCCAAGAATCCTCTTTTAACCAGATAATGCGAGACAAACTTGCTTAGCGGATTGACCACCAGCTTGGTGACCGATGGCTGCTTACCTTTTTGTTTCATTTCTTGGGAGGCTAATTCAGCATACTTTACCAGTTTTTGAAAATGGTCTCTCAAACCATCATATGAGTAATGGTATAAGGGTTCCTTCAATTTCTTTACTTCACTTTCTAACTGTAATTTTTCATGAACAAAATCACCCTTCCAAACCGGATTCTGAGATTTATGGAAGAGGCGCAAGCGATAATCTGGTTGCCAAACGTAATTCATCTCCTTTCCCAAATAAACAGACTTTCTATTGATAAGATATGCACAAGTAGGCTCCTCAGATAATCTATTTTGTATTTCGTTAATCAGCTTTTGATCGGGGACTTCATCCGCATCCAAGGATAATATCCAATCGTGCTTGGCTGCTTGGTTCCCATAGTTTTTCTGAGCTGCAAAACCTTGCCACTTATGATAAATAAAGCGGGTGTTTTGCCTAGCGCAAACGATCTCTTCCGTGCGATCTTTAGAACCACTATCAATTACCAGGATATCATCACTGATTTTTGATACAGCGTCAATAACCTCTCCAATGCGCCTTTCCTCATTAAGGGCAATAACCACTACGGATAGCTTCACTTGCATACTGCAAAATAACACTTAATCTCAGAATTGAATACCTTTGGTTGTTCTATGCTTTATCTTGTTCCCACCCCTATCGGTAATTTGGCCGACATGACCTTCAGAGCAGTTGATGTGCTTAAGTCGGTTGATGTAATCTTGTGTGAAGACACACGCACAAGTGGTAAATTGCTAAAGCATTTCGAAATACAAAAGCCGCTGCAAGCTTACCATCAACACAATGAACACAAGCTAGCAGAAAATTTGGCAGAGCGTTTAGCTGAAGGTGAAAGCATGGCCCTGATTACCGATGCCGGCACTCCGGGCATTTCAGATCCGGGGTTTCTACTGCTTCGCTTATGCATAGAAAAAGAGGTTGATGTGCAAACCCTGCCTGGCGCTAATGCATTAGTTCCCGCTTTGGTAAACTCCGGCTTGCCTTGTGATAAATTTGTTTTTGAAGGCTTTTTACCCCATAAGAAAGGTCGACAAACAAGACTAAAGTTCTTGGCCGAAGAAAGCCGCACCATCATTTTGTATGAATCACCTCATCGACTGATTAAAACCTTAAAGCAACTCCATGAGTATTTTGGAGAACGCAAAGCTTCAGTAAGCAGAGAACTTACTAAACTGCATGAAGAGACTGTAAGAGGAAGCTTCTTAAAATTAGTTGATTACTACGAAAATAATACCCTGAAAGGAGAAATTGTACTGGTAGTGGAAGGTAAGTCTAAAAAGTAAAAGCCTTTTTGAAGTTTGAAACTTGCTCCTCAAAACTAGTAAGTGGTTTACTGAAATAAGCTTGCAAATCGGCGGAAGGCTCTACTTGTAGTTCTCTCATTTTCATATGCTGGTTTACAAACAACATTTCCAAATTAGGGTAGAGTTTACGCAAGCTTTCTACAATTTCACCAATAGCCCGATTCTTATCTACTAGATTATACACTCCTTTAGGGAGTTCAGCTTCGCTTAATGCAGTTAAAACGCTTGCCACGTCTTGAATGTGAATGAAGGGTCGATGTTGCTCACCGGTACCATTGATGGTAATTTGGCCTTTAAAATTAGCTTCAAACAAAAAACGATTAATGACAGCATCAAAGCGCATGCTTTTGTTGTAGCCATATACATTTCCACAGCGGATAATAAATGTTTCAAGCTTTTCTGAAAGACGTTGCACATGTTCCTCTCCTCGCAGTTTTGAAATACCGTAAAAGGTTTGAGGGTTAGGCTTATCGCTTAATCTGCAAATATCTTCTGAGGCCCCATAAACTGAAACACTGCTCAAATAGATCAGGCGTTTCACTTCGCTTGCTTCTACTGCATAGGTCAATTCAGCCGTACCCCAATGATTAACTTGTTCGAATAAGTGAGGATTTTGATCGGAAAAAGGGGTACTTACATTGGCTGCCAAATGATACACAATATCAACTCCATTCAAGGCATTCTTCAACTTACGGGAATCAAGTAAATCACCCTGTATAAATTTCACCTTCTTTGTTTTCAGCTTATCTATTCCAATGAATAAGTTTCGATTTCCACGACTTAGGTTGTCGTATATATCAATCTGCTCGACCTTATCATCTTGATTCAATTGCTCAACTAAAGCTGTCCCGATATAGCCGGCTCCTCCGGTAATTAATACGTGCATTTACTTTTGAATTAGATCAGTGTGTAAGCCACATTCAACTTTATTCATCCCAAACCAACGAGCTGTTCTTTCGTCACCTGCTATGTGCTTTCTTGTGCATGGTTCGCAACCAATACTCAAATACCCTTCTGCTTCAAGCGGGTGTTCAGGCAGAGCATGGGCTTTTCGGTACTCGAAAATATCCTTGGCAGTCCAATGTAAGACGGGATGATAGCGTAATGCACCTTGAGGAGTCTGCTCTTCCACCTTCATTCCTGCTCTATTTGCATTTTGATCAGCCCGAATGCCGTTGATCCAAACATCATGACTAGCCAATATGGGTTCCATTGGCTGAGTCTTATTCAGAAAGCAACAATAATCGGGATCTGAGGTAAAAAACAACTGTCCATTCTCATCTCGTTGCTGGCTTTTAGAAATCGAACTCTCCAGAGCGATGAAGGTCAAACCTAGATGCTTTGCAAGCTGATCCTTAAATGCAATGGTTTCAGGAAATAAATAACCAGTATTCAAATAATAAATGGGTATGCTTTTGTCAATCTTGCTAATGATATGCAATAAAGGAATACTGTGCGTCTGAAAAGAAGAGGTCGCAAAAAGCCTTTTACCAGCCTTTTGATATTCTGCTATCTGCTTTTTTATTTTTTCGAGCTCCTGCATTGGGGTTGTCAAAAATAAAGAAGATGGAAAGAATGAAAAGACATAGTAAGCGCTAGTATTTATTAACTTCGATTCAAATTACCGACAATGAACAAAAAAAGATGGACCAAGAAAGCTGAAGTAGAAAAAGAAGAAATTCAAAAGCTCTCATCTGAACTAAACGACCTGGATCCTACCTTAACTGAACTACTGATTCAAAGAGGGATCACAACTTTTGAGGAAGCGAAGCAATTCTTTCGACCTAAATTGGAAGATCTACATGATCCTTTTTTAATGCAGGATATGCAAACTGCAGTAGAGAGGTTGGAAAAAGCCATTGAGAATAAGGAAAATATTTTGATCTATGGCGATTATGATGTGGATGGCACAACGGCGGTGAGCTTGGTTTATGGTTTCCTCAACACCTTCTACCCTCAATTGGACTATTACATTCCTGATCGCTATGCTGAAGGATACGGAATTTCTTTCACAGGTATTGACTACGCACATGACAATGACATTTCGCTGATTATTGCGTTGGACTGCGGTATAAAAGCCATCGACAAGATTGATTATGCCAATGAAAAAGGCATTGATTTTATCATCTGTGATCACCATACACCTGGGGAGGATATACCCAAGGCTGTGGCCGTGCTTGATCCCAAAAGAAAAGAATGCCACTACCCTTTTAAAGAACTTTCAGGCTGTGGGGTAGGCTTTAAATTAATGCAAGCTTATGCTGAAAAAAATCAGCTTCCCCTAAAGGCACTTTACGATAAACTCGACATTCTAGCAGTGAGCATTTGCGCTGATATTGTGCCCATTGTCGGAGAAAATAGAATCCTAACTTATTTTGGAATTCAAAAGTTAAATGAAAAACCTCAGCCGGGCTTTCAAGCTATGCTGGACTTGGCTAAAGTCAAGAAAAAAGAATTAACTGTTACCGATGTGGTTTTTACCCTTGCCCCAAGAATCAATGCAGCAGGAAGAATAGAGAGTGGCAACAAAGCGGTAGAAGTGATCCTTTCCGACAATCCGGAAACTGCTTTGGAAGGCGGAACCTACATTGACGGGCATAATACAGACCGTAAGGAATTGGACTCTAGCATCACCGAGCAAGCCTTGGCCATGATTGCTGGCGACGAAAAATTGATTCGGCAAAAAACCACCATGCTGTATGATGAAAATTGGCACAAAGGCGTGATTGGGATTGTAGCGTCTCGTTGCATTGAGAATTACTACCGCCCCACTATCATTTTAACCGAAAGCAATGGAAAAGCAGCAGGCTCTGCCCGCTCTGTAAAAGGCTTTAATGTTTACGAGGCTATAGAAAAGTGCAGTGACCTACTCACTCAGTTTGGCGGACACAAATATGCCGCCGGCATGACTTTACCGATTGAAAACATTAAAGCTTTTCAACAGAAGTTTGAAGAAGTGGTAGCCGCCAGCATTCCAGAAGAATTGCTCACTCCAGAAATTGAAATCGACGCCGAATTAGAGGTAGATCAAATTACCGCTAAGTTTTATAATGTGCTGAAACAATTCGCGCCTTTTGGCCCAAAAAACATGAAACCGGTGTTTGTAAGTAGAGGCTTAAAAGAAAGAGGTTACGGAAAGATCGTAGGCAAAAATCACCTTAAGCTAGACTTGATCAAGCCTGAGAACCCTCACACCTTCTACCCTGCCATTGCCTTTGGCTTGGGCGACAAATTCGAACTAATCCGAAGTGGAAAACCTTTTGATGTCGCCTACTCCATTGAAGAGAATGAGTGGAATGGGAAGGTTAGTTTACAGTTGAATGTGAAGGATATTAGGGAATGTGAAGAAATGAGCTAAAATGGGTGAATTTGAGAATTTAGAAATGCCTAAAATTTGAAAATGAGCTAAAATTATTGATTGGATTAACCTAATTCTATTACATTTTTGGTCCGATTCCAACAATAATGTCCCATTGCTATTTTGTTAATTTTCATTCCCTCTTTACTCCTTATTAGTTTAGGGTTACTATCTGTACCAGAATATTTGAATGTAGAATAATACAGCTTATCAGCAAAGTTTTCTACCATAAAGTCAAACAACTCATAAAGTAATCTCAAATCTTCTTTATTATCCTTGTTTCCCTTTTTAAAATTCTTGAATTTAATATCTAATCTCGCACCCCTATAATCGATATTAAAGTATTTATTATTAAAGAACTTGTGTCCTAATGTAACTTCTGAAATAGCTTCTTTGGAATAGTATAAAAATCTTGAATTAGTAAACTCACTATTCGTTTCTTCTTTAAATGTTGTTAATCCAGACTCATTAAATGGGACCCCCATATGCTTATTTGAAGCTATGATTCTCCATTCCATTTCATATTTCCATTTTTTGTTTTTTAAATTAGTTAAGTATAGAAATGGTACACCTAGAAATTTTGGTATAAATTCATAAATATCAATTGGCTCAAGTTTCTTGACATAATTAATAGGATAAATCCCAAGGATTGAACCATTGCCAACTTTAAACGCTAATGATTTCTCTAACAAATTAAAGTCAAAACCAATTTGAAATCCATCTTCATTTGTATAGTGTGGCCACATTAATGAGTGGTTCTTTCTTCCTGTTAAGGAAACTACTCCATAAACATTACTGAGCAATGACCACATCAAATTGATAAATTGTCGATTATGAACATCCTCATCTCTAAATCTATTCAACTCCTTATCTGAGGTATTCTTTATGAATTTCTTATAAATATCAATCGCAATCTTTTTAGAAGAATAGGTTAGTAAGGGATTACAATCCATAATATCATTCAAATGAAAGGGGTGACTAGCAAATAAATAGGAATTTAGAAGTGCATCTGCGCTATTCTTGTTTAATCCAAAATATTTGTAAAGTCTCTTGGGCTTAGATTCATTATGAATGACGTCAAACCTTGGTTCTTCGATTTCATTATTAATTTGAACATATAGGTGCTTTTTATATCTGTATGACTTCTTTGACATGAGAAAGGGGCTTTAATCTGTCAAACAATATATATAAATTTTGAGTCATTCATCCATTTCAGCAAATTTCCAATTTCACTAATTCTAGTGCATTGTTCATCTTTAAAAACTAGCTTCCTACTCAATCTGTAACATAAGTTACCTCAAAGCAAGCCACAAAGTCTTTCCTTTGATTTTTAAACCCATACCATGAAACAACTACTTACTCTGGCTTTCGCCCTGTTTGTTGCTTTATCAAGCAGCACAGCGCAAGTAACCACCAACTATGAAGTACAACTAAACCCCATTAGCATTCCTGGTCTTCCGGGTTTGCACTCTTATGCCTTTGGTCAAGATAATGGCAAATGGCTGATTATTGGAGGAAGAAGGGATGGATTGCATGCCCGTCAACCTTTCAATTCTTTTCCTCAAAACCAAAATAACGACAGCATTTACGTAGTCGACATTGCAGCTCAGCAGTTTTGGAGCGCCTCCTTAAACAGCTTAGCCACCAGCATCAAAGAGCAGCTTCAGTCGACCAATATGAACTTTTACCAAGATGGAGACTCCTTATATATCATTGGGGGTTATGCTTTTTCTCCCACAGCTAACAATCACATTACTTTTCCCAACTTAAGTGCCATTGATGTTCCGGCCCTTATTACGGCAATTGTCAACGGAACTGCAATTTCTCCTTACATCAGGCAGATCAGTTACCCTAATTTTGCGGTCAGTGGTGGTCAAATCGGAAAGATTGGGAGCACCTTCTACCTAGTAGGCGGACATAATTTTAATGGCCGATACAACCCGAGGGGAAATCCTACCTACACCCAAAGCTATACCAACCAAATAAGAAAATTTGAGATTACCCAAAACGCTACGAGCTTGTCTGTAAGAAATTACCAAACCATTACAGATGCGGTGCACCTTCGTCGAAGAGATTACAATTTAATGCCACAAATCTTTCCTGACGGAACTGAGGGTTACACCATCTCCTCAGGTGTTTTCCAACCTACAGTTGACTTGCCTTTTCTTTACCCAGTTGACATTACAGCCAATGGCTACAATCCAATAACATCTTTCAATCAATACTTAAGCAATTATCACAGTGCTAAAGTTGCATTTTACGACAGTCTACAAAATGAGATGCACAGCCTCTTTTTTGGTGGCATGAGCCAATATTATTACCAAAATGGCAACCTGATTCAAGACAATCAAGTGCCTTTTGTAAGAACCATTAGCCGTCTGAGTCGATATGCTGACAGTAGTTTGCAAGAATTTCAACTCAGTAGCCAAATGCCAAACTTTAAAGGAGCAAGTGCTGAATTCATTTTAAATGAAAATCTTCCTCACTACGAATCTGAGATCATTAAATTAAATGATATTCAAGCAGATACCATTGCCATCGGACATATTTATGGAGGTATTCTAAGCAACAGCCTAAATCCTTTCAGCACCAATCAAACCAATACAACCAGTGCCGACCCAAGCATCTATCAAGTAGATTTAATTCGGTCAAGATCAACTAATCTACAAGACATTAAAGGTGAGCATCAACTAGACTTCAAAGTATTTCCGAATCCTGTAGAAAACACCATTCATTTGGAGTTACACTTGGATCAAGCAGCACCCATTAGCTATCTGCTAAGCAATGTGCAGGGGCAAATCATACAGCAAGGCATTTGGGAAGGAAGAGTAGGAGATAATGAGCTTAACTTAAAGCTTTCAGATCAGCTAAAAAGTGGAACCCTAAGTCTCACTCTAGCAGTTGATCATAAATACTTTAGTACTAAAAAGATCGTGGTAAAATAAACCAATTAAACGAGCAAGTAAAAAGAGAATGAGCTAAAATGTATATTACAATTTCTCCATTTTAGGCATT